>Ga0172375_10003194_pt1 | contig 25034 bp, 25 predicted proteins | sample LakKiv1m_FD_114537 | JGI IMG/M metagenome (GOLD analysis project Ga0172375, IMG submission 114537) | Freshwater microbial communities from Kabuno Bay, South-Kivu, Congo - kab_092012_11.1m | ecosystem: Environmental > Aquatic > Freshwater > Lake | place: Democratic Republic of the Congo...
CTGCCGGATGGACGGCAAAGGCGCATGCCTTATGACGAAGAACATCGGAAAGCCGTGTGCGGGAAAACCGCATGCACGGTTTGATGAGGGGCGGGTGAAGCATCTTCACCTGCCTACTCTACCTGAATCACCTTTGCCCTGCTAGAAACAAAGCTCAAGAGATTGCTAAATGATAGTTAATAGGTCTGACCCTGAATCCTACTCTGACCCTGAATCCTACTGAATCCTAAACGCCAAAAGCTAGCGGCAACTCCCATCCTTTTCATTCGCGGGGATCGAGCGCGGCTCGTGCTTCGTAGCGAAGGCGATTTCGCTGACTTCGCAGAGTAGCAGGGCGCGGGTGGTTAATATCTGATCCCCAGTCCGACAGGCTCTTAGGCTAAAAAGAGAGGGCGGGAGTGCTTCCACTCCCGCCCTATAGAGTAACGGAACTGGTCGGATTCCGCTACTACTGGGAGGACTTGTCTTCAACCAGAATTATCGCAGGAAAGCACAGGAACCGTCACCCCAGACAAATAACCTACAAACTACGTGCCATGAATTAAGTAGTGGACCCGGCCTCCGGGAATCCTGCCCGGAAAACAGCTGCAGCTAGCTAAAACACGCCTGCATCCATGGTGATCTGCCGGCATTTTTCCGTTGAAATGAAAGGCGGAGAATGGAAACATGCCGGGAATGAAAACGGGTATAATTGCGCCAGTAAAAATAACCCGCAGGCCGGAAGCGGCAGCAAAAGCAAAACCGAACCGCAAGTTCACACTTTCAAAAGTGCATCAGGAAAAAGGCCAGTCGGCTCCGTTTGCCTTTAAGGCACTGATCTTCGGAGGCTGCCTGCTGGCAGTGTTCATCATCGCAGTCTGCCTGGCAAATGGAAGATCAAGAGGGCAGGACTCCCGCAGGACTTCCACATCGGCCGGCGGCAGAAACGATAATCCCCAGAATATGTCCATAGCGGAATGGATGAAGAAGAATAACGTGGAAACCGACATGGAGAAGCAGAGGAAAGCGGGAGCGCGTCGATTCGACAGGTGAGATCCGGCAGAAAAGACTCCAGCTTTGCCCAGCCTGCCTCTAACCCAAAATGGCTCTCGCGCATTGACCTTCCGGCTGATTGGGCATAGAATTTCCCTGTGAACTGGATAGAGAGGATTATGTCTTTTTTCAGCAGATATATCCGTGGAGCCACGTTTGCCGGTGCTGTTGCTTTCTTCCTGGTTGCCGGTTCTTCTTCCCCGGCGGCAACGCCCGAATGGCAGGTTGTGAAAGGCAAGCACTTCCTGGTTTACTACTCTACCAACTCTGCTTTTGCGGAGAAGGTCAGCAGTAAGGCCGAGGAATATTACAGCGGGATAGCCAGTGAGCTTGGTTTCGAGAAAGCCGATAATTTCTGGCTGTGGGATAAGCGGGTAAAGATATACATATATTCCTCGCGGGACGGTTTCGCGAATGCGACTGGCGCCCCAGACTGGGCAACAGGCAAGGCCGTGACGAGCAGGCGCGAAATACACACTTTTTCCGGGGACAATTCATTTACGGAATCTGTGCTTCCGCACGAGATGACGCACCTGATATTCAGGGAATTCACGGGTTTTAAAGAGGAAGTGCCGCTGTGGCTGAATGAGGGGCTTGCCCAGTGGGAGGAACCGGCAAAACGGAAAGAGCTTGTGAGGATCGCCAGGGACATGGTTGCCCGCAACCGCTACATTCCGCTTCCCGCAATGACGTCAGTTGATGTTAAAAAACTGGTTGCGGCCGGGAATCCCGGGGAATTCTATGCGCAGGCGGCGAGCCTGGTGGGGTACCTCATAGAAAAGCATGGTTCAGAAAGGTTCAGGAAACTGTGCGGCAAGCTTCGCGACGGCAAAGCAATGGATGATTCTTTAAGATTTGCTTATCCCGATACGATACGTAATATTGATGACTTGGAGAAAGCTTGGAAGAAATATATCGTGGAACAACAGGAGGCAGGCAAATGATCATGAAACGCTGTGACAGTGGGTTTACGCTGATTGAGCTTATGGTTGTTGTGATTATCATTGCCGCGCTGGCAGGCATGGTCCTGCCGCGTCTTCTGCCGCGCGCAGAAGAGGCAAAGAAGTTAATTGCTGTGGGAGACATTGCCAGCATAACCCAGGCCCTTAACCTCTACCGCCTTGATAATGACCGCTATCCAACGACTGACGAGGGGCTTAATGCGCTGATGGTAAAGCCTGCCTCGGCCAGGAACTGGAAAGAGCAGTATCTCGAGAAGCAGCCGTTTGATCCATGGAAGCGGAAATACGAATATAAGTGTCCCGGTGTCCATAATACCGGAGGATTCGACATTTGGTCCCGCGGTCCTGATGATCAGAACCAGGCAGACGACGTTAACAACTGGGAACAGCCGAAATAGCTGCCGGTGAAAAAGACAATAAACAACCCGGTGTCCAATGCGGCGGGGCTTTCCCGTTGCGGTTTTACCCTGCCGGAAGTCCTTATCGCAGTAGTTATCCTTGCCACCGGGATAGTTGCCGTCCTGCAGGCGTTCAGTGTTTCCCTCTCTGTCCTTGGCGAATCAAGGAACCTCCTCAAGGCGAACATGCTTATCATGGAGAAAATGGCCGATATGGAAGTTTCGGCAATTACGCGGGGAGAGGTTGAAGACGGGTCTACCAGCGGTTCATTCAATGGGGAAAACAGCAGCTTCCGGTGGGATATAAAGGTCGACAGGGTTTCTGGTGGAGTTGCGGCGGGCGCCGGTTCCAACACGCTCAACCAGATTGACATTACAGTGTGGCGGGACGGTTCGCAGAGACGTTATACGGCGTCCACTTACCTTGTAACTGAAAAGAAGCAATAGGAATCGAGGCATGTCTAGTAAACAGGAATCAGCAGGGGCCGGGAAAGGCCGGTGTTCCAGCCGGCAGCAAGAGCCCGGTTGCCGCAGGGGTTTTACCCTGATAGAACTGCTTGTGGTGGCATTGATCCTGGGGGTGGTTATAACTGCAATAACTTCCTGCCTTATCGGAGGCATCAGGGCGTGGGAATACGTCTCGAAATACGGCACTGTTGAGGTTGATGCCCTTGTGAAACTTGAGACCATCCAGAGGGAAACAGCCAATACATTCCGTTTTTACATGATTTCGCTCAGCGGCGGGGCAAGTGAGCTTTCTTTCCCGGGCCTGGTCGAAGAGAGCCCTGGAAACAATGCGGAGCCGAGGATTGGAACCATAAAGTATTACTTTGACCAGCAGAAGAAAGAGCTGCTCCGGAAATCATGGATGTATCCCGCGACTGAACCGGCGAATGAACAGCCGGAGAAGATCCTTTCGGGCTTGAATGGTTTCAAGGTCTCTTATTATTCCCTGCCTTCCACCAACGACAGCAGTGGAGGAGTGTGGCAGGAGGCCTGGACCAGTGTTTCGAACCTGCCAGGTGCGGTGACGATGGAAATGTCGTTTGAAGGTGACAATAAGAAGCCGGTGGTGATCAAGCGGACGATAATGATTCCGGCGGCGGCTGCGCCCGCGAGCGGGCAGGACCAGAAGGCACAGGCGAAAAGACCGGGCGCGCAGTCTTGAGATTGGCATCATGAGTAAGGAATGTAACAATCAGGGTAACGGCGGGAGTGTCCTCATATTGACACTGTGGGTGCTGTTTTTCCTTGCGGCGCTTGCGCTTGCAGTTGGAGGACACGTGTCGTCCACTGTCCTTGCGGCGCGCAAGATCAAGAGCCGGGTCGGGTGTTACTACCTGGCCAGGGCCGGCGTTGAAAGGGCGATCTTCGAAGTAAAGGGTTCAACAAGCGTCTGGGACAGCCTGAACCAGCCCTGGAGCAGCAGCGAGGAGCAGTTCAAGGACGTTGAGATGGGGAGCGGCAGTTATTCCGTGTATTACACCTATGCGTCGCCGTTTGGCGGAGTTGCCACAAACTACGGCATGTGCGATGAAGAGAGAAAAATAAATATCAATAAGGCGCCCGAAGCGCTTTTGAAGGCTGTGATAAAGAACCTGGGCGAGGTTGATTCCATGTCAGCGGCCGACCTGGCGGCTGCCATAGTCGACTGGAGGGACGCGGATGACGTATTGTTGACAGGCGGCGCGGAGAACAGCTACTATGCGGCCTTGAGTGCGCCGTATCCGTGTCATAACGGCGAATTCCAGTCGCTTCACGAGCTGCTGCTTGTGAAGGGGATGAACATGGTTTTGTTTTTGAAACTCAAGCCCTATTTGACTATATACGGGACTGGAAAGGTGAATATCAACACGGCTGACCGGGTTGTCGTGGTGTGCGTGGCTGAGTCGGGTGGTGGCGGCGACCTTTCGAACTGCAGGCTGCTGGCTGACAAGATTGCCAGGTTCAGGACCTGTGGGAATGTTTTTACGGACACTTCCATCATGCGGCAGTTGAACGCGTTTGCCCAGCTGTCGAGCGAGGAAAGGACAGTCCTGTCGCGGATAATGGGCAGGCTGGGGATAAAGTCCACTTGTTTTGGAGGGATTGCCAGCGGAAAGATTGCGAACGCCGGCGAGGAAGATAGAAGGATTGAGTTTGTATTTGACCGGCAGAGCGGGGTGAAACTGTATTGGCATGAGTTCTAATCCAAAGAAGAAATCGGGCGGCCCGTCGGTAGTAGTGGAGATAGGGAACGACTGGTTTAAGATCATGCAGGCCGATTCGGCCCGCGGCAAGCTTACTGTTTCAAAGCTTTACCTTGAGAAGTTCGAATCTTCCGGAGCGGCACTTTCCGAGTCGATCTCCAAGGCGATGAAGAACCTCAAGTTTCCCAAAACGCCCGTCATTGCCTGCCTGCCAAGGCAGGTGGTGAACATCAGGATGCTGGAGCTTCCGTCAACTGATTCAAACGAAATCGCCGACATGGTTGACCTGCAGGTTGGAAAACAGACCCCTTATTCCAGGGACGAGATTGTTTCGGACTACAAGATTCTCGGCTCTGACAAGGAAGGCTACTGCAGGGTAATGCTGGTTATCGTCCAGAAAAGTGTCCTTCGCCAGAGGTTCAGCATGCTCGAGGATGCCCGGATTGAAGTCCAGAGGATGACGGTGTCTTCCGAAGGGCTGTTAAACTGGTGCCGGCAGGCCGTTGATGGAACGGAGAAAGCAACGGCAGTCCTGGATATCGATTCGTTCTATTCGGATTTTGTGGTTGTGGCGAAGAGGAGCCTGGTTTTCACCCGGAGCATTCTTGTGGGAGCGAACCAGCTGAACGAGGATTACGAGTCATGGAAAGAAAAGCTTGTCAAAGAAGTTAAACAGTCGCTGGAAATGTGCCAGAGCGAATCACACGGCAGGAATCCCGTCAGCCTGGTAGTTTCCGGGGCAGGCCCGAACTTTGCCGGGTTAAGCGAGTATCTTGGCGGATATCTCAAACTCCAGTCTGTGGTAATAGATTCTGCCGGCAGTGTTGGGAAAATGCCGTCCAAGCCTTCGCTTAAAGATGCGGAGTACCGGACGGTTTCGATTACCCCTCTTATTGGAACGGCCCTGGCGCCGGAGAACCTCGAATTCAACCTGGTTCCCGATTTTATTACCGTCAGGAAAGGCCTCATAGAAAAGGCCAAGATGCTGACTGCCTTCGGTATTCTTGTCATGACATTCCTTGTTTTCTCTTCGCTTTACGGGATGTTGAATCTTACCTGCAAGCGCGACACTCTGAAGGTGATCGAGAAGGAAATAAAGACCAGGGAACCGGTGATCCAGGAAGTAAGGAAAATGCTGGAAGTCATAGTGATTGACAGGGGAAGGCGCGATCCCAGGTTTACCATGGTCAATCTTATCTCCGAGATTTACAAACTGACTCCTGCGGGCATCACCCGGGAACTTGTTGCGCTGGACCTCGAGAAGGAGAAGTCGCAGGTGATAATCAACGGCGAAGGCCTCTCGAATGATGACGTGCAGACATTCCGGGCCAGCCTTGAGCAGTCTTTGCTGTTTAAGAACGTTATAGACAACACGAAAACAGGCGAGGGAGGCACTGCCAGGTTCCAGATTGATTGCACACTCGAAAAATGAAAGCTCTTCTTGATAAACTTGATAAGCTTGCGCCGCGGGAGAAGATGTTCCTCGTCCTGGGGATTGTCTTTACCATCGGTTACCTGATGGATCAATTTGTCGTCCGTTCCTTCGTGCGCAGGCTGAAGAACGTGGATGTGCAGATTGAGCAGGCCAGGGTTATCCGCAATGACAGCGCGTTCCTCCTGGCGAGGGAAAAGGACCTGAAGGCGGAATATGAACAGATTGGCAGGTTCATAACCAAGGCGGTTTCCCCGTCAGAAGCCATAGCAGCGATGAAAGGTGAATTGTACGAGGCGGGGAAAAAGTCGGGCGTGAAGATCCAGGCCATGGAACAGCGCGAGACCCGGTCAAAGATATCCATAGATGAATATGTTGTTGAAATAACGAAGTTTGAGGCGGAAAGCAGGGACCTGATGACTTTCATCTACGGGATAGAGACTTCTCCGGGCCTGACAAGGATTGTGAAGATGAATATAACTCCGGGTAAGACCAGGAACTCAGTGACGGGTTCAATCCTCCTTGCGAAAGTTATATTTGTTGATGACGCGAACCGGAAGGTGGCGGCAGCCCAGGCAGGGACTACCAATGCTCCTGCAGCGGCGCCCAAGAAACGCTGATATTCCTGCCCCTCGAATGTAATTCCTACAACCAGTTGACAACTGTCCAGCAACCAGTATTCTTCTTAAACGATGAGCGAACAGGACAGACAATCCGCCGATATTGACGTGGAAACCGGTGATTTCTCGAGGCCGACTAATCTGCCCAGGGTTCTTGATCCGGTAGTCACCATGGGCGTGGTGCAGAAGTATATCGAGTCGGAGCGGGTCAAAAGCCGCCAGATACTGTTCTGGATGAGTTCCCTGTTTGCATTTGTTGCCCTGTGCATTTTTGTTCTGTTTATTTCAACCGGAATATATCTCTACCAGAAGGCCCGGAACGCCGTTGAAATCAGTGACAGCGTTCGCGCGCAGGTGGCCTATTACGGGGCTGAAGTTGTCGGTATTTCCAACAAGATGAACACCCTGGAGGAAAAGGATAATCAGATAAAGGACCTCGTGAGGACGGTTGAGAACAATCGCAGCGAGGAAAGCACGACTTTCAAGTCGGACCTCCGGCGCTTCAGCGACCACATTGAGTCGGTCAACGCAAGGGAGCGTAAGGTCCTGTCGGAGCTGGAGACTAGGCTCCGGGAGATGCAGCGCGCGCTTGAAACGAAAGACAGGGAGCTGGAGGACGTGAAGAAACAGTATTCGGCGCTCCTTGCATCAGCCGGGCCCACGAGGCGTTATGTCAATGATGTTATCCAGTATGATAATGCGAATGCCTCGGCACCCGACAGGGTTGACGCCCCTGATGGCGACATCAGCAATATATCCACCGCCGGGCTTTTTGACGCTGTCCTTTCGATGAGGGAGATCAACGTTGTCGCGCGGTTTGAACCTAAAGGGGAGATATCTGTCGTGACTTTTCCCGGAGGGGACAGGTATGAAGGGGAATTCAAGGGCGGGCTTCTTAATGGAAAAGGTGTGTACTATTACCGGAACGGCGACAAGTATGAGGGCGAGTTCAAGAATGACATGAAGCACGGCCTGGGAATGTACACCTATAGTAACGGCGACAGGTGCACCGGCGAGTTCAAGAACGACATGAAAGATGGCAAGGGAAGTTTTGTTTTCCAGAACGGCGAAAAGTACGTAGGCGATTTCAGGAATGACTCAATGACGGGCAAGGGCACGATGATCTATGTGAACGGCAACAAGTACGCCGGTAATTTTAAAAATGGCCTGAAAAACGGAAACGGAATCCTGTGCTTTCATAATGGAGATATTTACAAGGGTGAATTCGTGGATGACCTGAGGAATGGCAAGGGGGCCTATTTCTATGTGGATGGGGCAAAGTACATCGGTGAGTTCAGGAACGACAAGAGGCATGGACACGGCCGCTACATCTATCCAGGTGGTGAGGAATACGTTGGGGAATTCAAGGAAGGCAAGAAGAACGGCGAAGGCGTCTGCATCTATCCTAACGGTAAGCAGCTCAAGGGGTTGTGGAAGAATGATAAATTTATTGAAGAGATCCGCGGCTCGTAACTGCAGTTCCTGTGTTGAGTACCAATTTTCATTGCTTTCTTACCCGGCTTAGGGGATAATATTTGATGAACAGAGGTCATTTGATGAGAAATACTGTTAAAACTTGTATTTCGGCAATGTTGCTGGTTTTTCCTGTGCTGATTCCATTAGTCCATGGCGTCCCTACGCTTAATACAACTGAAACATGGAACAATCCGGATGGCAGTTTGAGTAACTGGACCTATGCTGTCGGTTCCCCGCCAGGGGGCGGAGCAAGTTCTGTGGCAGTTGATTCTATTGGCGGCCAGACTGCGGTGCACGTAACGTTTGCAGCCCAGGGCTCTCCTGCGGCTGAGGACGAGAAGATTTATGCGGTAGCAGGCTCTTCGGGGCCCACTGCAGTCTTTGCCGGCGATCAGAGTTATGTGCCGCCAGGAGAAGGTTATTTACTGGCAAATTTCAGTTTCTATGCCGATGATTATACTACTCCGGCTGATACGCTGGCTTTCTTTTTCTACAGTTCCACTGGTAACCGGACATGGAAGTATTCGCTTCCTGGCCCGGCCACCATAGATAATTGGGCAACCTACAATGTGCCGATACAGTGGTCGGCAAGCTGGACGACGCCTGGCGGCACGGAGGCGATGTTCAATTCCGATATGACGGATGTGGACCAGATCGGCATCTGGGTTTACCGGGCCAGTAACCTTCCGGCGCAAAATTACGGGCTTGATGATTTCGAGATTACCTGGCAGGTTCCCGAACCTTCCACTTACGTGATGCTTGCTTTTACCCTGCTGACGCTTGGCATTACGTTGAGGAAAAAGCAGATATTCTCATTTCAACCGGTTCGTACTTTTTTTGCCGGCAGATAAGATAATTGTGGTTTCAAACTGTTTGTCGAAGCCCTGCAAAAGTTCAAAGCGGGGCTTTTTTATGTGTGCTGTTAAGGGGGTGTTCAGATGAGAGTAGCTCTTCTTGGTATTTCGCAGGCGGGGAAACGGACGCTTTTTACTCTTCTGACCGGACGGAAGGTTCCTGATGGACGGAAAGAGGATGAGAGCGTTGAGGGCCATGCTCCCGTTCGCGATCCGCGCGTTGACGTTATTGCCTCGCTTGCCAAACCGGAACGCACCAAGTATGCCGAAACGGTTTTCCTGCTGTGTCCTGATATCAGCGAGGGCAGCGGCGACAGGTTCTGGCTTGAAACAGCCCGCCGGTGCGAGCTGCTTTGCATGGTGGTGCGCGCATTCAGCACGGAAAGTGTGTACCATCCGAGGGGTACGGTTGATCCTAAACGCGACAGGGCCAACCTGGAAACCGAACTGCTCCTGGCGGACCTTGAACTGGTCGAAAAACGGCTTGAAAGGATCGCGAAGGAACGAAGAGCCGGGCAGACTCATTTGCAGGCAGTTGAAGAGAGGACCCTCCTGAAGTGCAAGCAGGCCATTGAAGCAGAGCAGAAACCCGGCACACTGAAGCTTGATACCGAGGAACAGGCTTCGTTGAGGAGCCTTGGGCTGCTGACCTTGAAGCCAGTCATCTGGGTGTACAATGTTGACGAAAAAGACGTCAAAGAAGGGGGACTGGATCCGGTTACCATATCCTGCAAGATAGAACAGGAGATTATGGCAATAGAGGATCCTGAAGAGCGCAGGCAGTACCTGGCTGAGCTTGGGCTTACATCGCCGGGAGTTGACCGGATGAACAGGGCTGTTTATGACACCCTTGGTTTAATGTCGTTCTATACCATGGGGGAGGATGAAGTCAGGGCCTGGACCATTCTCAAGGGATCCGTTGCGCCGACAGCAGCTGGGAAGATCCACACGGATATAGAACGAGGATTTATCCGCGTTGAGGTAATAAAATACGACGACCTGGTTGCCGCCGGCAGTGAGTCAGCCGTCAAGGCCCACGGCAAAGTCCAACTAAAGGGCAAAGACTACGTCATAGAAGACGGCGATATCTGCAACTTCAGGTTTAACGTTTAGGCGCCGGCCCCGGATCGGATGGAGGCATTCCCATCATCTGCATTGGCGGCATTGACTTTGGAGCCCTGTAATCCTTAATGTCTGCTTTCTGTGCCAGTGAACCAAGGTATTTCCTTATTGCCGTGTCCAGCTTCTGGTTCATCAGCGCGGTGGTGATTTCTTCTTTTGGCGCCATTCCTGCGGGTTGGCGTTCCAGGACCTCAATAATGTGGTAGCCGGCTTCTGATTCAATAACAGCGCCAATGGTATTTGTTACCTGGCCGAAAGCCGCGTCTTCGAAGGATTTAAGCATTTTCCCCTTCGTAAACCTGCCAAGGTCTCCGCCTCGCTCCTTGCTGGGGCAGTCGGAATTCGCTTTTGCCAGCGCCGCGAAATCGCCTCCCTTTACCAAGTCCTCTCTCAGTTTGTCGGCCTTGGCTTTTTTCTCCGCTTTTGTCTTGTCGTCATCTGTCTTTGCCGTTGCGACTAGAATATGGCGGGCATGGGCAGTTTCGGGCAAAGTCAGCATTTCCTTGTTTTCTTCCATGTATTTTTTGACTTCTTCGTCTGTAACGGTAATCGAATTTGTCACCGGGATGAAGAGTTTGTTGATTTTGATATCGGTGGCAACATCTTCGCGGACCTTTTCTTCTGTGATGCCTCTCTCCTTGAGGATACCTTCGAAGGTCATGTTTGTCGGGATGGTAGCCTTGATCTTTCCAAGGTACACATCAACTTCTTCCTTCGAAACGGTGATGTTTGACTTTTTCACCTCTCCTGTCAGGAGGGTCTTGAAGACGAAGCGTTCGACCATCTTGTCGAGCATCTGGTCCATTGCCCTGGCCCTGATTTCTTCAACCTGTTCCGGATGGATTCCCTTGATTCCGGCCAGTTCGCGGTCCAGCTCCGCATTTACCATCGCCCTGGTGTATTTTTCGCCGTTAACTTCTACAAAGACCGAAGGCTCGTCCGTGGCAGGCTTCGTTTTTGCTGCTCCCGGTTTGACGTTTTCTTCAGGCGTCCTGGTTGTGGAGTCCTTCTTGGCACAGCCGCTGACGATTAAGATTGCAAGGCATATCGGCAGGGTTCCGAGGCAAACAGCTCTCAATGATTTCATTACTCTCTCCTGTTGTTCTTGTGTTGTTTCTGCTTGCCCGGAGCTTGGAAGGCCTCACCCTGAGCGGCGTCCATGGTTATGTTCATCACAATGCTTCGGCTGGCTGGCACAAAGTCCAAGTGATAGTCGAGGAATGTAGCAAGAATCCTTCTTAAAGCAACCATTTGTTTCTCGGTAATCCTGGTGTTGCATGGAACTGCCGCGGAATCGCTGGCCTGCCAGCGCCTCAGCATCGCCAGGACATCAGGGGTAATGTGAATGCCCGGACTGCCATGCTTCCTGGAACAGGATGGGCAGATAATGCCGCCCCGGGAACATGAGAATTCAATTCGGGAAGACATTTCCAGCGGAAGCCGGGAGCGGCAGGATTGACAGTTTGTGAGCTGTGGAGCCATTCCAAGGATGTTCATCAGCTTCAGCTCGAACCAGGCAACAAACTGCGGTTTAACAGTGTTCCCGCAAAGGTGGTCGAGCGATGACTCGATGAGCTCGTAGAGTTCCGGGTGGCCATGGTTCTCCTGGCTGACGCGCAGGGCCAGGTCGCATATATAGGAGGCGTACATCTCTGCCTTCCAGTTGTCGCGGAAAGCATTCCTTGTCTGTAGCGGGGAGGCTTCCCTCAATATGTGGACAGAGTTCCTTTCCCGGCGGTAAAGGAGCAGTTCGCAGGTGTAGAACAGGTCATACTGCCCCAGGAAGAAACTTTTCGGGCGTAGCGCTCCCTTCGCGAGTGTGACGAGTTTTCCGCTGGCCGGCGTCAGCCAGGTTACCACCTGTGACGTCTTTGAATACGGGATGATTCTCAGTGCAATGGCTTCTGTTTTCTCGATCATGTTAGATCAGGTCTTCCGCGCAAGTCTGCGGGCTGCTGCTTTGAAAAGATTTGAGGATGGTCCGGTGATTGCAGGTTCCTTGAGCCAGCCCAGTTCCCTCCGGCGCATACGCCTGTATCCGGAGTCTTTATAATCAGTGGAATTCATCAGGTGGTCGCATCCATGGGCAAGGTAAAGCGCCAGCTCCCTGGATGCATTCCATTTGGAGCCGGGTTTCGACGGGCATTGAAATGCGCGCTGGATGTTCACAAAGATCTCGCCCGTGAGGTATTCGTTATCGCCGGGCACCGGGGCATAACGCAGGCTTAGTACATCCGTGACATTGTCCTTATCGAGGAAATGCCTGTTCATGTCCCTGATCCCGCTGTTGTCCAGAAGCACGACAGATATCTCCGACCACCGGGTGCCTGGATCGAGTTTCAGGGCCATCTTCATCAGTTGCCGGACCAGTTTTCTGATTTTCGGGATATTGGGACGGCACAGCTGCTGGCGGTTTTTTACTTCAATCTTCATCTTTGGGATAGGGTACCCTGCCGTGGAACATATTCGTCAGGCTTGAAACAAAAGACCGCCTGATTTCGGCGAGTTCCGAAAGGGAAAGATCGCATTCGTCAAGCTGTCCGTCTTCCAGCCGCATGTTGATGATTTCATTAACGAGGTCCTCCATGCCCGCTGGTGTTTTCTTTTCCATGGACCTCGATGCCGCTTCCACAGCGTCGGCAAGGCAGAGTATGGCCGACTCGCGGGAAGAGGGTTTGGGCCCTGGATACCGGAACCCGCTTTCGTCCACGGCCTGTTGTTCGCCGGAGTGGTGGTTTCCGTCGGGCTGCTTGGTTTCAAATTCGAGCTGTGACTGGGCCTTGTAATGGAAATAGGACATGAGGCTTGTGCCGTGGTGTTCCTGGATTGCCCTGATTACGGGAGGAGGCAGTTTGTGCATCATTCCGAGGCTGACACCTTCCTTGATGTGGGAAATAATGATCAGGGTGCTCATGCTGGGTGAAAGGTCGTCATGCGGATTGTCCCGCAGCTGCATGTTTTCGACAAAGAACTCAGGCTTGACCAGTTTGCCGGCATCGTGGAAATAAGCTGAAACCCTTGCGAGGAGCGAGTTCGCGCCGATTTCATCCGCGGCAGCCTGAGCGAGGTTTGCCACAAGCAGGCTGTGGTGGTAAGTGCCGGGCGCTTCCACTGCAAGGCGCTGGAGCAGGGGATGTGCCGGGTCGGACAGTTCTAACAGGGTGATGTCGGTGGTGATCCCGAAGATCGTCTCGAAAAGCGGCAGTATGATAAGGACAAACGCGGCCGAGAATAAACCGCTGACGAGGCAGGCCGCCGACTGCTTTATAACAAGGGTAACGTCAGGATCCTGCCAGTTCAGCGCCGTGAGGCCGGAGACACAGGTTATCTCCGCCAGTCCTATTATGAGGCCGGTCCTGAAGACTTTCCGGCGCGTGCGCACATTGCCGGCGGTTTGGGCGGTTATAACTGTGGCAACCATGCCGGTCACCAGCACAGGGAAACTGTTGCCTGCCATGATGGCCATTACAAGGCTGGTCCAGACTCCGATCGCGACACCGACGGCGCCGTCAATAAGGATTGTGGCCAGCAGGGGCGCAAGGGCCAGAGGCAGGAGAAAATAGGCTACAGGCAGGGGGATCATCAGGGTGTCGTTTGCCATTGATAACAGTGCCCGTGCCGGGGTAAGGGCAAGGAGCGATACAAGGGAAAGCAGGAAGATCATGGAATTGTCCCGCAGGGTTCCCGGCCGGACAATTTCCAGGAAGAGACCGGCGGCAAAAAGACTTGTCAGGATGAAAATGCTCTTGCCTGCCAGCGGGAGAAATAATTCCGGTTTCGACAGGCATTCTGGCATGTTTGCTGTCCCCAGCAACAGTACTGAGGTTGCCCACAGCACCACGGCAATCAGGAAACCGACAAAAGGGTTGTCCCGGATGGACATCCGTCCATTGGACGTCTTCCCGGCCAGTTTTTCACGTTCCCTGGTTTTCCTGGCCCTGATCTTTGAGATGGAGAGTTCTTTCATGGGCTTATTGTTGAGTTCCTGTAGAAAATACCATGTTCCATGCGGTTGTCACTCCAATTTGCGTTGCCAGAATCCGCTTGAAGAATGCCCTGGCAATGTCTATTTTGAACATATGGCGTCTGGAATATATCTTATTTTCGGCGATGAATACATCGTCTCAACAAAGGCAAAACAGACAGCTGAATCACTCGTTCCTCCAGAAAGCCGGGCCTTTGGACTGGAGATTATTGACGGAACCGCGGAGAATGTTGATTCGGCCATGAAGGCCGTGGATAAATGCCTGGAAGCGATTCAGACGGTTGGGTTCATGGGAAACAGCAAGGTTGTCTGGTTCCGCAATGTCAATTTCCTGCACGACAGTGTTACCGGCAAGAGCGAAGATGTAAAAGAACGGGTAGAACGGCTGGCGGAGGTCATAAAGAAGGGATTGCCGGAAGGGCAGACTCTTATCATCAGCTCCTCGAAAGTTGATAAACGCCACGCTTTTTACAAAGCCTGCAGCGATGCCGCGAATGTGCAGGAGTTTGCGGTACCAGAGAAAACATATCAGTCTGATAAACAGGCGGCACAAATGGCGTCAGACTGTTTCCGGAAAGCCGGGCTCCGGCCTGAGAGCGGAGTCCAGGAGTTGTTTTTGGAGAAGGTAGGATCCGACACGCGGCAGATCGTCAATGAAGTTGAGAAGCTTTCCGTTTATCTTGGCGGCCGGAAAGAAGTAAGGCTGGCGGATATTAATGCCATTACCTCCTCTTCACGCGAAGTGCTGGCCTGGGACCTTGCGGATGCTTTCGGGAAGCGCAACTTGAAACAGGCCATTCTTGTCCTGCGCCAGCTTCTTTTCCAGAAAGAATCATCAATGCGCCTGATTATCGGTCTTGAAGGAAGGGTGCGGGACCTTATGCTATACCGGGAAGCGATGGACAACGGCTGGCTCATCAGCAAACGGGGTGGTTATGGTCCCTCGGTGCAGTGGAATGTGCCGCCTGAAATCGACGGAGCTTTTGCGAAATTTGACAAGGATCCGCGGAAGGGGAATCCTTTCCGGATGGGTATTCTTGCCGAGCAGGCGAAGAAGTTCACTGCGCGCGAACTGCAGAAGTGCCGCAAGGCGGTTCTGGAAGCGCACGAAAAACTGGTGTCCAGCGATATTCCAGAACAGACAATCCTCGAGCCTCTGCTTGTGAAAATGATTTCGTGACAGGGCAGTGGGTTATCGCGTCGGAATCCTGTTCCTGAACATGTCTGGTCATCATTCGAAATTCGGTGTTTGAAATTGGATATTGGGTTTGTATGTAGCGCAGCCCCTTGCGGGCGTCGCGCAAAGGCTGGAGCCAACGGTCGGGATCGAACCGACGACCTGCTCATTACGAATGAGCTGCTCTACCAACTGAGCTACGTTGGCTTTCTTCAATGTTTACAGGGGTAAAACCGCGTTTATGCACTCTTGCTCTTCTTCTTAACATCCTTAGTGGTACGGTTTGTGGTACCACATTTTCTTGCATATTACTCGGTGTACCTTTATGTTCTCTGTCGAAATGTCGGGAATCTATACACGGAGTTGCGATATATGGCAAACCTTTTTAAGAAACCTAGGAGTCCTTTTTGGTATGGGCGATTTCAATTTAAGGATCCTGACAAAGAACGGCCTACCACGGTAATATTTTCAACCAAGAAGACGGAGAAGAAAGAAGCCCGCACAGTTTTGAATACAAGGTTGGCCATATGTCAGGGCCAAGTTTCAGGCTTCACTCTGCTTAGTCGGGCTCTTGAACAAGTTCAGGCCAGCAACGATCCCGCTGAAAAGGAGCGAACGCTTGATGTCCTGTTTAATCACGTTCTTGAATATGTCGCTTCCATTCTCGATCAGAAAAAGCAGGATGACAAGCGACGGCAGTTGGCAGGACTGCTGCTGCAGGGGACCACGTCGAAGCTGGCTGTTGCTGACGCCTGGGCGGCATGGGTTGATAATCCAAAGAAGAGAAACCCAGGAGAAAGAACGCTCAGCTCGTATCAGAGTCAATGCCAACGGTTGAGCAGACCGCCTTTGCCTACGACGGAACTCCGTCGCAAGGCGTTCTCAACAACGTGTTGACCAGTTCGGGAACGTTGGAGCAGTTTGCGCCATCTTTTGGCCGACTCGTTGGATTAGTTGTAAGTTCGGGCTGATCACCACACCATTGATTTCTGTCAACCCATCTTTGCCGGCTGGCCGGTGTTGTCAAGGACGCTCTGCCAGAGCGCGCCAGCGGGGTCGATTCTTTTCCGTGTTGCCGTGGCCTTTTCCATCGGAACGTGGACGAAATGTCCGTTCCACAGGGCTATGACCGTTGCGGTCTTTCCAGCCATCGCGGCATGGACCGCGTTTTCCGAGAGCCTGAAGCAGAAAACCGAATCGTCCGGATTTGCCGGCTGGCTTCTTATGGTGTAGGAAGGGTCGATGTACCGGATGTTTACCTTCATGCCTGTCTTTGCGAAATGATCGGTAATCGTCTTCTTCAGGAAAACACCAATATCGCCAAGTTTCACGTTGCCGGATGCATCCTTTCCTTCGGCCTGCACAAGGTCCTGCCCGGCGCCTTCTGCCACGACGATCACAGCGTGGGATTTTCTTTTCATGCGGTCGGCGATGAATGCAAAAAGTTTGTCGAGAGAGAAGGGGACTTCCGGTACCAGCACGAGATTGACATCACTTGATGCCAGCGTGGCGTAGGCTGCGACAAAACCCGATTCCCTTCCCATCAGTTTCACCAGTCCTATGCCGTTCTGCACCCCTTTTGCTTCCATATGTGCCGAAGAAATGGGGACACTGCTCATGGCAACGGCCGTTTCGAATCCGAAGGTCCGCTCTGTGTAGGAAATATCGTTGTCAATGGTCTTCGGAATACCGACGACGGCTATTTCAAGGCCACGGCGCCTGGCTTCTTTTGCTATTTCCAATGCGCCTCTCTGTGTGCCGTCTCCGCCGATTGTGAAAAGAACATTGATTCTATTTTCATTAAGGAAATCCACCATCTTTGCCGGATCCTGGTTGCCCCTGGATGTGCCGAGGATTGTGCCGCCGTTCTGGTGGATGTCTTCGACAATTTCCGGCGTGAGGATGACGCGCGGATGATTGTAAGAAGCAACAAGTCCTTCGTAGCCGTATTTGAAGCCAATTATTTCCCTGACGCCGTAGCGGTACCAGATAACCATTGTAAGGGCGCGGACAACGTCGTTGAGCCCGGGGCAGAGACCACCGCATGTGACGATTGCGGCACGGATTTCCTTTGGATTAAAGAATATCTTTTCGCGCGGGCCTGCTCTTTCCATTGAAACTGGAGTGCCTTTGCACTTTTCGCAGCCAGCGATGGTTGCATCAACCAGGATTGCCGCATCCGGGGTAATGAAGGCCCGCTGTTCGAGCGGAGAACTGTACTGGCAGGCTCCGAGAGACTGTATGGTGAAGTCTTCTTTTGTCATGAACCTGATATTGACAGGACGAGCATCTGTAAAAAAGGAAAAAATACGGGTTGATGCCCTGGTGCACTATTTATTGCTTGAATTCCAGCAGTTATGCGCCTATATAACTCTGCTCCGCTGCATCCGAAGAACGATTATGACAAAGACTGATCATAAGCATAAAGAAGCAGTTGTCGACGTGCCGTTGACAGCTGTTTTTGTGCGGCACGCCCAGGCGGCAGCCGCCGATGAAGGAACCAGGTCGCTGGGCCCGCTGCTGAGCAGTCTTGGCGAGCGCCAGGCTGAAAGGGTCTCAAAAAGGCTGGCCGAAGAATCCTTTACCCATATTTATTCAAGTGATCTTCTCAGGGCCAAGCAGACCGCCCTGGCGATCTTGAAGCACCAGGAAGATGTGCCGTGGACTGTCACGGCCGAACTTCGCGAGGTTTCGCCGCACCATTTCGCGCCGGGCTACATTCAACTGACGCTGGCCATGAGAAGGGAAATTCGAGCAGAACGCGCCGCAATGGATAAATTTGTGGCCCATGTCCGGCGTGCGCACGTTCCGGGGGAGAAGATTCTGATCGTCTGCCACGGAAACCTGATCCGCAGTATTGTGCCTCTCTTTGCCAGGCGGTCTCCGGACCAGGCGGTGATGATGGACATCAATAATACGGCTGTTACCATTCTCGATATCTGGCCGTCCGGAGAGGCAGTGTTAAGACTTTCGAATTGTGTGAAACACCTTATCCCCAGGGAGGTAACATGAGTGACTCGGAATTCAGGAAGACGCCGTTTTACGATATGCATGTATCGCTTGGCGCGCAGATGGGCCCATTCGGCGGCTACATGATGCCCATCCGTTACAAGGGCATTATCCAGGAGCACAATGCCTGCAGGAAGGCCTCGGCGCTTTTCGACACCTGCCATATGGGTGAATTCATGGTAAAGGGGGTCCGTGCCGTTGCCGACCTCGAGAACCTCGTCTCGTGCGACGTTTCGTCGATGAAGGCCGGCCAGTGCCGTTACGGGTTGATGTGCAATGAGAACGGCGGGGTAATCGACGACCTGCTGGTTTACAGGATTGGCGACCAGGAATTCATGATTGTTGTCAACGCCGGCACGCAGGAAAACGATTTCAGCTGGATCAAGTCGCATCTCTCGGCGGGCACAATGGCCGAGAATATTTCCGAAAGGACGGCGAAGTTTGATCTGCAGGGACCTGCATCCGCAAAAATCATGCAGAAGATTGCGGACCAGCCGATTGCCGACATGAAGTACTATTACTTCAAACCCAACACATCCGGCGGCAGGAAGATCATTGTCAGCCGGACAGGGTATACCGGCGAGCTGGGTTTTGAGATTTATGGTGACCCGGACCTGGCCCTGAAACTCTGGGCAAGGTGCATGGAGCTTGGTGCGGAACCGGCGGGCCTGGGTGCGCGGGACACCCTGCGGTTGGAAATAGGCATGCCGCTTTATGGCCATGAATTGAACGAGAAGCGAAATGCCGCAGAATCTGGTTTCGTGCGTTCAATATCACAAACGAAAAAATTCATCGGTTCGGGAACAGTGCAGGATGCGGCAAAAAAGAAAAATTCGCTTGTCGGCATAACCCTCGAAGGCAGGCGTGCAGCCCGGAACGGCGATATTATCCTGGATGAGGCAGGTGCGGTCATTGGCGAGGTAACCAGCGGAAGTTTTGCACCTTCTCTTGAAATCGCAATTGCGATCGGTTATCTTACCAGCGCTTGCAGTAACCAGGGGCGTCGAATTCTCGTCAAGAACCCAAGACAGAATATCCCGGGTGTTGTAAGTGAAATGCCTTTTTATAAACAGGCGACAGCAAGAAAGCCGATGAAGGATTTTTTGTGAAAGAAAGAAGAGGAATAAATGAGTCCTGAAGACAGAAAATATACAAAGACACATGAATGGATAAAGGTTGAGGGCAAAACCGCGACCATGGGAATTACCGACCACGCACAGCATGCGCTGGGTGATATAACGTTCGTTGAACTGCCTGCAATAGGGAAGGTCCTTAAACAGGGACAGGAATGCGGTGTTATCGAATCCGTGAAGGCTGCGAGCGATATTTATTCCCCGGTATCCGGGAAAGTTGTTGAAGTCAACAGCGCGCTCAAGGATGCCCCCGAGATCATCAACCAGGATGCTCACGGCAGGGGTTGGATTGTAAAGTTGTCAGATGTTGATACCAGCCAGCTTGATTCACTGATGGGCGGCAAGGAATACGACACGACAGCCGGAAACGAATAATGAGCTACATTGCCAATACGGCTGAACAGACGAAACAGATGCTCGGCGCATGCGGCGTGTCGTCGATGGACGAGCTCTTCAGGGACATACCGTCCTCGCTGAAACCGAAATCGTTCAACCTGCCGCGCCCCAGGTCGGAACTTGAGGTTAACAGGCTGTTCGAGAATATCGCGGCGAGAAACTATTCCCACCTTACAAATTTCCTTGGCGGCGGATTCTACGATCATTTTATTCCCGCGGCGGTGGATGCCATTACTTCGCGCAGTGAATTCTATACGGCATATACTCCGTACCAGCCCGAGCTCTCACAGGGGACATTACAGGCGATTTATGAATACCAGACGAACATCTGCCGCCTGACGGGGATGGAAGTGGCAAATGCATCCATGTATGACGGCGGGACCGCGCTTTACGAGGCCTGCCAGATGGCCCTGCACTCGACGGGCAGGGGCAGGATTGTCATGGACAGCGGCGTAAATCCTGTCTACCGGACGATGATGTATTCCTACACTGCCAACCTGTCGATTGATTTTGCCGAAGTGCCGGTCACACACGGGCAGAGCGACAGGAAACAGATTTTTGACAAGCTGGATGACAACACGGCGGCTGTCATTCTCCAGAATCCTAATTTCTTCGGGGTTATTGATGACCACAGAGATATTGTGGAGCATTGCCACAAGCGCGGCATACTTGTTATCCAGTCCGTGTACCCGATTGCATTGGCCCTGTTGAAGACGCCGGGTGAGATCGGAGCCGACATAGCCACCGGTGAGGGACAATCGCTCGGCATACCATTGAGTTTCGGCGGGCCGTACCTGGGCTTTATGGCGACCACGAAGGAGCTGGTCCGCAAAATGCCGGGTAGGCTCGTCGGCAGGACCGTTGACCGGAATGGCAGGGAAGCCTTTGTGCTTACCCTCCAGGCGCGCGAACAGCATATACGGCGCGAGAAAGCGACATCGAACATCTGTTCGAACGAGGCGTTGTGCGCTTTGAGGGCAAGTATATACCTGGCGCTTCTCGGCAGGGAAGGCCTCAAGGAAGTGGCTGATTTGTGTTATTCCAAGACCAGGTATGCCATGGAACGGTTCAAGGCAATCCCCGGAGTCAAGGTGATGGAGTCGAACCCGACCTTCAACGAGTTTACCGTACAGCTCCCCATTAATGCCGGGGACCTGGCCGGAATGCTGGTTGAGCGCGGCATTGCGCCGGGGCTTCCCCTGGGACGGTTCTATAAGGGCATGGCATCTTATCTTCTTGTATGCGTGACAGAGAAAAGGACAAAGAGCGAGATAGGCACTCTTGCCGAGGCCGTGGAGGATGTGTTGTGTCACTGATTTTTGACAAATCTAAGCAGGGCAGGCGGGGTGTGAGTCTTCCGGCCAGCGATGTGCCGGAAAAGGCGGTCATGCCCGCGAAATACCGGCGCAAATCAGATGCCGGGTTATGCGAACTTTCGGAGCTGGATGTTGTCCGGCACTTCACCAATCTTTCGCGAAAAAATTTCGGGGTTGATACCGGTTTTTATCCGCTTGGTTCCTGCACGATGAAGTACAATCCCAAGATCCTCGAGAAGATCGCGCAGATGAAGGGCTTTGCGGAATTGCATCCATTCCTGCCCCAGCTCCGTTATGGAGGGATGCTGACGCAGGGGGCATTGCTGGTGCTGTCCGAGCTGGAAAGGCTTTTGTGCGAGATTGCCGGCATGGATGCCTTCACGCTTCAGCCGCTGGCGGGCGCCCATGGCGAGCTTACGGGGATGATGTTGATAGCCGCGTATCACAAGGACAAGGGCACGAACAAGGATGAAGTGCTTGTGCCGGACGAATCGCACGGGACGAACCCGTCCAGCGGGGCGATAGCGGGTTTCAAGATCAGGTCGGTTCCGACGGACCACAAGGACGGCATGCTTGATGTGAATGCCCTTGAGGCGATGATCACCGACCGCACAGCGGCCATAATGCTCACCAATCCCAATACACTTGGGATTTTCAACAGCAAGATCGAACAGGTTGTCAAAATCGCGCACAGCCGCAACGCCCTGGTCTATTACGATGGCGCGAACCTGAACGCGGTTCTGGGCAAGTTCCGGCCGGGTGATGCAGGCATCGACGTGATGCATATCAACCTGCACAAGACTTTTGCGACGCCGCATGGCGGCGGGGGCCCGGGCGCAGGCCCGGTAGGTGTTAAAAAGCACCTGGTTGAATACCTTCCGATTTCGAGGGTCGTAAAGCGCAAGGACAATACCTATACACTGGATTATGATTTTCCAAAATCAATAGGTTATATCGCACCATTCTACGGGAATTTCTCGGTTTGCCTGAAGGCCTACGCCTATATTCTTCTGCTCGGGGCAGAGGGACTGGTGGAAGCCAGCGAGAACGCTGTTCTCAACGCGAACTATGTCCTCAACGCCCTGAAGGGGGTATACGATCTTCCTTTTGACAAGACCTGCATGCATGAGTGCGTGTTCTCGGCGCAGAAACAGAACAAGTACGGAGTGCATGCCCTTAATATTGCAAAGGCTTTGATCGATGAGGGCTATCATCCGCCGACGATTTATTTCCCGCTTATCGTGAAAGAAGCCATGATGATCGAGCCTACGGAAACTGAGAGCAAGGAAACGCTTGATGCGTTCATTGCCGTGATGAAGAAGATCGCGGATAAGGCCGAGAAATCTCCTGAATCCGTATGTGCAGCGCCGGTCTCAACCCCGGTCAGCCGACCCGATGAGCTCAAAGCGGCCAAGGACATGGATTTCTGTTTCAAGGGATAGAGAAGAAATGCCGATTTCTTTTCGTAACCTCAATTTCCGGAGGCGCTTACAATCGAAGCCCGATTCAACCTGCCTACTTGCCTGACTTTTCAATCGAGAGGATGACAACGTTTTCTGCCGGGACATCGTCGTGCGGCCCATGGCTGGCTGTCTTGACGGTGGCAATGCGGTCGATAACGTCCAGACCTTCCGTAACTTTCCCGAACACGCAGTAGCCGAAGCCGTTTGAAGTGTTGTCCTTGTGATCAAGGAAGCCATTGTCGACCAGATTGATGAAGAACTGGCTGGTTGCGCTGTTGATGACTGATGTACGGGCCATTGCCAGTGTGCCGCGCTTGTTCTTGAGGCCGTTCCCTGCTTCGTTAACCACCGGAGATTTTGTGGGTTTCTCGGTGAATGAAGTCGAGAATCCACCGCCCTGGATCATGAATCCCGGGATGACGCGGTGGAATATTGTGTCATTGTAGAGTTTGGCATCGACATAGTTGCAGAAGTTCTTGACGGTTTCAGGTGCCTGCTTGTCAAAAAGCTCCGCCTTGATGTCACCCATGCTTGTTTTGATCGTGATCATTATGACTGTCTCCTTTTCGGCTGCTGTTACAGCCGGTATTTTTGATTCCATCTTGCTGGAATTACATCCTGCGCTTATGCCTGTTATCACTGCCAGTATGGCCCAGCAAGTTTGTTTCATAGATAACGCTTCCTGTATCCGGGTTATTCTGCACCGTCCCAGCAGTAGGTGCAGACCTTTTCCTTGGGCAGTCCGATTGCCGCAACGAGATCATCGAGTTTCTGGTATTTCAGCGAGGTCAGGTTCAATCTTTTGCGTATTTTCTCGACCATTGCGCAGTGTTTCTCAGAGCATGGATTGGCGTATTCCTTGAGATTTCCGGCATCGTCATTGCCGATTTCGCTTATTGCTTTCCTGCCTGCAAGGTCCAGTATTGAACTGGACCTTGAGAAATTCAGGAATTTACAGCCATGGATAAGCGGAGGACATGCTGGACGCATATGTATTTCTTTTGCTCCGTATTCGTAGATCCGCTTGATTATGTCCTTAAGCTGGGTTCCACGCACGATTGAGTCCTCGCAGAAAAGCATTTTCTTGCCTTTTATCAGATCCCTGATCGGAATCAGTTTCATGCGTGCCACGAGGTCCCTGATTGACTGGTCCTGGGGCATGAAGCTGCGCGGCCAGGTGGGAGTATATTTTACGAAAGGCCGCTGGTATGGGACCTTCGATTCGTTCGCGTATCCGATTGCGTGTCCGGTCCCGGAATCCGGTATGCCGGCGACCATGTCCAGCGAAAGCTTGTCGTTCCTGGCGAGAGCGGCCCCGCATCTGTTTCTGCATGCTTCGACATTTATTCCTTCATAATCGGATGCCGGGTAACCGTAGTATACCCAGAGGAAAGAACATATCTGCATTTTCTTGAGCGGTGCTTTTTTCTGCTCGATGCCGTCTTCCGTCATGAGCACAACTTCACCCGGACCAATATCTCTGATTCGCTCGAAATCGAGGTTTGGAAAAGCGCAGGTCTCAAATGTTGCGGCATAGGAACCTTTCTTTTCTCCGAGTATCACCGGAGTCCTTCCCAGTTTGTCCCGTGCGGCAAATATGCCTTTTTCAGTTAGCAGGAGCATGGAGCATGATCCCTCGATCGAGTCCTGTGCGTTACGGATTCCATCCTCGAAAGAGGCTTCCTGGTTTATCAGTGTAGCCACGAGTTCCGTGGGGTTGATTTCGCCGCCGCTCATTTCCGAGAAATGCGTTGTTTTCTTCAGGAAGGCCTTTGCTGCGAGCTTCTCCGCATTCTGGACAACACCAACTGTAACTATTGCATAAGTGCCAAGGTGAGAGCCTATCAGCAGGGGCTGGTCCTCGTAGTCGCTGATTATGCCGATGCCCCTTTTCCCCTTCATTTTGCCGATGTCGCTGTCGAACTTGGAGCGGAACTGTGCGTTGGTGATGTCATGGATGTACCTGGTGAATCCTTTCTCGTTCATGACTGCAAGACCGCCGCGCTTTGTGCCCAGGTGGGAATGATAGTCGGTTCCGAAGAAGAGATCTTTTACACAGTCTGTTTTTGAAACCACGCCAAAGAATCCGCCCATTGAATCCTCCTTTTTAGCGGCCGATGGCCGCAATTCGATTTATACAATACTGATTATTCCTGAAGTTTGATTGCTTCCACCGGGCAGGATCCTGCCGCTTCCCGGCAGTCGGCAATTACATCTGCCGGGATCTCACTGACTGCGACAACTGCCACATCTTCGCCCATTCCGAAAACAGCGGGGCATTCATCTGCACACAGTCCGCATCCTATACAAACGTTCTTGTCTACGAGCGCTTTCATTTTCTCCTCGAAAAATTGAGTTGAAGGAATGAACGATAGTTATCAACGATCTTATACCCGTTCATCAGGACGTACTTCAAGTTACATTACCCTGGCTTGTTCGTCAATCGCATTCGGGAGATGAAATGGAGAAG
>Ga0172375_10003196_pt1 | contig 25028 bp, 25 predicted proteins | sample LakKiv1m_FD_114537 | JGI IMG/M metagenome (GOLD analysis project Ga0172375, IMG submission 114537) | Freshwater microbial communities from Kabuno Bay, South-Kivu, Congo - kab_092012_11.1m | ecosystem: Environmental > Aquatic > Freshwater > Lake | place: Democratic Republic of the Congo...
TAGAAGAATTTATATCGGTGACAAGGGAGTGCTTGCCTCGGGCCTAATACTAGGAGGGTCGCAAAATTTCAGCGATAGTTTTAAAGTAGCGATGAAATCTAGCGGTACCACTCACCTTGTCGCCGTGTCGGGATACAATGTTTCAATCATTACTATTGTTTTATTTATGTTTTTGCGAAAGATGATTTCGCGCAAGGTCGCTCTTACCTCGTCCATCGTTATTCTGTTGGCGTTCTGTATTATTTCCGGAGCTTCGGCATCAGTTGTTCGCGCGTCAATAATGGGCGGCCTATTTATCGCAAGCAAGGCGTTAGGGCGAAAAGTTTCCCCGCTCCATCTTCTACTCGTGGCGGTTTTTTTGATGATATTGCAAAACCCCTTTGCGCTTTTTGATGTTGGCTTGCAGCTATCGTTTTTTGCGACACTCGGTCTTGTCCTTTCACTCGATTTGTTCCAGTTTGATACGAAGAGAGTCTACTTGGCCGCTTTAGCGGTTATCCCCGAAACCTTGATTGCCCAAGTTTTTACTTTTCCAATCCTTCTTTACCATTTCGAAGAAGCTTCAATTATCTCCGCTATACCAAATGCGCTAATTTTGCCGTTAGTTCCTCTGGGCATGTTGATGGTTTTTGTAGCGGCAATAGTAGGTCTTATAAATATGTACCTAGGCATATTCGTTGGTTTCGGCGGGGAGATCCTCCTTCGATATTTTGTTGGTGTGATTAGGTATTTTGGGAACTTAAGTTTTTCTAAAATCGAAACTCAGCCGGTGCCTTTTTATGCGATTGTTGTATTCTACGTTTTTGTGATTATTTTTATACAGGTGTTAATTAGAAAAATAAATGAAAAAAAGATACAGGCGGGGATTTGACTCTTTGCTAGTGATTGGGTTGTTGGTCGCCCTGGCGATCTGGTTTTTGGCTTACTCAATGGTTGGTGCCGATCGCCAGAATGGTGCGGGAGTAGTGTTTTTTGATGTCGGTCAGGGGGATAGTGCTCTTATTAACCTGCCTCAATCCAAGCAAATTTTGATAGATACAGGGGATCGCAAGGAGGTTTTGGAGAAGATCGAAAAAAACATGCCTGCTTTTGATAGAAAAATAGAGTATCTTGTTCTTTCGCATGCTGACAGCGATCATATCGGGATGGCCCTTTTGATCATGCAAAGTTTTTCAGTTGATCAAGTTGTTGTTGGGCCGTCGCGAAGCGACAGCAAAACGTATCAAAAAATCGAAGAATATATAAAAGAAAACAATATTTTGCAAAAACAGGTTGGGGCGGGCGATAAGATATGCGCGATCGAAAATGCCTGTATGGAGTTTTTATCACCAGTGGGTGACAAAGAAACCGGCAGTACAAATGAGATGTCGCTCGTTTTCAGGTTTGATTTTGGCGAAAATGAGTTGATGTTTACGGGCGATGCGGAAAATGGCGTTCAAAATAAGATAGCACAGAAAACAGATCAAGGGTTTCTCGAAAGCGATTACCTCAAGGTTGCTCATCATGGTTCTAGGGATTCTGTAGATAATCAGTTTTTGGATGAAGTCAAACCAGCTGTAGCGGTTATTTCTGTGGGCAAAAATGGATATGGTCATCCGACGGAAGAAGCGATCAGAAAACTAGAGGAAAAAAATATTAAAATTCTGAGGACTGATCAGGTAGGCGATATAAAATTCTCATTTTTACCCCAATAAAAAGCGGAAAGGCCCCCAGTCGGATGACGGGGGGCCTTCGTGAACGCTTCGACCTAAGTGAGCGTCGAAGCGATGGGGTGAACCCTGGGACACGGGAACAGGGGTATCCCAGGGTTCAGGTGCGGGGCCCGTCTGGCATGGACTTGGAGTATGGTATGGATGAATCTTGCCATACCGGACGGGCCAGTCGAGCTGCGGTGGAGAAAGGAACGGAGGCCGACCCCTCTTGAGGGAGGGAGAGGGCCTGGCGGACGGCTGGGCCGGCCTCCGCAAAGCGCGACGGCTACCAGTGGTAGATCTGTGTCTGCCAGGGGGCAGGCACGGGCCCGGACTGGTTCACGCGGACCCGTCCGCCGTTGGGTTGGTTCCAGGTCGCGGACGAATCCTGCCAGCAGCTGTTGCCGCGGCAGGTCGTCGTCGACCTGTACGTGTCGGGAGGCTGTGGGTTATACCCGTAGCCAGGCGGCGAACCCCATTGCTGGGGAGCCGGCTGATAGTCGTAGCCACCGTTGTAGCCGTAGCCAACTGGCGGTCCCCACTGCTGGGGAGCCGGCTGGTAATACGGCTGTTGGCCGCATCCGCCACCCCACTGGGGGGCGGGTTGGCGGTAGATCTGGCGGTGGTAGACCGGGGGCGGGGGTACGTAGTACCCGCCGCCGCAGCCCCCACTGCTGCCGGAGCGGTAGTAGAAGCCGACCTCCCCGGCGTGCGCTGGAGTGGCAGCCATGGCGATGGCGGCAGCGACGGCCAGAGCCGTCGCCAGCACCAACACCATCTTACTCGTGAGGCCTAGCTGTGCGGTGCGCATGGTGCGCTCTCCTTTCGGGGTGCGTCAATGATCAAACTCCATCTGAAGACGGAGCGTTGCTCTCTATGAAGCAATCATAGCACTATAGCACAAAAGTGCTCCAATGTCAAGGAGCGGTAAGGTGCTTTGAACGGGTAAATGTTTAAAAAGACTCGGTTTGTGTCACTGATGGTTCGGCAGTTGTGATCTCGGAATCATCAGGGACTACATAATCGATCCCTTGTGGTTTTTTTTCGCAATTTGGCAGCTGAGCAATAAACGAGATTGGCAATTCTTTTGATGTGTTTCCTTCGTCATCGAAAATGGTCACAAAAAGCTTATAACTTTTCAAATTATCAAGATCGTTTAAAATAATTTCTCCTCCTCCAGAAAGACCCTCCTCCGGGATATCGATGATGGCGATTTCTTCCCTTGAACCATCCTGGAGCTCGGCTTGCACTATATAGCCGAATTTATTGGCTTCATTTTTCCAAACAACTCTCCCTACCAATTTATCGTCAAAATCCGGATTTTGTCTGGTGAAATCAACAAAATCTATTTCTGATCGAGGCAGGATATCGCTGTAGGTTTTGACTTCATCTTGAGCCGAGACTATTCGAGTTGCCAAAACAATTGCAAACAAGCCGACAATTATCGAAAGGAGAACTTGAAATTTATAATGCATCGACCTCCTCTTCTATTGTATTTCCGTCAGGGTTTCGGGTGACTTTATAATATGTATGTTTAGGCGAGTCTCCATACACAATGTCTCTGGCAGTAACTTGGCCATTTGTATCAAGGGTTTTATGCTCCCTGTAAATCGGTTGGCCATCGCCAGTTGTTTCAACAACGCCTGTTCGATTGCCAGCCTCGTCGTATTCAAAATTTCGAACAGAATACAGTTTGCCCTGTGCGTCAAAGTTCTGCGCTCGAGAAGGATTTTGTGTACTATCATCGGAATATTCATAACGAACCGTAATAATTTGGCTATCGTCAACTCTGACTTTAGTCATTGTTAATCGACCATTTTGATCATAGGCCTTTTCGCCTGCCTCGTCTTCTGGTATATGTCTTAATTCATTAAGCATTATTTATACATCCTATTCAGCCAACTTAATGCGACATCATCTCTTCCGACACGCAAGTAAGTTGTGAGTTGACTTGTAAAACCTTGTCTGAAATAGTAGTCAAATTGATCGAGCTTAGGCGACTTGAAATAAATCCATCTTACAATATCCTCTGCTTTTTCCTCCGATTTGTATTTTCTAGATAGAGCTTGCTGAATGGCTCGGGCGATTTGCACTTCTTTAGGGTAGCCGGACCAATTTCGCTCCGCCGGCTTTTCAAACGCTTCGAGCATGTAGTTTCGGGTATGATAGTCGGTGAATCCTTCGTTGAGACGCCTGTAACCACCGCGTCTTGCTCCATCCGTTCCATATAACTTGATTGCCGCCGCATCATCCTTAGCACATTCAAATGGAGTTCTTATTTTCGAGACAATTGCATGAAAAACTTCGTGAGCATAAGTATTGCTTACAGTAAAATCGCCGGCAGTATGCACAAAGTCATCGGCGACTAAAATGGCTGAGAAATCTCCGCCGGTTCGTTCTATTTCTTGTTCGGTTTTGCCAAAAATTTTTGCAAGTAATAACTGTGCTTTTTTGATATTTGGCAAGGTATGCGTATAGCAAACCCCTGCGCATTCTGAAGGCATTTCCGACTTTCGAACAATCCTTGTCTTCCCTATTGCTTCTCGTAAAATATCTGCATCTGCATAGCGAGCGAAACTGGTTTCTTTCGTTCGGCTAAGACTTCTGACGAGAGTTACGGCTATATCTGGCCACTCTTGCCATTTGATCGATGACCTCGCAAACATTTTTTCCAAATCAATGTATACGTGTCCTAAATATCGACTTAGAACGGTTGTTGATTTTTGATAAATGGCCTCGACTGGACGAGAAATGGCTCTCACCACCTGATTACTTGCGCGACCAACATAGGCACTGGCCGAAGCCGACCCCTGTTCGGCCAATTTTGCGGCCGAAGCTAGGCCGGGAACTCTTGAGGCTTTGGCCCAGGTTAAAGCACCCTTACCGACCAGACTTATCACTTTTTCAACAGGCAAAAATAAAAGTAAGTCTTCTATCGGAGAATCACCAGTAAATCCGACAGGCACTGCCTGTCCAGTATCACGAAAATTCTTTTTCGCAAAGGTTTCAAACCCTGCCCGCAACCAAATTTGTTTCAAGCGTTCCTTCTCTGTACAACCGAATTCGGGTGCACTCCGGCTTTTTTTGAAATCTGTCCAAAACTTTGAGTACAGAACGTCCAGGTTCTTACTCGACCAGTATTTTTTATTAGTAAAGGCTCCTAAAGTACCCCATTCAGCTATTCGCGACTGAATTACTTTTCCATTTGCGTCAAAAAATACATCATTAAAAAATTGATTCCAATAATCAACATAAACTCTTTCGTTCTGAACAGCGGCTTTTAACTGCGCGGGAGAACTAAAGTATTTGGCTGACAAAGTGTTAAATCCTTCGGCCCAAACCACCGCACCTAAAACAAAACTATTCGGCAGGTTGGCCTGAAGGTAGGCGAGCTTCTGAACTCTGGTCATGGCAAAGTAGTTGGCCTTATCAAGCTCTCCAAAAACGGCCTTAATTTTCCAAATTGGTACCTGCGCTGGATATTTATTTGAATATGCGACAAGATATTGCCAGACCTTGGTTCTTTGGGCGTTGGCTTGCGTGGTTAAAGCGAGAGCCTCTCGGGGATAGCTCAAAACGGTAACAGTGGAAAGAGCAATGACAAGACCCAGAGATAAAGCGACAATTTTACTTTTCATTTATATTAAGCGAATATAAATTTCCATAATCTGCAAACAATAACTTTTGACCGATGATTTGAAAAGCTGAAATCTGCGGGTTGTCGTAGTTATATAGTTCAATCGTCTGCAGTGTTTGATCTTTGAGGGATACCTCTAAAAAACCGTAAGAGCCGTCTTTGGCACCAAACGCGACAATATTATTCTCATCGATGAATTCGAGCTGGTAAATCGATAGATTGTCAAGTGAAATTTCTTTTATCCCGGTGTTACTGGCAAGATAGTATTTATTTTGATCAGGCAGACTAGCCGAAATGAATGTTTGCGTATCTCTGGCTTTGACTAGTTCGATTATTCCCGAAATTTCAAGGGGCGCTAAACCATCTTCGCTGACCCTATAGTTTTTTCCTTCCTGGGGGCAAGTCAGATAAACCGAGCCATCCCCGGTGAGCGAACAATTTTCTTCCGGCATATTGACTGTGCTAGTTGGCGAATCTAAATTTCCGTTGAAGAACTTGATCTGTCCTGAATCAACGGTTGCAATTTTGGTTTTGTCCATCCATACGGCTTGCGCAAAGTCAGCGCTGTCAGTTACCCTATTTTGTTCAATCGACACTAATCGTGTCTTAAATAAATCATTATTTGAGTTGTCTGAACTGGTAACGAGCAACCACTCTCCGTTTTGATTTACAGCGGCGTTAAGGAGGATTTCACTCTCATTAAATCCAAAATCAATCCGGCGATCCTCTCGCGTAAATTTGCCGTCACTTTCGTTAAATCTCAACACGACAAAATAATTTTTGATTGGCTCTACTGCCAAGAAAGTTTTGCCGGAGCTTAAAATCATAAAGTTAGGATCTTCCCCGTATCCACCAAAAACTTCCTCTTCGAATCGCATGCGGCTGAGATCAAGTTCGAAAGTTTTCTTGAGAATTGGGCGAACATTTGCAGTTAATTCTATCTTTTCAAAGCCGTCTTTTTCCAGGCTTACATTGTGATAACCTTTTGTAAGCCAAATAGACTTTGTTTTTGAATTTAGAGTATATTCTTGTCCGCTAACTGTTAGTTTGGCTCCTTCGAAATTCGTTTTCACTTCCAGTCGGCCTGGAGCAAAATTGAGAACCAGAAAAACCATGGCCACGATAACAACGATCGTCAAAATCCAATACCGATTCTGGACGATTAGTTTCATGATTTAAGTATAATTCAATTGGTTAGAATTGCCAAATCAGGTTCATTTTTGTACAATCAGGCGAGGAAGGAAGGATTGATGTCAGGGCATAGTAAATGGGCGACGACAAAAAGAGCAAAGGCGGTAACTGACGCAAAAAGAAGCAATCTTTTCACTAAGCTTGCCAATGTTATTGCTGTCGCAGCAAGATCGGGGGGCGATCCGGCGATGAATTTTCAGCTCCGCTTGGCCGTTGATAAGGCGAGAAGCGCCAATATGCCCAAGGACGGAATCGAGCGGGCAATAAAGCGGGGAACTGGAGAGCTGGGCGGGGTGCAAATTGAAGAGGTTCTATATGAGGCCTATGGACCGTCCGGTACGGCAATTTTAATCCAGGTTACAACTGACAATAAAAATCGAGCGGTCAGCGAGATAAAGGCCGTTCTCAATCGCCAGGGGGGCAAGTTGGCTAATGCCGGCTCAGTTGCTTATATGTTTGAGAAAAAAGGTGAAATCAGAGCAAGAACGACCAAAGTCGATGATGACGCCGAGATGGTGATTATTGAAAGTGGCGCAGATGACTATCACAAAACGGACGGCGAATATTTTATTTATTCCAAAACAGAGTTACTCGCACAGGTGAAAGAGGCCCTGGTAGCGGGCGGTTTTGAAGTGGAGTCGGCTGAAATCGTCGATATTCCCAAAAATCAGGTTGAGGTTGATGAAGAAAAAGGAGCGAAAATCATCCGACTTCTTGAAGCGCTTGACGATCTTGACGACGTAACTTCGGTAAGTTCAAACTTAGCTTAATAATATGAAAGAAGGGGACAGAGTACTTGGAATAGACCCGGGAACAGGGAGGATGGGCTGGGCGATTCTTGGTGTAAAAATAAATCAGCAGAACGTAAAAGAAATAGAAATAACCGATTGCGGCCTGATCGAAACAAAAACCAATCAAGCCTTGAGTGAGCGGTTGGCGATTATTTACGACAAGGTTTGCGAAGTTATAAAGAAGTATCAGCCGAAGGAGTTAGCGATTGAGGAGCTATTTTTTGTCAAAAATGTCAAAACCGGTATTTCGGTTGCTCATGCTCGGGGCGTTGTGATGTTGGCGGCCAAATTGGCCGACATGGAAATATTTGAATATAAGCCAAACGAGATCAAACTAAATATTGCCGGATATGGTCATGCCACCAAAGAGCAAATGCAAAAAATGCTCAAATGTCATATAAAAAATTGCAATATTGCACAGGACGATACAGCCGACGCGGTGGCAGTGGCGCTGACTCATCTACATCGCCCAAAATACAGCCCAAGGGGTTGACTTTTCTCCTTATTTGTGCTAAAACCTTAAAGTCAAAATAAGCAGCGTTATTATGGGTAAAAAACCAAAAATAGGCATAGTTGGATGGTTCGGCTATGACAACGCAGGCGATGAGGCAATGCGTGATGTTTTGCTGAAAGAATTCCCCGGTAGCGTTGCTTCATATTGCGAAACTATCGAAAAATGTGACGTCTATATCGTGGCAGGCGGGATGCTGATACAGGGATTTACGGGTATGAACATGTTTGATCTCTGGGACAGCATTAGAGACGAATCTTGTTATGCTCTGTCTCTTGGTGTTAGACGTGACTGGAAAAAACAGAAAGAGAAGGTTGTCAGGTGTTTGTCTAAATTCAAGAAAATTTATGTAAGGGACGAAAATGCCTACAACGAACTGTCAAAAATAGCCAAGATTGAGGGCGTTATGCCCGATCTTGTTTTACTTTCTGACGCCTCACCTTCCAGAAAAAAATATCCGATACTGTTCAATTTTTCTGATGAAAAAACGATTAAACCCGGAAGGCAGTTTGAGTCGATAATGAAGAGTGGTGCCGATATTCATCCGGTGGCGGTGATGCCGAAAGACGTCCCAAAATACGCCGATCAATTGGTTTCATATAAAGAGTTGATTTCGATGGCAAAATCATCAAAGGGGCTTATTGGAACGCGCTTGCATTCGGTTGTCATCGGTGCAATCGCAGGGGTTCCCGTTGCCGGTATTGCCTATTCAAACAAAACCAGATTTTTCTGCCAGCGTTATAATATCCCTTGTTTCGACTATGGAAAATCAAACGGTGATAAAATCGTCAGATCGCTCAGGAAAGCGGATATTAACCTCAAAAAGGAAAGGGCGAAAATCAAGAAAATAATTGCCCTAATCAAGAAAGATATAAAAAAATCATATCCTGATTATGAATAAAACCACTAATATCGGCCTGATCGGCGCCGGCGAGTTTGGTAACTTTGCCAGTTTTGTTATTGAAATGCTTAAGGGCTATAAGCTTTACGGAGTGGTTGATACAAATGAAGGATCGGCTCGCTCGCTCGCCAAAAAATATAGTGCGAAAGTTTTTGTTGACTATAAAGACTTACTGCGGGACGAAAACGTAGATGTCGTTATCATAAATGTACCGAACGATCTTCACGCCAAAATCACCTGCGATGCTCTTGAGGCGGGGAAAAAAGTACTTTGTGAAAAGCCGCTTGGTATAAATAAAAGCGAAATCAAGAAAGTCGAAAGAATTCTCGGACAAACCAAGGGAATCTTGCTCGTTAATTATTTGCTTCCAAGAAGCGATATATATAAGAAGCTTAAAGATATTGTCGAGAAAAATCTGTACGGCAAGTTGAAATTTGGGTATATCGAAAACCTGGCCACCGAATCAACTATCGAAAGCTCTTGGTATTGGAATGAAAAGAAAAGCGGAGGTTGGTTTTTGACGGCCGATATTCATTTCTATGATCTGATCTGTCACATATTCGGTTATCAGATTGATCTTGCTGGCGCTAAAGAGTATAAGAAAGGTATTAGAACCAGCGCGATTTATACGTCTCTCAATGTCTCCGGATCTAAAATAGATATATTTCATGACTTTTCAGCTGGTTATGAGAGGGCGAGTTTTCAGGCGCGCTTTGTCTTTGAGGAAGCCGATATAGATATCTCGGGTTGGGTGCCAACAGAGATGTGTATTAAAAGCACAAAGGGCAAGCAAGTTATCAAAGTTGATGAAGATCGCGAAATAATTTATAGGCGTCTGGTCGCTGAAAATATCTCTGATTTAGGAAGAATTTCGCACGAGGATTCAATGACAAATCTAAAACGAGTAACTTCTTCATCGGATATTGCTTTTAAGGCCCAGAAGTTAGCTAGAAGAGAGGAGAAATAATGGAAAAGACCAAAGTCAAAATAGCCTTCTTATCAACATATCCTCCGCGCGAATGTGGAATTGCTACTTTCACCAAATCTCTTGTGAAGATTTTTGAGGGTTTGTATGTAAAGAACCAGGTAAAAATCTTGGCGATCAGTGACAGCAAAAAACAGTATTCTCCGAGAGTAATTTTTGATATAGACCAGTTTGATCCTAAAAGCTATGTTGAAGCGGCGCGAGCGATCAACAAAAGTTCCATTGAAGTTGTTGTGATTCAGCATGAATATGGAATATTTGGAGGTGAGGATGGTAAATATATCCTCAAATTTATGGAAAATGTTAACAAACCCGTAATCGTTAACTTTCATACGGCTCTCAGAGATCATAGCGAGCACAGAAAAAAACTTACTCAAAGAATAATTGATCTATCAAGCGCGATTGTTCTAATGACCAACAACTCGAAGAAGATTATGCAGGAGACTTTTCACATTGAGCCGTCAAAGATCAAAATAGTTCCCCACGGTGTACCTAACGTCAGATTCGACGAGAAGAAGTCTTCCAAGGAAATGCTTGGTTTTAAGGATCGAAAAGTCCTGATGACTTTTGGTTTGATTAACCGTGGCAAGGGAATTGAAAATGCGATAGAAGCTATGGCCGAGATTGTTAAAAAGCATCCCGAAGCTCTTTATCTAATTGTCGGTGCCACCCATCCTACGATACTAAAGCGCGAGGGCGAGAGTTATCGAAGGGAGCTTGAAAAACTTGTTGAGAAATATGATCTAAAATCAAATATTCAGTTCGTTAATCGATATCTTGATTACGATGAGCTAGTGGAATATCTCAAGGCAGCCGATATTTATTTGGCTCCTCAACTTAATTTCAAACAAGCTGTTTCAGGTACTCTATCTTATGCAATAGGATGTGGCTGTGCCGTGGTATCCTCACCAACAAGTCACGCTACCGGCGTTTTGGCCCAGGGTAGAGGGGTTGTGGTCATGCCAGAGAGCGAAAATATTTCTCGTGAAGTTATTAAATTACTCGATTCGCCCAAAGTAATGGAAGTCATGGCTTTTAAGGCATACAAATATGCCCGCGATATGGTTTGGCCGTCTGCCGGGTTAGCTCATCTCAAAGTCATTGAGTCGTATATGTTCGATCGCGGCAGGAAGCCTTGGGTTAACAGAGTGCCAAATTTCGATGAAAAACCAAAAATAAAATATCTTCAATCTTTAACTGATGAGTTTGGAATTGTTCAGCACGCCAAATACGACGTTCCTGATATTAGGTTTGGTTACAGCTTAGACGATGAAGCCAGAGCTCTTTTGGTCTGTAGGCATTATCTGGATATATATGACGACGAAGACGGTGAAATAAAAAAATTACTTAATACTTATTTGAATTTTTTGGAATCTGCTATTGATAAGAATGGAATAATTCATAACTTCTTGGACAAGAATAAAAAGCATCTTGATGAGATTGCTTCTCCTCACTCTCGAGCGCGTGGCTTTTGGGTCTTGGCATCGCTTACAAACAGCAAAAAGATCGATGCAAAAACATTTAGTAAGGCAAAGAAACTACTTGATGCATATGAGAAGAGCATAGAGAATTCGGGCGTCAAGCAGGCAGCTTTTAATTTGATGGGCTACTGCGAACTCAAAAATAAAAAGAAGGCTCAGAAAGTTGCTGACTATATTGTCGAAGAATTCGAAAAAAATGGTAAAGATGCTGACTGGCACTGGTTCGAAGACAAGCTAACTTGGGGTAATGCTATTGTTCCTTATGCGCTGATTAAGGCCTATCGTTTGACGGGAGATGATAAAACCTTGAAGGTGGCTCAAAAATCGATTAGCTTCCTGGAGAAAAAATACCACGAAGATTCGGTTCCTTCCCCCGTTGGGCAAGATGGGTGGTATTTTAAAGGCAAGAAAAGAGCGAGGTTTGATCAGCAACCGATTGAAGCGGCTGATATGGTCTTGATGTACAACGAGCTATTTAGCTTCAGGGGCGAGAAGAAGTATCGCGATAAGGCAATTGCTTGGATGAGTTGGTATTTTGGGAATAATATTAAGCAGGCCGTTGTTTACGAAAATGTCAGTGGTGCAGTTTACGATGGCATTACTAAGAATGGAATCAATGAAAACAGAGGCGCGGAATCAATCGTTACATACTTACTAGCATATATCTCGTTTAAGACTCGGGTCTAAGTATTTAGGTATTGAACAAGCTAGACGTGTTTTGCTAGAATTTATGATATCATCATAAAATAAAGATAAATAATAATTGTTGGGGTATACGATGAATTATGCAGTGATTATGGCTGGAGGAACCGGAACAAGATTGTGGCCGATGAGTCGAACGGGCAAACCCAAGCAATTTCATAAGTTGGTTAGTGATAAGACTTTAATTCAGGAGACATACGATAGAGTCAGAAAGGCGATACCTGCCGAAAATATCTTTATCTCGACAAATGTAAAGTACGAAGAGGAGATAAAGGCCCAGTTGCCAGACGTAAAAGATGAGAATTTTATTATTGAACCGGCCAAGAGAAACACAGGCCCAGCTTTGGCCTACGTTGCCTCTGAAATTTATCGAAAAGATAAAGACGCTGTTATCGCGACCTTGGCCTCTGATCACGTCGTTCAAAACGTTGACGTGTTTGCTAACTCGCTTAAGACGGCTTTTAAGGCAGCTGCAAAATACCCTGATCACTTGACCCTTGTCGGTATTAACCCGACCAGGCCTGATACCGGACTAGGTTACATTAAAATGGGCTCGGTTAGAACGGAGATTGACAGCGAACGTGTCTTCGAAGTTGATAAATTCTTGGAAAAACCCGATCTCAAGATGGCGGAGAAATACTTGCAGTCGTGGGAGTATCTTTGGAACGCTGCCTATTACTTTTTTACCGCCAAGCAACTTATGGATTGGTTCAAGGAATATGTTCCCAAAACCCATAAAATTATGGGGCAGATCGATAAGCTGAAGCAAGAAGGTGGAAATGGCGCAACTCAAGCTAAAATAAAAGAGTTGTTTCAAAAGGCCGAAGACGAGCAGTTTGAGTTTGCAGTGATCGAAAAACTAAATCCGAAAAAGATCTTGGTTATTCCGGCAGATCTGGGTTGGTCTGACATTGGTAACTGGGGCACTCTACACGATGTTCTCTCTGAAAACTACGACTCCAGTATGATTTCGAAGGGTTATCATCTTGATGTTAACAGCGAAGGATGTTTGGTATATGGCAATGACAAGATGATTGCCACAATTGGTCTGCAGGACGTGATCGTAGTTGATACTCCGGACGCGATTCTAATTGCTAATAAAAACAAGGCGCAAGACGTCAAGAAACTCTTAGACAAACTCAAAGAAGAAGGCAAGCACCTTTATCTCTAAGGAGAAAATGGAAGATATCGTACTTCTAGAACATACTGCGCCAGAAACGGAGGCGAAAACATCTGTCTCTGTCAGCGATTTCAACCGTGATGGGTTTGATATAAAATCACATCTCGCCTGCGATACGCTCGCGGTCGTAAACAATTGGCTGGTTGTCAAAAAGACAAAAAGTTGGGGGGTTCTTGATCTGATGGTGGTTGACGGCGGGAAAGAGGTTCGAAGCTCGTTTGATAAGTTTTCCCGCGATCAAATAGTCGATCTATTTGAAATATGTCTTTGCGGGGTCAATATTTTAAGGCAAATGCAAGTCGAAAAGATATTTGTGGGGGCAAATATCAATCATGGCTTCAAAGATCAAAAAGATGCGTTCCTGCGTTTACATCTTCATATTCTTGGTCTACGAGAAGGGGATTTTGCGAAAATGAGGTCGGTGCGCTTAGGTGATCTGTCGCTTGCCGATAATAAAGTTAGGGAATTAATTGTTGATCCACTGCTTCAGGAATTTAAGGTGAGTCTTATCGATGATTTTACCGATATATTAAAAGGTGCAACAGAATATCAGTTTGGTCTGAGATTTGATTTAGACGGCTTTGATGCCGAAGTACTAGCTGATGCAATCGGTAAAATAGATAATTTGATTGCGAAAAAATTTCCGTCTCTTGCGTATTCATTTTGTATAGTCTCGCAGGCAAACAAGCAATACCTTAACATTTCTCCCCGCTCTGTTTATGGTAAAGGTGTACTTGAATCGGACGGCATTTTGCTGAGGCGAAACAAGGACCTTAGATTTTCTAGAGATGAACTGGAGGAGCGCAATAAATTCTTTGCTAAGATTATAAACACCCTTTCAGAGAACTGTTCGGATTTTAAGAAAGGTAAGTATCAAATATTTAATAACCAGGAGGTAGAATGAGCAAGATAACAGATTCACAAAAGAGTTTGATCGATATTGTCCAGAAACTTTCGAGGCGTGAGGGCGCGATAGAAGTAGGTCCTGATTTGACGGATATATTTTCACGGAAACTGAAGTTAGATGGACGGGCGGTTGACGAGAGCGGTCTTCAGCTGAGTGAGAAGACCAAGGCATTGCTGAAAGAACTTCAAAAAACTGATTCTGAGACAGAGCAAATTCTACGAGGACAGGTTATGTGGTACGACGTTCGCTCTTCGATTTGGCGCGAAAACCCTGAACTCTCAGCGCTTTTTGCGCTTGCTTATGCTTCCGTTCTGATCGAAAGGACGAAGAAAAAGACGGGCCACACGATCAACATTGCCGTTGACTGTTATAAAAAACACTATGAATCGATGTCTGTCTTTGTTGATACTATCATCAGGACTGGTATCACAAAGGACGGTGGGGGTGTCATATACTGGGGAGTACAAAATGGTGGATCTATCAGAAATGTTGCACAATTTGAAAAAGCGGCAACAGGCAGTAATGGTAACTGGATCTTTGGGACAATGAGTCACCGGTCCGAGGATTATGTGGGAGCAAAGTTCGGAATGCTCGGAAAAGTTTTCTGTGGTCCGGATTTAAGAGAGGATCTCTACTCGAAATTAATAAAAGGTGACTTTCCCGCCCTCGTTGAGGTTGGTGATCTTCACGATCACGTCATAACAGTCGGTGATTTAACTAAAAATAATATCGATATCCTAGAGGATTTAATAAGAGCTAGAACTGGCACCGATTTACCTGCAGAAAAGTTTCTATTAGGCATGAAGCTAGGCATGAATATGTGCGGAAGCCCGGTTGGGAAGAATCTTCTGGACATTCTCAGGGCATTTGGCGCTGATGTTGTGGCCGAGAATGACGAGCTCAATGAAAATTATTCTACTGCAAACATTGTTGATCCTAACGAACATGAGTCAGCTCCAATGGAGGCAATGAAAGAGAAATGCAAGACTGATAATAGAATTTACCTAGCCGTCGATCCTGATGGCGACCGCGGAACGATAATCGCTAAAGGAAAGAGCGGAGAGCCGGAGTCGTTAACCGGAACAGAATTGCTCATTCTTGCGTCAGATAATCTGGTTAACTACAATCCGGATAAACTGAGCAATGATGTTATCTATGATATGCGTACAGGCATCTCAATCAATTTATTTAAAGAAGCTCTTGAGTCTCGTGGTAAAAGATTAAATATTATAGCCGCCGAACCTGGATATCCGTTTTTCATGGAAGCCATGGGTGAAAATAAGGATTCGGTAATCGCGGTCGAGAATACCGCTCATCAGTTTATGACTCCGATGACAAACCCAATTTGGGGCGCTCCAAAATATTATGAGGGCGTTCAGGGGGGAGACGATGCTGCGGTCTTTCTAGTATATATTCTTGCTCTTTCTGCGTTGGTTTGGGAGGGTAGAAATCCGGTAGAACAGCTCGAACAACTTCAGGATGAGTATAAATTGCCCAAAACTGTTATTAGGGAGTACAAGCCGACTGTTGATAAGAAAGATGCGGCTCGCAAATACGATTTAGCTGAGAAGATGCGCGAGATTGCCGAGAATGAGCTTCAACCCTGCGGGAAATATGAGATCAATACGATGAATAGTGGTGTTCGTATTACTGATCACGAAAGACAGGCGATGGTCTTGATCCGATATTCCAATACCGGCCCTTCATTCACCGCCTCGGGTGAGGCAGTATCCTCAAAGGATAGTGAGTATATGTTCGCTCTCGGTGGGGCTATAATGAATAAGGCGGTGTCGCTTGTCCAAAAAGACAAAGGTGACTTTGTTTTCGATTGGGCGAACTTCGCGCAATTCGGTGATATTTCGGATCAACAAGCGCAAGAAACTATTGCTGCGGCCTGTGTGCAAAAAGCGTAGTTAATTAGTGAAGAATATGAAAACCAAACTATTTGTAGATCTTGACGACACGATCATAAATACCTCGCAACTCAAGGAGGAGTTGATCAGTTTAGTTGCCGACAGGGGCGTTGACAGATCAACTGTTATGCAAAAATATGAGGAATCCAAAGACGAAAACGGAATCCCGATAATTGATGTATTTGCGGCTAGCTTCAATGAGTTCGGCATTGCCGCCGAGTTGCTTCAGGCTGGGATAAACGAGATTTACTCAGACATGGATGAGGAAAAGCTTTTTTCTGAACGTTTGGTGTGGTTGGAGGATCAATTTCCAAGAAGTGAGTATGAATATATCCTTTTGACCAAGGGGGAAGAGGAAATTCAAAAGAAAAAAATTGCAAGATTTAATCTTCGCGGTTATTTCGATGAAGTCAGAATTGTAACAGGCGATAAGGTAAGTGCGATTCGCGAGATGATAGAAGAGGGTGAGGAATTTACTATTGTTGATGATAAGCGGTCTGAACTTTCAGAAGTCAGTCTTGGTTTTCAGGGGGCTAAACTGTATATTGTCCCTAGAGAGGGAGAGCCTCGTTTATATGAAGAAGAAAATAATCCACATAGAAGGGAAGGATAGAGATATGGCAAAAATATTAGTAACTGGAGGAGCGGGTTTTATCGGGAGTAATTTCTCTAACATGATGGCTGAGAAGGGGCATGAAGTAACAGTGATAGACAATCTCTCACTTGGTGTAAAAACAAATCTTACCGACAAAGTTAACTTTGTCGAAGGTGATGTCAATAAAGAAGCAGATCTGGACAAAGCCGGGTCTGATTTTGATTATATTCTGCATCTTGCTGCTTCATCTTCTGCCCCGATGTTTGTTGATGATATGTATTGGGCTTATCAGAACAATGTGGCCGGGCACATCAGAGTAATGCAGTTTGCCAAGAAGATCGGAGTTAGGAAAATGCTTTTTGCATCGACCTCCTCGATCTATGGCAATAATCCGACACCATTGACCGAAGATCAGGAAGTAACTCCGCCAAACCACTATTCAGTTACCAAGTTTGCTCAAGAAGGTGCCTCAAGGGTCTTTTCGAAAGCGGAAGACATGGAGATCGTTGCATTCAGATTTATGTCAATTTACGGGCTAAATGAAGGGCATAAAAAAACATTTGCAAATCTCGTCAGTCAATTCATCTGGGGAATGGCAAAAGACGAAGCACCTGTTCTTTATGGTGATGGTACGCAAGAACGCGATTTCACCAATGTTAAGGATGTCTGCCAGGGGATAGAGAAGGCGATGATGACCGATAAGAAATACGGATTCAATGTTTTTAACATTGGGACGCACACCGCTATCAATCTTCTTGATCTGGTCAAAATGATCAACAAAGTAATGGGTAAAAATATCGAGCCAAAGCTGATCCCCAATCCCGTAAAAGAAGGATACGTCAAGTCGCAGCTTGCCGATATCAGCAAAATTTCTACCGAGCTTGGCTACGAGCCAACTGTTGAACTCGAGGACGGAATCAGAGAAATAGTTGAGAGTTTAAAGAAGTAAAAAACTCTAGATATGCAAAACGGCCACCCATAGTCCGAGGGACTAGGGTGGCCGTTTGTGGCTAACTGGCATGTAGGCCCAGTCAGCCAAGGAGCGCGAGGCGAAAGGAGAGGAAACCGTCCCTGGCACGCTGCCAGGGGGTCCGCTGCTCGCGGGCCGCAACAATCCTCGCGATCTTATTGCGGTTGTTGGCGACGGCCGGACCGTTCGGGTCCATGCCGCGCCAGACGACCAGGGCCTGCTCGTAGCGCCCGAGCTTCTCGAGGCAGTGCGCGTACGCCTTCTGCCCCTGGATGTCGGTGCCGAGGGCAACGGCCCTGGCGAGCCACTTCTCCGCCCTATGGTACTTCTTCAGGGTGAAGTAGTGGTTACCCAGCTCGAGGTGAGCCTGGGCGCTCTGCGGATTGGCGGCGATGCACTCGCGCAGCGTGCCGATCGCCCAGCGGTTGTACCACCAGCGGTGACTGGCGGGTTTCTCGGTGTCGCTGGCCATGGACCACTGGAGGTAAGCGACCCCGCTGAACGACTCGACGTCGCTCGGGTCCACGGCCGCGGCGACCTTCAGCCACTCGACGGCCAGGGGGTAGTTACCGCCGTGCCAGGCTTCGTCGGACTGCTTGACGGCGTAGTCGGTAATAGCGTCAGCGTCCGTGGCGTTGAACTTGACCAGCGTCTGCTGGCGCAGTTCGGCGAGCTTGGCCGGATCCGTCGGGCGGATGTCGGGGTTGCTGGTCCCGACCAACACGATCGCCACAATCAATACGACTCCGCAGATGACTTTCTTCATGTCAACGTCCCTCTTCTTGGGTCTGCATACCTTCGCTCTACCGCGAAGAACTAGGTACCATACCATATATTTGCTGTTTTGTCAACCCTATGGATCCTCTTGAAGAACTCCTGATTTGTGCCTATACTAAGGGCCGTGAAGAACAATTACATTGTCGGTGTATCTTTGGGTGAAAACGAAATTGTCGCAGTTTTGTGCGACGAAGAATTTAATATACTCGACCGTCAGACTCGACCGATATCCTCGAAGCTGGGTAAGGAATCAATTGCAGTTAAGATCGAGAAAACAATTACTTCTTTTTCAAACTACCACCTATCCTATGCCGTTGGTGTGGCGATACCTGCAGTTTTCAATGAAGGCGGAAAAATTGTTCGAAAATCACCGGTTGAAGAGCTAGTCGGAGTAAATGCTTATCAGCTATTATCGAAGAGAATCGATCTCCCGCTTTTTATTATGCGAAGAAATTTTTGCTCTATGTTGGCCGAACAGGCTTTCGGGCAGGCCAAGGGCTATAAGTCGGCTGTTATAGTGGAAATAGGCAGAGACATTGAGTGTGCCTTCTTGATCAACGGAAAAATTTACAGAGGTAGTCAGAATGCAGCCGGACAGATTGCGGAAACGATTGTTGATATAACGAGGGAGAAAAGATCGGGGGCGGGGAGCTTCGGATCTTTAGTTTCGGGCGAGGGGATTGCGGCCCTGACGGGAAAGTCCGTTTATGAAATTCTAAAGGACAATCCGGAATCGGAGCTTGTAAATAAGCAAATTTTACGGGATTTAAAAGACAGTTTACTAACCGGGCTTTTCAATATAAAACTAATGCTTGACCCGGAGATTTTCATCATTTCCGGTGATATCTTGGAAAATTTCGATCTATTCCGCGGCGCGTTCCTGGATCTAGGTGTAAAGGTTGTAAAATCAGACCTAAATAAAGGAGCTCCCGCATTGGGCGCGGCAATTGCCGCCTACAATGGTGTGGCAAAAAAATAATAAATTATTATGATCGGATATTTAAAAGGTGAGATTTTGAACAAAGGAGTCGATACCCTCCTGGTTGGAGTGGGGGGAGTGGGGTATAAGGTTTTTTTCGCAAAAAATAGTATAAACGATATCGAGATAGGCAAACAGAAAGAAATTTATTGTTATCATTTTATTCGCGAAGATGCCAATGAGCTTTTTGGGTTCGACTCCCCCGCTGAAATGGATATTTTTGAGAAGCTAATTCAAGTTTCAGGTGTCGGCCCTAAAGTGGCTCTCTCGATCGTATCGGCTTTGGGTCGCGAAAAGATTTTGGCGGCAATTGCCCAAAATAATCCGACTGTTTTCAAATCTGTCAGCGGAGTCGGGGGAAAACTGGCGGCGAAGATTGTTATTGAATTAAAATCCAAGCTCAGCGGCAACCAAGCAATCATGCCACAAGATGACGAAACGGTTGAAGCTCTAGTCTCTTTGGGATATAAAAAATCGGAAATTATGCCACTTGTTAGTGAAATTCCACCAGAATTGATCGAAACTAACGACAAAATTCGCTTCGTTCTAAAGCATATCTCGAAAAAATAGGTTATGAATTTACGCGATTCAATAAAAAAACTCCCTTTTGTTGGTGAGAGCAGACAAGAAAAGTATAAAAAACTTGGTATCGAAACGATCGAGGATCTTTTAAGATTTCAACCAAGAGATTTTGTCGATCTTAGGAATCCTCTAAAAATTGAAGAGGTCTATCACCTACCCAGAGGCACAAAAGTTGCTATCTGGGCAAAGATTGAGAAGCTGAGTTTTACCAGAACACCCCGCCGTGGCGTTTTTGTTGTAAAAGCAAAAATAGCCGATGGAACGGGTTCGATTGAATCGATTTGGTTCAATCAAAGATATCTCGCTTCTTTTTTTAAAGAATCAGATCAGTATCTCTTTTACGGCACGCTGGGTTTTGATTTTTCAAATAAAAAGATTTCATTACAATCACCGAAGATATTACCTAAGCCAGACATCTATATCACCTATCCCCAGACGAGGGGTCTTTCTAGTCGCCAGATCTCTCAGAGCATTAAGCTGGCCCTCGAAAGCGGTTACCAACTCGAAGAATATTTGCCGAGGTATGTGCTCGAGAAGTTTGATTTGGTTGATATCAAGCAGGCATCAAATAAAATGCATTTTCCTCAAAACGAGGGTGACCTCATTACCTCTCGTGCAAGATTTGATTTTGAAAATATTTTTAAGTTTATTTGCCAGAACATTATTCAGAATAAACAGAAAAATAAGAAAGTGGCGTTTAAAGTAGATTCTGACCGAAGCGATCTAGGCAGAATAATCGCCGACTTACCTTTTCAATTAACAGAAGATCAGAAGCAATCGATCGATGAAATATTATCGGATTTTAGGTTGAGTCATCCAATGAACAGACTCTTGCAGGGTGATGTTGGAAGCGGTAAAACAATCGTCAGTTTTATAGCTGCATATTTTGCCATTAAGGCCGGATTCCAGGTAATATATCTGGCACCGACCGAAATTTTGGCTAACCAGCAATTTAGTTCGGCGGAAAAGTTTTTTGAAAAATTCGGTTTTACGTTGTCGCTAATAACTGGAAAATCAAAAAATGATAATCTTGAGGCCGATCTTATTGTTGGAACTCACGCCATCTTAAACAGGGATATAAACTTTGAAAAAGTGGCTTTAGTAATTATTGACGAGCAACATCGATTTGGAGTCGAACAGAGAGCGCGACTGATCGATGAAGGACGAGCCCATTTACTTTCCCTTTCCGCCACGCCAATTCCACGGACGGTCGGTCATTTACTTTTTGGCAACCTGTCAATCTCTCAAATAAAATCAAAGCCCTCGGGCAGAAAGAAAACTAAAACATTTGTAGTTCCGGAACGCAAGAGAAACGACGCATTTTTATTTGTTGATAAACTTATTGAGCAAGGCCAACAGGCCTTCATCATTTGTCCGTTGATTGAGGAAAGCGGCAGTGCCGATACGCTCTTTGAATTTGACGAGGTCAAAAGTATCAAAAGACAAGTCGAAGACCTCAGGGAAACTTGTCTTGGTCTGCGCAAAATCGAGTCCTTAAACGGAAAGATGAAGTCGCAAGAAAAAGAAAGAGTTATGGCTGATTTTAGGTCGGGTAAGACAGATATTCTCGTCTCAACATCTGTTGTCGAAGTTGGGATCGATGTGCCAAACGCAACAGTCATGATGATTGAGGGTGCGGATAGATTCGGACTTGCCCAGCTTCATCAGTTCAGAGGAAGGGTCGGTCGAAATGAATTGCAGTCATACTGCTTTTTGTTTACAAACTCATTGGACAGTGAAGGGGTATCCAAGCGACTCAAAGCTTTTGTGCGTACCGATGATGGCTTTGAATTATCCAAAACAGATCTAAAACTAAGAGGTTTTGGCAAGATGTTTGGTCTTGAGCAATCCGGCTTTGGGGAGTTCAATCCGGCCTGGCTCAATGACGAAGACCGATTGAAAAAGATCAACGCTTTTGCAGAAAAAACAATCGAAGAAATCGATAAGTATAAAACCTTTAAACAAAAGCTTTCTGACGAGATGGCGATAGCCCATCTCGAGTAATCCTGTGGCGAGCTTAGTAAAATGTGGTATTTTATTATTAGATGCAAGAAAAACAGAAAGAAAACATAAAAATTTATGCGGCTCTTCTTCTGCTCTTAGCAATTTTTGCTGGAAGTTTTGTGGTTGTGTGGCAAATCAAAGAGAAGAACAAACCCGTAACTGCATCAAGCGGTGCAGAGGAACTCGAGCGTCAAGTGGCTGAACTAAATAAGAAAATCGATGATTTGAACAAGGCGATTGATAGTGCCAAAGAGCAAGTGACGGTTGAAAGCTCGGTTGAAGTATCAAGGACAACAAAGCAAGTAGCGGGTGCCAGCACGTCTAAGGAAGAATCGTCCTCGTCTGATGTGGGTGGTTTGATTAATCTAAATACCGCGAGCCTGAGTCAGCTCGATTCTTTGGACGGCATCGGTCCGACTTACGCCCAAAGAATCATCGACTACCGCGAAGCAAACGGTGACTTTACCTCCATTGATCAAATCAAAAATATCAAGGGAATCGGTGATAAAACGTTCGAGAAGATCCAAGACCAAATAACTATTTAACGGACAGGGAATCCTAGTTCCTGACAGGCGAATATGAATAGCCCTGCAGCCCATGCCCAGGGTTTTTCGCTTTTGTAGAAGAATAAATCTACCGGCCTGCCGTTGAAGTATATTTCGTAAACAGAGCCGAACTCGACAATTTTCTTGGCAATTCTTCTTAATATTTTTCTCCCCTGTTCTTCCTGTCCTATTTGTTTCTTCGCCAGAGCGGCGAGGCAACCCAACCATAGCCACGAAAAGCGAGTATGGTAATTTTTAAGACCAGAAATCTGGTTTGCAAGAAAGATTCTCCAGAAAAAGTATCTATCTGACGTTTGTTGAACAGGGGGATCAGATTCGCTTAATAATTCGTTTATCTTCAGATCGATTTTTTTTATTTGTTCATTACTTGCGATGTTCCACCAAAGCGCAAGGAGATTGCCATCGGCGTTAAAGTGGTGATGCCGCGAAAACCCATACCAATCACTATAGAATCCGCCCTTTGATTTCTCCCATAATTTTTGATCAATTGCCGTCTTAACTTTTATCGCTTCGCTTTGAAAAAATCTTATGTCTCCCTTTTTATCGAGTTTCTTTGCCATCTCAAGCATACAAAGCATACTTTTCAGATAACAAATGTTTGTGTAGGTAATCGCTCCTCTTTTTAACACACTCTCAGCCCAGCCCCCACCGACGGTTTCGCGAAGCAGACCGCTTTTGTAGCGGTATTTATCGAGAAAAACAAGCATTTTTTTGAGTTTAGAGTAGTTTTCAATGAGAAATTCTTTATCTCGGGATTTTTTTAGGTATTGATAAAAACTAATTATAAAGACCGGGCATTGGGAGATACTTGGTCCTAGATAGTAGGGGCTGGCATAGTTTGGCTTTTGTTTTATTGGTTTTTCACTAACGGGCAGTTTTATGTATTTAAAGGCGTAAAGGGGATGAGCGATTCTTTTGGGAATGTTCCCCGAGGAGTTCTGGTATTTGAAATAAAGTTCAAGATTCTTTTTCACTATTTCATGATCGCCGATTTCGAGAGCGCCAAACGAGGCAAAAAATGAATCCCAGCTCCAATAAACCCTCCTTGAACCGGTATGAATACCTCGGTCGGTATAACACGATCTGAGACCTGTTTTAGCGATATTGATCGCTACTTTTATTTGATCCATTGGTATGGTTTATTTAACTTACCTTAGCATATTTTTTTTGAAACAAATGAAAAAGAAAATAATTTGTTCTGCTTGCCTACTCGGTGATTGTTGCAGATATAATGGCAAAAGCAAACCCAATGACAAGGCCAAAGCTCTCCTTGATACAGCTACGCTTATCAAAGTTTGCCCCGAACGGTTAGGCGGGCTTCCGACTCCTCGCCTTCCGGCAGAGTACAAAAATGGCAAAGTGGTTGATTCAAGCGGTGCCGATCTGACTCGAGAATTTAAGAAGGGCGCGGAGGCGGTGTTGAGGATCGCGCAAAAAGGAAACGTAAAAATGGCAGTGCTTAAACAGCGAAGCCCTTCCTGTGGCTGCGGACAGCTGACGATGCTTGATGGAAGTATCATAAGCGGCTACGGCGTAACAGCCCAAACTCTTCGGGACAATGGTATCGAGGTAATTAGCGAGGAGGAACTTTGAGCAAAAATTCGATTGCCAATCAGTCGAGGTGGAATAGCTATGGTCGTGCTTGGGCCAAGCAAATAAAATCACACCCGCAGAAATTTGTTATATCAAAATGTACTTCATTTGAACATTTACCACAATTTGAAAAAATATTTCGCTCTGCTTTTAAAAATCTAAAAAACAAGAATATCCTGGAGATCGGATGTGGAAAGGGAGAATTGTCTGTCTATTTAGCCAAAGAGAAAGCGAGAGTCACTGCTACTGATGTTGGTGCTGGGCTCGTTGAGGCTGGTAAGATGCTTGCGAAGGCAAATGATGTGAAGCTTAGGTTTTGCGTCACGAGCGCGACAAAATTACCTTTTTATGAAAATTCTTTCGATTACGGGATCGGAACATGTGTTCTTCATCATTTGAGCGAAAAGGATCTTAAAAGAGCTGTCGGCGAGATGCTTAGAGTCCTCAAGCCAGGCGGGCAGTTTATTGCTCTCGAACCGATTGAAGAGAGCGTGGTTTTTGACTTTATCCAGAATCTCATACCTATAACTAATAAATCTACTGGTACCCTTCGACCCTCGATTTTACAGAGTAAAAAGTGGCAGAAATTTCTAAGTAAAGTTGATGAGAGAAACCTATCGCTCAAAGAGATTCGAAATGCCTTTAGTGTTTTTCGTGAGGTTAAAATGGAACATATCGGTTTGATTGGCCGGCTAGATCGAATATTTCCGTCGATGAGAAAACATTTTGATAAATTTGATGTTTTTGTAATTCGGTCGCTGCCATTTCTTAAAAAATTCTCAAGGAATGTTGTGATCATCGCTAAGAAGTAGCGTAAACTGTGGACTTAATTACAGGTTTAAAGTATGATATCGGTGTATCGGGCGGGTGGTGAAATTGGTATACACGCTAGCCTTAGGAGCTAGTGCCCTTAAAGCGTGGAGGTTCGAGTCCTCTCCCGCCCACCAGATTTTTCCGCTTGGGTCAAGCCCAATCGGAAAAATCTGGTGCGTTTGTTTGACGAAATCCGAACCTTTTTTGAACAGAACTGACGGCGCGCTTCGCGCGCCAAACTGAACGCTCGGGCGGGCAA
>Ga0172375_10003198_pt1 | contig 25021 bp, 20 predicted proteins | sample LakKiv1m_FD_114537 | JGI IMG/M metagenome (GOLD analysis project Ga0172375, IMG submission 114537) | Freshwater microbial communities from Kabuno Bay, South-Kivu, Congo - kab_092012_11.1m | ecosystem: Environmental > Aquatic > Freshwater > Lake | place: Democratic Republic of the Congo...
AAGGAATTGAAGAATGCCATTCGCGACGGCGAGAAAGCCCGGACCGAAATGGTTGAAGCCAATCTGAGGCTTGTCATCAGCATCGTCAAGAAGTACATGAACCGTGGCCTGTCATTCCTCGATCTGATACAGGAAGGCAATACCGGTCTGATGAAGGCCGTCGAAAAGTTCGAATACCGGCGTGGTTACAAGTTCAGTACTTATGCGACATGGTGGATCAGGCAGGCGGCGACGCGCGCCATTGCGGATCAGGCGAGAACAATTCGCATACCGGTTCACATGATTGAGACCATCAACAAGCTTCTTCGCGTGCAGAAACGTCTGGTTCAGGAACTAGGCAGGGAGCCGACTCCGGAAGAGGCTGCGGACGAGATGGGCATGCCGGTTGAGCGGGTTCGCGCAGTATACAAAATGGCCCAGCAGCCCATATCGCTGCAAAGCCCTGTAGGGGACGGCGACGACGCTCATTTTGGCGATTTTATCGAAGATAAATCAGCGGAGAATCCTTCCGAGATGACGGCATACAGTCTTCTGAAGGAAAGAATAAGGAATGTGCTTGATACGCTGATGCCGAGAGAGAGGGAAGTCTTGAATCTTCGATTCGGATTGAGCGACGGTTATTCCAGGACGCTTGAGGAAGTCGGCAAGCAGTTCAACGTGACGCGAGAACGAATTAGGCAGATTGAAGCCAAGGCGTTGCGCAAGTTAAGGCATCCGACTAGAATACGGAAGCTGGAAGGCTTCCTTGAGTCAAAGTAGGGATATCCTTGCGGTTATTCTTATTGCACGGCCGCAAGGATGTTCAGAGTAATGAACCGGGTATTATCCGGTGGAAGGCGGAAAGAACCATGACATCAATGAGCGGTATAGTAGCAGCATCGTGTTATTCGGGTGGCATCAGCGGAATGTGCATGTATGCGTTAATTGGATTGTGTTTGTTTATTGCGGGATTTCTCTTTGGCCGCATTTCAAGGCGGCGTGGATTCGGGGGAAGCGATAATCAGGCGACTGAAAGCGATGTGGGCTGCGAGCTATACGTGGGTAATCTGCCGTACGAGACAACTGACGAAGAATTAAATAAATTGTTTGCCGAATACGGGAAGGTGATTTCCGCTCGGGTCATCATGAATCGGTCTTCCGGGACATCAAAAGGGTACGGTTTTGTGACAATGGTCGACGAAAGCGCGGCGCACGATGCCATCGAAGGGCTGCGATCGCGAGAAGTAAAAGGCCGGCGAATTGCGGTAAATGAAGCCAGAACGAGGCCGCGCGACCGGCAGGAATGAGTATCTGAATTCAAGACATACGCCGACGCGATTTATTTCGAGCGGATTAATACATCTGTCATGATATCATGGGCAGGCAATTGCGCGCGAGATATCGTCCGCTTCACGGATTCCGCCTTCTGCGCGCACCAGTGCCAGTGCGAATGCTATTGAGGTTCCGGCTCCGCGGCTTGTGATCAACCTTCCGTCATGTGACACCGGAGATTCAGATATCCTTGCTTCGCGTATTCGACCGGCAACGGTTGGATGGCATGATATGCGCCTGTCACGGAGAATACCGGCCGCGGAAAGTGCGAGAGGCGCGGCGCATATGGCGCCGATCAGCCGGCCTGCGCTGTGCATTGTTCGAATCGCGTCCAAAATTAGATGATTATCGCACAATCGCTCGACGCCCTTAGCGCCACCCGGAAGAGCGAGAACGTCATAGTCAAGTGGTGTGATATCAGTCCAATGGCAATCGCAAACGATGACTACATCGCGGGATGCTTTTACTGTTAGGCCATCGGTGGCCGCAACCGTTACGTTCCATTGAGCCCGGCGCAGTATGTCAATTATCGTAACTGCTTCGATCTCCTCAACGCCTGGCGCCATCGGAATCAATGCCTTTAACATGTCCACTTCCTCCGCAATTCACGCAATAGATACGCATGCAAAATATCCTTCGTCGGATATGCAAGTGTCGTAATCGTCGGTTCTACGAACAAAGCTGGCCAGGAATTCAGCCGTATACTTGTCACATCGCGACTATCGCGGCTTTGCCGCTGCTTCTCAAGTTCATTTTGATTCGACGTTTTCTATATTGATTTCAGACGGGATAGCACCTAAATTAAATCATTCTAGTAGATGGAACCGGCATGTACAGCGGAGGAGATATCGCATGGGCAAACGCTATGGTTTGATAATGACGGTTTGCGGCGCCGTTGCAGTGTTGCTGGTCACGGTGCCATGTACATGTTTCGCTCAAGTCGCAACGGCCAAGTCAACAGCGAAAGTTCGGGAGGTGTCGCAAAACCTCAGGCTCAAGCGCGTTGTTTGGAGAGGTTCGGCGGCAATGACTAAAGCGCCGGAATACGAATTTAGAGGAATTGCCAGAAGTTCCGGAAAGTCGCCTGAAGATTGGGCCATTATATCAGTTCTGTACGACACATTCCCGAAATGGGCGGATCAAATTGTGGTAAAATATCACGTTCTTCTATTCAGGGGCAATCGAGACAAGTCCGAAAAAGGCGGAGGGAATAAAGACAATCCTGTTAGTGATTATACAATGCTTGAGGGCATTGTTACCTATGTGGATGTCAGAGAAGGCAACAGCCACATGAGTACGATGTATATGAGGCCTTCCACGCTGGCCAGGTACGGTGAGCTGGTTGCGATTGGTGTCGAGATTAACTACGAGGATGAAAATGTTGTTTATTGTGAATTCGGCGCATCGGTTCCGCTTACTGCCGAAGCAAAATCCAGCGGGCGCTGGTGGGAATTTGTAAAAAACTCGGACAAAGTATCAGTAAAGACCGACTTGTTGCTGAACAGAAGCCAAACGCCATTTATCCTGGCAAATTATGGGGACGAGGAATCCATACGGCTTTAAGTAAATTTCAAACAAAAAATGTCCAAGCGAATTCTAGCCATAAATATTGGATCAAGTCAGCTCACCGTCGGCATATTCAGCGGCACCCGGCAGTCAGGTCTTGAGTTGATGGGATATGCCGTGGCGCCGCTCGGGTTGGAGCCGGGCACCGAAACCGAGCCAACAGCGTTCATAGTTTCCACGATAAGAGATATTTTGCGTTCGCGCAATATCGCGCCCGGCAAAGCTCTTCTGTGCATATCCGGTAAGGATATTTTCCCGAAGTTTGTCAAGCTGCCTCCTGTTGCGAACGACAAGGTGGAGAATATTGTTTTTTACGAGGCGCAGCAGAATGTTCCATTCGCCATTGATGAAGTTATATGGGATTACCAGCTAGTTTTGAACGAGGATGGAACCCAGAGCGTTATGCTCGTTGCTATCAAGAAAGAAATGGTCCAAAGACAGACAGATGCCGTTGCGGCGGCCGGTCTCGAGCCCGTTATCATTGATTGTGCCCCGATGGCGCTTTACAACCTTGTTCGTTTCAATTACGGGGATTTCCATGATTGCATTCTTGTGATGGATCTTGGAGCCAGGAGTACGAACCTTATATTCGTAGAGCCGAACCGCATTTTCTGCCGCAGCATACCGGTTGCCGGTCACAGCATCAGCCAGGAAATCATGCGCGATTTTGACCTTTCCTTCAAGGAGGCTGAACAGTTGAAGCTTGATCACGGTTTCGTTGCCCAGGGTGGACCGGTGGAAGATGCCGACAGCCAGGTGGTCAATCGTGTTGCCAAAACCGTGCGGAGTGTAATGACGAAACTTCATGCGGAGGTAACGCGGTCAATCAATTTCTATCGCAGCCAGCAGAACGGCGCCAAGCCGGCGCTTGTCCTTCTCGCCGGCGGTTCTTCGATTATTCCCGGGCTTGATAAGTTCTTCAAGGAAAAGCTGGGCACTGAGGTTGAGTATCTCAATCCGTTCCAGAATGTTGCAGTCAGCAACAGTATTCCAAATGAAGATGTTTCATCAAAGCTGCATGTTCTCGGCGAGGTAACAGGTCTTGCATTGAGACAGGTTTATTCTTGTCCCATGGAAATGAATCTTATGCCTGACGAGCTTGCTGCCAGGCGCCGGATGAAGGGACGGATGCCGTTTTTCCTTGTTGCGGCTATGGCTATGTTCGTGAATGTTTTCTGCTGGTGGGCGGCGGAATGGAAATTCCGGGGCATGGTCGCGCAGGCTCATGGTATTGCGACAAAGTCGCTTGCAGAATTGAATGCAAAAAGGGCGGCATTGGATCAGGAAGTTGCCTATGAAAATGAAGTCCGGCAGAAAATGCGGTCGCTGAAATTTCTAGTTGAGGAACGAACAAAATGGATTTCGATGCTTAATGATATCCATTCGACTCTTGTCGAAGGCATGTGGATAGTGTCTATCGAACCGTCCCGTGAACTGGATCCATATGGCCGGCCGACGAGACTGAATGTAAGAGGAATGGGTTTTCTGGACCAGGTGAAAGACGCTACTGTAGTCGGCGAATTCTGTAACAAATTGAAGGATATGAGGTTTTTCTCAGACGACGTACAGGTTGGGCAGATTCAATACCCGGCGGATTATGCTCTTGAGTTCACAGTTTCTATTGGGCTCAAGCCTCAGCCGAACCCATAGGTAAACAAAGTGAGACGCAAATCAACATATAGTATTATTATTGCGGCTTTGATTGGGCTATTCATTCTACTCGCAATCGCATCCGGAATCATGGTGTTTGTTGAGATTAATTCAACTGCACTAATAAAATCAAAATTGTCCGGCGAACTAGTACAGCTCAAGAACATGTACGCGCTGGTTCCGTTTCCGAGCGATGCGAATATTGCCGGAACTCGTACTAATGTAATGGTGCTTAATCGCGGGCTGCGCGATATGCTTGCCGATATGTCCGCAGGGCAGGTTACAGTTACAAACATAATGCCTCCACTCGACTGGCTGAGTCAACTGCGGAAAACGCAAGTTGGACTCAAAGACAGGGCACGGAAGGCCGGCGTGGACGTTTCGCCGAAGTGTGCTTTCGCATTCGAGAATTACGACAACGGCGTTCCGCCCAAAAAGGCGGAACATATCGAGCGATTGACAAAACAGCTCGTCATGGTTGATAGCTTGTGCCGGATTCTTTACGATTGCGGCATCAAGCAACTTACCAGCATCGAAAGGCGGCAGTTTGAGAACATGGAAGCTGTGGATGTTTTTGCCTCATTGCCGCCGTCCGGAGGCAGTGAAACAAATTCGCCTGTGGCCCTTTTCACCCGGGAACATTTCCGTTTCACTTTCAGGGCAAAGGAAACCGCGCTGTTTTCGATCTTAAATTCATGCGCTTTGCACAGTCTTTTTATCGTAGTCACGGATATGGAAATAATTGGCGCATCTGGCGTGACGAAATTGAAGTCAAATATACCCCGTGGAACGTCATCGTCTCGGCTGTCGGAGTCAGAGGGAGCATTTTCGGACGGATTGTCAGAGTCAAGACCGGCTGGGGATGACGCATATGCGGCAGCAATTGATGCGCGCCCCAAAGATGAGCGCATTGTTTCAGGGCGCAGCATGGAAGATCCGGCTTCTGTTATTATTGACTTTGACGTTTTCAGCTTTACGACCTCGTTCGGGAAGGACGGGAAACCGTGAGAATCAACCTATCGCGACTGGCAGGCCCGTTTCGCAACCACTTTGACAAGATCCTTGCGGTGTTGGCAATTTTAGGTTTGATTGCAACTGCATTCTTGCTGGTTGTCCGGATTGGTGCAGAGCGACAGTCGCAGCAGGCTCGGATAAGCGGATTCAGTAGTCTATTTTCAACTAACAGGGTTGATCTGGTAACGTCGGCGGACAGTGTTGAGACCCGGAGTCGCCTGAAAAATCCCGAAGCAATAACGATTTCTCCGGATGCTGCATCCCTGCTTGTGCCCGGGAAACGTGTCAGTTGTTCCCAATGCCGGAAGCCCATTCCGTACGATGCGATTGAATGCGCTTTTTGCCGTTATGTGGCAGGCGTTGCCACATCGCCGGCATTATCAACTGTTGATACTGATGGCGACGGCATGTCTAATGAATGGGAAGTGAAATATGGGCTCAATCCTTCCGACGCCGACGATGCATCGGAAGATCCGGATGGCGATGGTTTTTCAAATATCGAGGAATTCAAGGCGGGGAAACTCGGCGGAGTATCAACCGATCCAAAGGACCCGGCAGATGTGCCTCCGGCATGGATGTATGAGCGTCTTGTTGTTCTAAAGACGGATGCTTTGCAGTTCAAGCTTGTATTCAAGGCGACTACAATCGCGTTCGATGGATCCACTAATCTGTGTTTTAACGATAAGGATTCCGGTCGGTCGTATTTCCTGCCCGTTGGGACGCAAGTTCTTGATTTTGCCATTATAAAATACGATGAGTTGTATACTAATGTTGTTAGCAAAACTACCGGAAGCAACCGAGTGGATATTTCGCGGGCAACGTTGCGATCGAAAGATGGTCGAATTATAGAGCTTACGCGCAATGTTCCACTTGAGCAGTGGGACCGCACAGCTGATATCGAGTATAGGCCCGAACGAAGAAAGTTTACCGTACAAGTAGGTGATGAGTTTGAAGTCAAGAAACGAAAATATAGAGTTAAAGAGATTGACTGCACAAGCTCTGAAGTGGTACTTTTTGATTTTCAATTTCGCAAAGACGCTGTCATTAAGAAACTTACAGATGATAAAGGCATGCTTAAGCATATTTCTCAATAGTGGCAAAGTGATGGGAGTCAGCATCATATGAAGCTGATGGGAGTGCTGGTCATTTTTGCAGTAGCTTGCCTTTTGATACTTGGTGTCGTTATTGCTCAAGTCTCTACTAATCCGCTATTTGACGATGAGAATCGCCTGAACGAACTTCTGGGTGAATCTACTTTGGCGACTGATACTGCGGCTAACGAGTCTGTGGAAGAAGTCCCGACCGAAACAGCTCCTGCGGCCGCCGTGAATACCGATGCAGCACCTGCGGGCGATTTGCCGAATGTGTCGGACGACCTCTTGTCCGGCATTGAGGCGGAAGCCGTTGCGGATTCTCCTGTCGGAGCACCTGTTGTCGGAGAAACTCCGGCAGTGTCGGCTCAGGTTGATCCAGAGACGCAGGTCGATCTCCCTGTGGCAGTTGAAACGCCTGCGCCTGCGGCAACTCATTCCGCGCCGGTTGATAATGCAGTTGCAGCCCCTGCAGGCGAATTGCCGAATGTGTCGGACGACCTCTTGTCCGGCGGCAATGACAGTTTGCTATCCGGTGACACCATGGGTTTGACTGGAAACTCCGGTTCGAAAACGGATGATACTGTCTCGTCTGATGCAGATGTTCAGGCTAATCCCGGGGGCAATGTACCTGGCGACGGGATTCGGCAAGGCGAATTGCCGTCTGAACTTCCGTTAAGCGAAGCTCCTCTTGAAGCTTTAGAGGCCAATGCACGACAGGTGGCTGCTCGTAAGGCGCAGGAAATTCAAGCTCTGCGTGATATTGAGTTAGGGAAAAAAGCATTTGCTTACAAAGCTTACCAGACTGCGCTGGGACATTTCCTTAATGCGGAAAAGAATTTGCCCAACCGTATTGAAACCACTCAGGCAAAGCAGCAGATTGCCGAAGGTTGCATGATGAGCGAGTATTTCATTGCGCTGGAGAAGTTGACGGCAAATGAACTGACCGGAGATCAGGGCGCAATGACGTACGCCAGACGTTCCGTGGCACGGAATCGCAAATTTACCGCAGGTAAGCGTCTGATTGATCGTATCGAATCGCGAATCAAGGAGCAGTCTGCGCAACAAGAACTTGATGGAACCCGTCGCGCATCGCATCCTGATTTCAAGGAGAAAATCAAGCGAATCGAGCAGTTGCTACGCGTGGCAGAGCAGCACATGCGTGTTAATGAACTTAACGAGGCTGAAGCAAAATCTAAGATGGTTCTCGCTATTGATCCGATGAATTATTCAGCATCCGATCTACTTAGGGAAATTGCCAGGCGCCGTGAAAAAATGAAAAAGTCGGAACGAGAAAGCATGATTCATGAAAGGATAGCGGACGTGGCGGAGACATGGGTGCCGCGGGATTACACAAATTATATTCCGTCCGCTATTGAGCTTGTAACTACGGTCAAGCCCATGACTGAAACGGAATCTGATCGCATGCGTCAGAAAATGGATCAAATAGTCATTCCCGAAATTAACTTCTCCGAGGCTAATATTCGCGATGTCGTCATATATCTTCAGGATCAGAGCCGTTTTACGCAGGACAAGAGCGATCCGCAGAAGAGAGGCGTTAATATTATTTTAAACATTCCACAGGATCAGGTTGGCGCTAAAACTATCACTTTTAACGCGAAATATGTGTCCCTGATGGATGCAATTAAGATAGTTTGCGAAGTGTCGGGGCTGAAATACCGGCTCGACAAGAACGCTGTCATGATTGTTCCGTCCGACACACCCGATGCTGATATTTTGACGCGAGTATATTCGGTTGATCGCAGCGTAATTACGGCAATGACATCCGGAAATACGGCTGGTGGCGGTTTGAGTGGGCAAGGTTTGGCTGGTCCGTCGGATGGCGGAGGTGATGGTTTCATCCCGTTGCCATCCGATAGTGGTGGTGGCGGCGGGGAGAGCGCTTCGGATTTGAAGACATTCCTGGCTTCAGTCGGGGTAACATTCCCGAGAGGATCAAGCATAACTTACGTTGCCAATCCGTCCCGGATTATCCATGTTAATACATCGGCGAATTTGGCTTTGTTTGAGCGTATTCTGAGCGAATTTGATGAAACCGCTCCCCAGGTGGAAATTGAAACAAGATTTGTTGATATTTCGCAGGACGACCTGAATGAGTTGGGATTGCAGTGGCTATTGACTGACGATTACAAGCTGCTCAAGCAGAAAGGCAGCAATATAAATCCGTTAGCCACTCCGAGGGTTGTGTTGAAGAAGTCAGATCTGACAAAAGGCCTCAGGTTCGGGCAGGTCGGGGTGAGTGCGAACGCGGTGTCCGGTGGTTCTGCGAATAGTTTCCTGACCTTCCAGTCGGTCCTGACCAATCCCGAACTTACTATGCTTGTACATGCAATTGAGCAGAATGACCGGGCGAATCTGTTATCGGCACCCCGGGTGACCACGCAGTCGGGTGAAGAGGCTACCGTAAAAGTTACACAGGAATATATATATCCAACGGAATATCGAGTAGAAGGCGGGGGTTTGGCGGGATCAACTACAACCGGAGGCAGCGTCCTTTCAACTCCTATAGTTTTGCCAGAGTCTTTTGAGACTCGTGAAGTAGGCGTGATCCTGACTGTTCGTCCGGATGTGTCACCCGATCAGAAGATTATAACGCTTATGTTACAACCGGATGTTGTAACTGAGCCGACATGGGAAGATTATGGATACACCTTACCGGATGGCTCCCATATACCCATGAGAATGCCGTTCTTTCATCGTAGAACCGCCACGACAACCGTTAAAGTCTACGATGGGGCAACTGTAGTGATGGGTGGTTTAATAAGCGAAAGGCTGCAAACCATCGACGACAAAGTGCCATTTCTTGGAAATTTACCTCTTGTTGGAAGATTGTTTACCGACAAACAGACAAAGAGCGAGAAGAGAAATCTTTTGTTGTTTGTCACGGCGCGGCTTGTGGACCCGGCTGGTCGGCCGGTTAAGGACACAAGGCGGATAGGAGCAGAAATTTCGACGCAGGGCGCTGCTGCTCCGGTCTCTGAGCCGTAATTCCGATGATTGTCACAGTCTTTGTGAGTAGGTACTTTTTGCAGGAATTATGCATGCAGGTCTCATAAGCTAGTCTCTGTTTCGGCATCATTTAATAATTCATGGACAAGCCGGTTTTGAAAAAACTCCTTCTGATAGACGGTCACAGTATAATGTACAGGGCGTTTTATGCGATACCCGACCTGTCCACTTCTTCCGGCAGGCCAACAAATGCCGTGTATGGATTTATTAGGATGATTCGCCAGGCAGAACGTATCACGGGATCCTCGCACGTTGCAGTTGTATTTGATGGAGGGTTAAGCAGCAAACGACTGTCGCTGCATGCTGCATATAAAGCGCAACGGCCACCAATGCCCGATGCGATGCGGGAACAATTCCCGATAGTTGATCAATACTTGGCTGAGGCTGGAATTCCCAGGTATAGAATTGATGGACAGGAAGCAGACGATCTGATTGCCTCCCTTGTTCGCAAGGCATTGCCGTACATGGACCGGATTGTCATTTTGACCAGTGACAAGGATTTCTTTCAACTTGTTGACGATCAAGTTCATCTTGTTTCGCCATCCGATCCGCGAAAAGAAATTGACTCATTTGCCGTAGCGAATAAAACGGGAGTGCAAACAGGTAATATAGTCGAGTGGCTGGCTCTTTGCGGTGATAGTTCCGATAATATTGAAGGAGTGCCCGGTGTGGGCGAAAAAACTGCTGCAAAACTTCTTTCGGAATACGGATCAATATCACTGCTCATGTCTTCCCTGAACATGATCAAGTCCGATCGTATTCGCAAAGCCTTGGAGAATTCGAGACAAATTATTGAAAGGAATGTTCAATTGATCACGCTTCAAGCTGATGTTGCCGTTGATTTCGACTTGAAGCTTGCGGAAAAATCACCATCAAAACAACGCAACCTTGCGGCTTTTCTCCGGTCTTATGAATTCTTTTCTATTGCCAATGAAGTTGACGGGGGGCAACCGACGTTAAATTTAGATTAGTGCGCAGGCGTTCAATAAGGCTTAGCGTTGATTTATGAATGATTGTATTGTCTTCTGGGATCGGATTTAACAAATATAAGATAATGTGATTTTTGGTTTTTTTGCGGTTGACGGTGAGCTGATATTTGATAATTTAATGCAGTTTTATCGGGTTGTTTTCGGTGTTTGTAACTGCGTTATTTTGCCATTATTTTCGTTTCCCGCTGGCTTTGATTAATTCCCATTGTATTCGGGAGAATCTGATGGTTCGGGTGGCTCTCACTGGCGGTATTGCATGTGGCAAAAGTCTTGTCGGACGATTCTTGCACCGACGAGGGGTTGCCGTTTGTGACAGCGATGTCATTGCACACGAATTAATGTCCAGGGATGCATGTGTTACCCGGCAAATTGCCGCGTTGTTTGGCAGAAGAATGCTTTGCGATACGGGGGCAGTTGACAGGCGGGCGCTTGCGCTTCGTGTTTTTGCAGACAAACAGGCTTTAGTAGAACTTAATTCTATTACACATCCCCACATCATTAAAAAGTGGAATGAATGGCTGGGGCAAAGGAAAGCTGGTGGCGATAAGATTGCTGTTGTTATAATTCCTCTGCTTTTTGAAATAAATAATGAAAAGGCATGGGAGCATATAATTTGCGTTGCTTCCCGCCATTGCGATCAAGTTAAGCGTCTTCGTGAGCGTGGATTGTCAACCCCACAGATTACACAAAGGTTGGTCGCACAAATACCGGTTCAGCAGAAGATGAATTTGTCCGATTTTGTATTGTACAATTGTTCGACAGTCAAGGCGTTGAATGATCAGACTATGCGCGTATGGCGCGCTATAACGGAGATGCATCATGGCTGAAAATGAAAGACAGGGCAGGTATCAGAGGTCTCGTCGAGGCAAATCCGGTCGAAACTTTACGCCGCGACCGCCTAATGAAAATGGTCGTGACCAGCAGGCAAATGGAAATTCTGGCGGACCTGTGTATGATGTGCCGCATGATCGTGGCTTGAATGACAGGATTGACGCTGAGAACGGCGAAGCGAGCGTTGAGTCTTCTGCCACGGGGCCCCGCTACGATCTGATGGAGTTTCAAAAGAAGAATATTCCCGAGCTTAATAAAATGGCCGACGAGATGGGACTGGTTGATCTCGGAGCGCTGCGCAAGCATGAGCTTATATTCGAAATAATGAAGGCTGCAGCCAGGCTTAATGCCAAGCTGTACGGAGAAGGCGTGCTTGAGATCCTACCTGACGGGTTTGGCTTCCTGCGTTCTCCGCATAACATGTATTTACCGTGTGCTGAGGATATCTATGTATCTCCTTCGCAAATACGCAGGTTTGCGCTGCGGACAGGTGATCACGTAAAGGGTGAAATCCGGCAGCCGAAGGAAAAGGAAAGGTTTTTTGCGCTTCTGAAGGTGGAGCGTGTCAACGAAAACGATCCGGAAACATCACGCAGCAAAGTGCCTTTTGAAAATCTTACGCCGCTGTTTCCGAACAGACGGCTTATGCTTGAAATTGGCGCGGAAGAAGTATCCATGCGGGTTCTGGATATTTTCACTCCGATCGGCATGGGGCAACGTGGCCTTATTGTCGCTCCGCCCAGAACCGGAAAGACTGTTCTTTTGCAGAAAATTGCGAACAGTATCTCGAAAAACCATCCTGACGTATACCTGTTCATATTGTTGATTGATGAGCGGCCGGAGGAAGTTACGGACATGGAGCGGAATACAAAGGCGCATGTTCTGAGTTCTACCTTTGACGAGGCGCCGGAACGTCATGCCCAGGTGGCCGAGATTGTTATTGAAATGTCCAAAAGAATGGTGGAATGCGGCCGGGATGTTGTCATACTTCTAGACAGCATTACGCGTCTGGCAAGGGCGTATAATACACTTCAGCCTCACAGCGGAAAGATCCTGTCGGGAGGAGTTGATGCAAATGCGCTGCAGAAGCCGAAGCGGTTTTTTGGAGCCGCCAGGAATATCGAGGAGGGCGGCAGTTTGACGATTATTGCAACGGCACTGATTGATACTGGAAGCCGTATGGACGAGGTAATATTTGAAGAATTCAAGGGAACCGGCAATATGGAGCTGTGTCTCGACCGGCATCTTGTTGACAAGAGAATATTCCCTGCAATAAACATTGAAAAATCCGGAACACGGAAGGAAGAATTACTGCTTCATCCCGATGAGCTTAGCAAGGTATGGATATTGCGAAAAGCTATTAACGGGGTGCCGCCGGTGGAGTCTATGGAGTTGATCGTAAACAGGATGAAGAAAACAAAAAGCAATGTCGAATTCCTTATGTCTATGAAGGAATAGTGACATCTGTGAGTCGCTGCATGGAAGGATAGAAACCGATGAAGTTTACTGTGGATAATCAAGGTGCTTGCAGAAGGAAACTGAATATTGTAGTTGAGCACAGCGCGGTTGATGTTGAGTATAAACGGGTATTGGGAGAGTATTGCCATTTTGCCGCTATTCCGGGGTTCCGAAAAGGGAAGGCCCCTATATCAATGGTAGAAAAACGGTATGGCCGCGATATTATTGATGAGGTTAAAAGCCGGATAGTTCCGCAGAGTTTCAGGCAGGCTGTCGCGGACGAAAAGCTTAAGCCGGTTTCAATTATCCATGTTGATGAATTTGAATGTAAACAGGGTAACGATGCTGTTTTTTCCATCGCTTTGGACGTCCATCCTGATTTCACCCTCCCAGATTACAAAGAAGTAGCAATCGACGGAGTTAAAGTAGAAATTACGGATGATCAGGTGGAATCAATGCTGAAGAATATACATCAGGCCGCGGCAAAATATGTCGAGGTTACAGGGAAAGCTGTCGAAGAGGGGGATATTTGCCGTCTGGACTTCGATGGAACTTGCGACGGAAAACCCGTAACTGAAATTCAGGGCGTACCTGATGGAATCGGACATTGTTCCGGGCAATGGATACCAGCGGATGAATTGGCTATTCTTCCAGGATTCGGGAAACAATTGGTCGGCATGAGTGTGGGCGAGACCCGGAAAATTTCAGTTGAATTTCAGAAGGATTCCAGGATAGCGCCGCTTTCTGGAAAGACGGTCGAATATACAGTGGTTCTAAAGGAATTAAAGGCAAAGGAGCTTCCTGCGCTGGACGATCAATTTTTTACTGGACTTGGCGTTAAGTCCGAGCAGGAACTGCGCGAAAGGCTGCGGGAAAACGCCGAGGTAAACGCCAGGCGGCAGGAGGAAATGAGAATACGGAATGAAATTGTCCAAAAGCTGCTTAAAGAAACTGTAATGGAATTGCCCCAGTCACTTGTCGACGAGGAAACCGATAAATCTGTTCAGGATATCGTATATCGCAGTGTGAGCAGAGGAGTTGACCGGCGTGAGATAACAGCTAATAAAGAGTCCATTCTCCAGGCGGCATCAAATTCCGCAAAAGACAAGGTGAAGTTGACATACATCCTGGAAGCAATTGCTGATAAGGAAAATATTGCCGTTTCAGATGACGAAGTTAGGGAAGTTATTCTTGAGGCCGGACAAAGGGAAAACGTTGGAAAAGGCAAGCTTAAGCAGGCGCTGGACGAAGAAAACTTGCTGGCAAAGGTGCGGCGTGATCTTCGAGCTGAGAATGCGCTGGACTTTATAAGGTCCAATGCCAAGATAACGATTAAGTAATTTTCAGAAAGGCAGGGATTTATGCGTACTTCAAATCAGGCGCTTGTTCCGATAGTTGTCGAGCAGACAGGCCGGGGCGAGCGCGCATATGATATATATTCGCGTTTGCTGAAGGATAGGATCATTTTCATTGGGACTGCCATATCTGACGAAATGAGTGACCTGATTGTTGCTCAATTGCTTTTCCTGCAAAGCGAGGACGCGGAAAAGGATGTGAATATATATATAAATTCACCAGGCGGATCTGTTACAGCAGGGCTCGCAATTTACGATACGATACAGTTTCTTCGCTGCCCGGTTGCAACATATTGCGTTGGACAGGCAGCAAGTATGGGAGCATTGCTGCTTGCAGCCGGAGAGCCGGGTAAACGTTTTGCCTTGCCTAATGCGCGAATAATGATTCATCAGCCTTGGGGGGGTGTCCAGGGGCAGGCTAGTGACATAAATATCCAGGCCAAAGAAATTCTCCGTTTGCGCGACATCGTCAACGGCATTCTTGCCAAGCATGCCGGGAAGAGCATTGAGGTCGTTGAGAAAGACACTGATAGGGATTTCTTCATGTCGGCAGACCAGGCAAAAGAATACGGCATTGTTGATGAAGTTGTTACAGGACAAAAGAAGAAAAAGAAATAACATGGACCGGAAGAAAGATACCAAATGTTCCTTTTGCGGAAGGCATCAGGCAAAAGATGCCCGGCTAATTGCAGGTCCGGATGTCTATATATGCGAGCAGTGCGTTAAATACTGCAATATGGCGCTTTCTGGCGATGCACAGCCCGTTGCGTCACCAGCTTCAGAATTAACAGTACTCAAGCCTCACGAGATTAAGAAGTTTCTCGATCAATATGTAATCGGGCAGGAACATGCAAAGAAAGTTCTTTCAGTAGCTGTTCATAACCACTACAAGCGTATTACGCAGCATAATAATGCAAACAGCAAATATGCCGATGTCGAAATTGAAAAAAGCAATATTCTTATGATCGGACCGACCGGCAGCGGGAAAACTCTTCTTGCCAGAACGCTTGCCAGATGTCTTAACGTTCCTTTCAGTATTTCCGATGCAACGACGCTTACAGAGGCAGGTTATGTCGGCGAGGATGTGGAAAATATTCTACTACGCCTGATTATTGCTGCCGATTACAACATCAAGCGGGCGGAGATGGGCATTATATATATAGACGAGATCGACAAAATCGCGCGAAAAACGGCAAATGTGTCTATTACCAGGGATGTTTCTGGTGAAGGTGTACAGCAGGCGCTGCTCAAAATTATTGAAGGTACAGTGGCAAATGTTCCGCCGCATGGAGGACGCAAACACCCTCAGCAGGAGTATATTCCGATTAAGACTGAGAATATTCTATTCATTTGCGGTGGAGCATTTGTTGGCCTTGATGCTATTACCAAGCGGAGGGTTGGCGATCATGTAATAGGATTTACTCAACGGGGCAGGGGCGGCAAGCGGCAGTCTGATCATCTTTTACGGGTTGAGCCGGAAGATCTTTTGGAATACGGAATGATACCAGAATTTGTCGGTAGGCTTCCAGTCGCAACTGGACTTTCAGAACTTGAGGTGCGTGAGCTGGTGCGTATATTGGTGGAGCCGAAAAACTGTATGGTTCGTCAATACCAGAAACTCATGGCGATGGAAGATGTAGAGCTGTCATTTACCGAAACCGCCCTTGATTCACTGGCGAATATTGCACACGCCAAAAAAACAGGTGCACGCGGATTAAGGGCAATGTTGGAAGAAGTGATGCTGGATATTATGTTCGAGACACCGATGCGGGGCGATGTAAAGAAAGTGACGATAACAAAGTCACATATCGAGAAAAAGTGCTCATCAATGCCAGTCGCGAACGATTGCGGCGGCAGTGTCGGCATTGCATCATGACGTTTTGCTTCTTAAGTTCCGTTTGCGACTGTCTTTAATTGGTCTGTTTTCGGAATCAAGTACAAGAACCTTCGGAAGATGTCGACGAGTTTCAGAAGGTTTCATTTGAGCGAATGCCATAATAATTATCCTATCGCCAACCGATCCCTGGTATGCGGCAGCGCCGTTCAGGCATATTGTTCCTGAACCTGCCGGTGCCACAATGGCGTAAGTCTCAAACCGATTTCCATTCTCAAGATTGGCTACCATTACTTTTTCATAAGGCAACAAATCTATTTTCTTCATCAAATCGCAATCGATGGCAATGCTTCCTTCGTAATGAAGCGCACATTCTGTCACAGCTGCCTTGTGCAACTTGCTTTTGAGAATTGATAGTAGCATTTTGGTGTCTCCCAGAAACTGCATGAAAATATGAGTTTTCAATGGAATTATCAATGAAATACCACTTCATTTGTTGCTAGATAGAAGGCGACTTGATTTCAGTCTGGAGCCACTTCAAAAGAGCATCGCGGCTGGGGAATGAGCCCTCAAGCTGGCAATCATAAGCCATCTGCTTCAATCGGCCGATTTCGGGACCTTCATTGATACCCATGGCCAATATATCTGTTCCTGTAATCCATTCACGAGGAAGAGCCGGCTCACACGCAAACTTATCCACAAGGTCCCTGAGAAAAGCATAATTTGCCATGTGCCGGTTTGATGACTCGCAATCAAGGCGGTGTAATTCAAGGGCTAGTGGAAAAGTGGGTTCGCCAACGAGTCGCCGAAGTGTTGACATGCTCATTTTAGAAGCATGCGCCAGACGGCTGTGCCCGCGAACCAGCTGGCATATTGTATCAACGTCGCCACTGGGCATTTTCAATTTTCTGAGGAAATCGCCGGCAATTTCCGCGCCTATGTCGGCGTGAAGATGAAACCTGATTCTGTCGTCAATTTTTGCAGCTGTTTTGGGTTTTCCTACGTCGTGTAACAATACGGCGAGCGCCAGTTTAAGGTTCCTCGTTGTCATCATATTGAGCATGCCGACTGTGTGAGTGAGAACATCTCCTTCAGGATGATAATCGGGGGGTTGTTCCTGCTTTTGCATGGCATCAGCATCGGGCAGTAGAATACGGAGAATGCCGAGCGCGTGAAGCATCAAGACTGCATCGCCTGGTCGCTGTGATTCGACTAGTATTCTGCAGAATTCATCACGAATTCGTTCAGTCGCTATCTTCGTCAGCGAATTCGCAAGTGGTGGAATGGCCTCTCTTGTGGTCTTATCAAGTTGAAAATCGAGCGTTGTCGCAAACCTTACCGCACGAAGAAGACGCAGATGATCTTCCGCGAATCGTTCTGACGGATCGCCTACGGCTCTTATTTTGCGACGCTTTATATCCTTAATTCCGCCAACATAATCAAATATTACATGGTCTACCGGATCGCAAAACAGTGCGTTGACTGTGAAATCGCGCCGACATGCATCTACCCATGGCAACGCTGGCGCTACTGATGATGGATGTCTCCCATCCAGGTATTTGCCGTCGCTTCTGAACATTGCAACCTCAAATTCAGTGCCATTCATTGGAACCCTTACGACTCCGAATGACTTGCCTGCAACAAAAGAGCCCGGGAACAAGGATGTGATTGTCGCAACATCGGCATTTGTAGCTATATCGTAATCCTTTGGAAGTCTGTTAAGCAGCATGTCGCGGACACAGCCGCCGGCAAGATATGCAGGGTGACCACGATATTGGAATGTTTTAATTATTGCTATGGCTCTGGGATCGCAATTGCGTTCAATAAAATCCGGTGCCCGCAGTGCCAATGCAGGTTGTCTGCGCGATTGTTTCTTCATTCAGATTGCGCAACCTCCCTTATTGCCTACATGCGGTATCCGCCACTGGCAAATAATACGTCCAGAATATCGGCAATGTGGCTTGCCGTTACGGACGCAATGCGCACTACATCATCGTGGCTGGAGTCCGGCCCGCCTGATTTATTCGTAATACAACTTATACCTGCAACTTTAAGGCCTGCAGCCCTGGCAAGGATTGCCTCTGGGACAGTAGACATGCCTACAGCGTCTCCGCCTATCCTTCTCAAGAAACACGCTTCCGCAGGCGTTTCATACGAAGGTCCATCAACCGACACGTAGATACCATTGTGTATTCGGCATTTCACGGAGGATGCCGATTTACGAATAGCGTTTATTAGTTTATTGGAATACACTTCCGACATGTCTGTAAAATTAACAGTCCAATCGCCATACACGGTGCCAGTCAATGGATTTGCAGACATCAGGTTTATATGATCATTGATCAGCATAATATTACCAGGCTTGAAGGCCGGATTTAGAGCCCCTGCGGCATTAACCAGGATAGCCATCTGTCCGCCAAGTTTCTTGATGAGGTAAACCGGCGCAGCAACCGGATCCATGCCAAACCCTTCGTACAAATGATGCCTGCCTTGGAAAACGATTACTTCAACGCCATGAATGATTCCATGAATAAGCCTGCCGCCATGCCCTCTGATTCGCTTGCCCCGGAGAAGCGGAATATCGTCATAGGATATTTCGCAAAGAGTCCGGATGCGGCTGGAAACCGCTCCAAGGCCGGTGCCTAGAACAAGTCCGGCCACCGGCCTTGCGGATGGCAGAATTCTGCGTACCGCTTTAAACGCGTTATCCAACTTGCAGTGGTTCATAATATCACCGTACTGTATGCAGACCTTATCGCATAATCATCTTCAGATACTTGCAAGAATCATACAAGGCGGTTCCACTTTGTCGGGCCCAATCACGAATGCCGATGTCGCCATTGCGATCGCATCATTCGTTTGGATATTCCGATTCGCATGAACCATCGCGAGCGGCTCGCCCTTGTTTATCGGCTCACCAATTTTTACGATCCCGCTTATACCGACAGTGCAATCAATTGAGTCAGTAACCCTGGCCCGGCCGGCCCCTAAAAGCATGCATGCGCGGCCAATTGTGCCAGCATCAGCTTTGTGTACAAAACCAGTCGAGGTTGCAGGAATAGGAATTATTTGCGAAGATTTGCCGAACCTCCGGGGATTATCTACCACCGAAGGGTCTCCTCCGTGCAATCGGATCATTCTGGAAAATATCTCTAGCGCCTTGCCGGTATTCAGATTGCGCTGCAATTCTGCCATAGCATTGGATTGAGTGGAAACTTTTCCGCACAAAACCAGCATATATGCGCAGAGCTCCAATGTGAGCCGTGTTACATCGGCCGGACCGTCACCTCGGAGTGTTTCGATTGATTCGATCACCTCCAAGGTGTTCCCGACGGTTCTGCCAAGGGGCTGGTTCATATCTGTGATCATTGCTCCGACTTTTTTTCCGGCAGCTCGGCCTACTGTCACCAGTGCATTCGCAAGGGCATTGGCGTCTTCTACATTTTTCATGAAAGCGCCGTTTCCACATTTTACATCCAGTACCAGTCCGTCAAGACCCGCGGCCAGTTTTTTGCTCATTATACTCGATACAATCAGGGGAATTGAAGGAACAGTTCCAGTAACATCCCTGAGTGCGTACAGCTTACGATCAGCAGGCACCAATGACTCGGTTTGACCCATTATGGAACATCCGCATTCGGCTACTATTCGAAGGAATTCTTTCTCAGGAATTACTGTACGGTATCCGGGTATTGACTCCAGTTTATCCAGTGTGCCGCCGGTAATTCCCAGCCCACGACCGGATATCATCGGTACCGCAATACCGCAGGAAGCCGCAAGCGGGGCTAAGATAAGCGATATCTTGTCTCCAATACCGCCTGTGGAGTGTTTGTCCATCTTAGGCGTTTTTATTGCATCGGTCTGAATACAATTCCCGGAGTTCATCATGGCCATTGTCAGAGCGGATATCTCCGCAGGTGTCATGCCTCGCAGGTAAATTGCCATTGCAAGGGCTGACATCTGGTAATCAGGAATACTGCCATCAACATATCCAGCGATAAACTGCCGGATTTCTTCATCGGACAGTGAAATGCCGTCCCGTTTTTTTTCAATTATCCATTGTGGCAGCATGACAAGGAAAGGAGGGCTACATTTGCGAAAATAACAATGGTAGCGGGGGTTGGATTTGAACCAACGACCTTTAGGTTATGAGCCTAACGAGCTACCGGGCTGCTCCACCCCGCAGTCAATTAAGGAGACATAATATTGTTATCTGTTTAACATTAGCAAGTTAATATTTGGCTCTAACGCGGTTTTTCGGCTGGTGTCTTACTTTACAGGTCTGGTAGCTTGTGGACCCATGAATCAACAAGTTAAAATATTACCTTCATTGCTTGCTGCCGATTTTGGCAATCTTGAAGCTGCCGCACGTAAAGCCGCCGCCGAAGGGGCGGATGGGTTGCATATTGATATAATGGACGGCCATTTTGTTCCGAATCTGAGCATGGGGCCGGATGTGGTTTTAATGGCGTCAAAGGTTGTCAAAATACCTCTTCATGTTCACCTTATGATGGATAATCCGGATTCCTTTATACGGCGTTTTATAGAGGCGGGAAGTGGAACTGTACTTATTCATGTCGAAATAAAACGTGATATACGCACAATACTTGCAGAAATAAGGAAGTCAGGCGCCAAAGCGGGTATAACACTAAATCCGGATACGCCCGCTGACGCGGTATATCCTTTCGCTGAAGCTGTTGACGAAATCCTCTGCATGACTGTATTCCCGGGATATGGGGGGCAGAAATTTATTCCGTCGGTTGTTTCGAAAATTGCCGACATAAGATCGTTTATGAACGGACGGGGAATGCGGGCTGATTTGTCGGTAGACGGCGGAATTAATGCCGATACCGGCGCAATATGCGCGGGAGCCGGCGCTAATGTACTAATTGCAGGCGCTTCGCTCTTTAAAGCGCCTGACTTTGCAACCGCCATGAAAACAATGCGGGGAAAAGCAAGGAACGTATATCAATGAAGCCTGCCAGGCAAATTCGCAATTTTTGTATTATTGCCCATGTAGATCACGGAAAGTCGACTCTGGCAGATCGCATGCTCGAGTTGACCAAGTCCATCGAGCAGCGTAATTTCAGGGATCAGGTGCTTGACAGCATGGATCTGGAACGGGAGCGTGGTATTACAATCAAGTGCCATCCTGTGACAATGAGGTATCTCGCAGGGGATGGCAGCGAATACACACTCAACCTCATAGACACGCCAGGCCACGTGGATTTCAGCTACGAGGTTTCCAGAAGCATGGCGGCTTGTGAAGGGGCAGTGCTGGTAGTTGATGCATCGCAGGGGGTTGAAGCTCAAACTGTGGCAAATAGTTATCTTGCTGTTGACAACAGTCTGGAAATTGTGCCTGTCATTAACAAAGTGGACATGCCCAGCGCCAATCCGGAGGAAGCCGCGCGACAGATTCACGAAATACTTGGCATTCACAGCGATTCAGTTTTGCGTATCAGCGCGAAAACGGGCATTGGTATTCCCGCCCTGATGGAGGAAATAATTGCACGTATACCGCCTCCGCCTGAGAATGATGGAAACCGACCGACACGGGCACTCGTGTTCGATTCCCTTTACGATATTTTTCGCGGGGTGGTGGCATACGTAAGGGTCAAGGAAGGAACGCTTCGTTCCGGCATGAGAATTCGCCTTATGGCCACGGGAGGCATTTACGAGATCAAGGAAACCGGCATCTTCACCCCTTCGCCTGTACCGGTGGATGAACTCGGGGCAGGGGAGGTGGGTTACATTGTTTCTACAATAAAGATCCCTTCGGAGCTGAGTATAGGCGACACCGTTACTTGCACTGACAATCCGGCCACAACTCCGCTTCCGGGTTTCAAAACGATAAGGCCAATGGTCTTCAGCGGAATATATCCGATCAGCGCCGATGATCATGACCGCCTTAAGCATAGTATGGACAAGTTGAGTCTTAATGACAGCGCGTTCACTTATGCCGCGGAATCATCCGCTGTTCTTGGTTTTGGCTTTAGATGCGGGTTTCTCGGTTTGCTTCACATGGAAATAGTTCAGGAGCGATTGAGACGGGAATTTGACCTGAACATAATCAATACATACCCGTCCGTGGTATACAGAGTGCATCTTAAGGATGGCACTGTTCGCGATATTGACAACCCTGTGTTGATGCCCGATCCCACTGAAATTGATCATGTTGAAGAACCAATTATCAATGCGTCAATTATCTGCCATAATGAGAGTATCGGAGACGTCATGAAACTGGTGCGTGAGCACCGCGGGGAAGTCAAGCATACGGAATCCATTGACACAAAGCGGGTAATGATGTCGTCGCTAATTCCGCTGACTGAGATACTTGTGGATTTTCATGATCAGCTTAAAAGTGCCACCCACGGCTATGCTTCCATGGATTACGCGCATTCCGGATACGCTGCAAGTGATATGGTTAAGCTGGATATCCTTCTTAACGGAGAAATAGTAGATGCATTTTCGTGCATTGTAAGCCGGTCCAAGGCGGACTATCGCGGACGGCAAGTCTGCGCCTCGCTCAAGGAGTCGATACCTGCGCACATGTTTCCGATACCCATTCAAGCCGCTATTAACAGCAAGATAATTGCACGCGAAACAATACGCGCTTTGAGGAAAGACGTGACAGCCAAATGTTACGGCGGCGACATTTCCAGGAAAAGGAAACTTCTAGAAAAGCAGAAAGAAGGCAAAAAACGGATGAAACAGGTTGGACAGGTAGACGTGCCTCAAAAGGCTTTCATTTCTGTGCTTAAAGGTGGTATGTGAGATTGATATGAAGATGCTGAATCAATTGTTGCAGAAAAAGCGGTTACGTAAACGTGCATTGCACTCTTTGCGCAATGCGTTATTTGCTCGAAACATGCGTGAAGATATTGCTGCCGTAACGGATTTGGAAGAACTGGAAAAGGCGTGCAGCGATGTTCGATGGTCTCTTGATAATAAAGAATATCAGAGCTTGACCGGCCGTATCGACAGGCTGGACTTAGCCGTAGAAAAGGTTTGCCCATGTACGCATAAGGGCGTTGTTACAGAGATGGTTGAAATTGTAGTGGTTGCCCTTGGGGTTGCGATGGCATGCCGGAGCTACTTGATTCAGCCTTTCAAAATACCAACAGGCTCCATGCAGCCTACACTTTACGGAATTCATTTTGATCCGACGGACGGGCGCAGGTTGTCCGACAAATATCCCTTGAATATCGCCAAGTGGTTTATTACCGGCCAGTGGTATAAGGAGGTACCTGCAAAGTCCTCAGGGGTGGTTAAATACAGGCCCAGGGATTCGGTTGATAACGGAGTTGTGACAGGATTGCAGGGGCTTCTGCTTGATGCAGGAGACGTTAGGTATGCAATACCAACAGGGATGAAATTGAGAGTAAGTGAAGGGAAAACGATCAAGAAAGGCGACATTATTGCATGCGGAATGAAAACTGCAGGCGATCATGTGTTTGTTGACCGTGCAAGCTGGAATTTCAGACAGCCGCGTAAAAGCGAAGTCATGGTGTTTTTGACATCTAACATAGAATTGATGGACGATTCGAATAAAGGAAAGTTTTACATCAAGCGGATGACGGGCGTTCCCGGAGAGAAGATCAGCATAAGTGATCCAGCGATCCTCGCGAATCGGATCCCCGAGACGCGATTCAAAATAGGGTCTATTGCATCGAACGCTCTGATGAATGGCGGATATCATCTGGCGATGCCGGCACCCGCATATCCACGTCCGGTTCTTATGTATGAGACAGATTTCCGTGATCTGACTAAGGATGAATTCTTTGCCATGGGTGACAATACATTATCAAGTCTGGACAGTCGCTATTGGGGGCCTGTTCCAAGGAAGAACCTAGTGGGCCCGGCATGTCTTGTTTATTGGCCTTTTTCAGAGCGATGGGGTCGGATAACACGGTAGCTCGAACGCCTGCGACATATACCGAAGCAGCAAATCCTCCAGCTTGTTAAGGAATACCGCCAACGTCGTATAATATATCTTATGTCCAATCAGGGCATGCGAAAAGCCCAATAGATTGGGTGCAGTTGCTATTTCTTGCCAGGTACACAACAAGTTGCAGTTCGCTAATTTGCCGTGAACAATACGCGATTTCGGGCTTTTATCGCACGAGGTATTCCAGCCTTGCAGATTTACCGTTTCTTTCGATATCAAGTATGAATGAATTGACTCGATCTTGCCGAAACTGGTCAATCCAGAACATCGATCGCCTGTAGCTTGTTATCGGCATCTCGTTTACCTTCCGAACGATATCGCCTTCACGTAGCCCGACCGCCTCGTAAAAATCGCCTTCTCCGACTACATGCAACTGATATCCCGTAATACTTCTTTTGCCATCTGCGCTGAACTGGTATACTGGTTGCATAGAATCAAACAGCTTTGACATTCTGGATGGGTTCTCTGCCATTTCTGATACATATCCCATAACCTTGGTCCGACTCATAACCCATCGTCCTTCTCCAACTTCTGCGCCGTAAATATTTGTAGAAATCACGACGTCCTTGTCTGATAGCTCCAAATTACTGCCAATCGCCATATTTGTTGTTCCAGATATGGCCATAATATTAAGATTGGTGTAACCAAGGCGCAACGGTTGCACAACCCCGAATTCCCTGAGCACGACATGTTCCAATCCGATATCTATCACTTCTGCGCTCCCAATCGATTCGCCTTTGGAAACAATCAATTCCTCTTTCGTCTGAATAATATCAATAATCGCTTTCCGAAGTTCTTCTCCATTAATTGATGTAAACCCGTATGTTCCGGCAAGACGGTATCGGGACGCGATATTGTTCTTGTCTATAGATGCATTAGGTCCAAGACTCCTGAAGATTGACCAGTTCGAGCCTGTAAGATTGCGCGCTGAAGGCCACGAC
>Ga0172375_10003199_pt1 | contig 25018 bp, 19 predicted proteins | sample LakKiv1m_FD_114537 | JGI IMG/M metagenome (GOLD analysis project Ga0172375, IMG submission 114537) | Freshwater microbial communities from Kabuno Bay, South-Kivu, Congo - kab_092012_11.1m | ecosystem: Environmental > Aquatic > Freshwater > Lake | place: Democratic Republic of the Congo...
GTGGTCGATAATTGCCGACCACCCTCTTTCATTTCCTATTGATTCATTTTTCTACTATTAACTTCAGTAAATATCCGGCTGTTGGTTTGATAAATATAGTATAGAATCATCCCATGATCGTCCGTGGAGGATTGGATGGAATTTCATATTAGCCGAAAAGCGCGGGATACTTATCGATTCTCTGACACAATGTTTTCTTCCCAGGGAAATGTGATATTTAGTAATATGCGGGCGGTTCGTGAATTTATCGCCGTGATTCACAAGACATCAGGGTGGAGTACCCATGGATTAGCTGCTATTCAACCAGGTGAACTGTACGCCCTCGGATTGTTGGATGAGATCTTTCATATCATAATCCACACATATATGGATCATTACGGGCAAAATACATACTCAACCTTGGCAGAGACCATTATTGGCGAAACATCTGTACAACACCTGCGTGGTTCATTGATGGATTTTTGCGGTACGTTCCCACCCGTTGAGGTTTACCACAGCCCGGGAATTCTGAATGATTACCTGAGCGCTGAAACTAACGGTATGAAGAACAAGTATGCCGCACTGGAGGAGATGATTCTTTTATGGATCACAAATCGCAATCCAGCAGCCATGAAGTATGAGGAATTATTTAACGAAAACCTGTTATCCGCACCAGATCAGTATGTAAAAGTGATCGACCTCATCCGTGAGTTTTTCATCAAGAAGCCTGGTTTCGGTCCCGATAATCTCGATTTGATATCGTTCTTACTGCAACCCATTTCAGTTTCACCCAATTCCATTTTTGGCCAGCTTGAGTACATTCGTAATAACTGGGGTCAGTATCTCGGCAATCTGATGAGTAAACTTCTCAGCAACATGGACTTGCTGCAGGAGGAAGCAAAAACCTTCCACACCGGTAATCAAAGCCCCGGACCGATTGTTGTTCCGAATTATCGGAATATCGCAGACAGTGCCACGCCTGAGTTGGAGAGATTCTCACCAGATCAGGATTGGATGCCCAGCGTGGTTATGATGGCCAAAAATTCCTATGTTTGGCTTTATCAGCTTTCTAAGAAATATAATCGCAAGATTACCCATCTGGATGAAATCCCAGATGAAGAACTGGATTTTCTTTCTAACGCAGGTTTTTCCGGGCTCTGGCTGATTGGGTTGTGGGAGCGAAGTAAGGCATCAGAACGAATCAAAAAACTTTGTGGAAATCCAGAGGCTGTAGCGTCGGCATATTCTATTCATAGTTATCAAATCGCCAGTGATCTGGGTGGTGAGCTCGCCTTCACTAATTTACGCGACCGTGCCTGGCAGAGAGGTATCCGCATGGCCAGTGATATGGTTCCCAACCATTTTGGAATAGAATCGGATTGGGTACTCTATCAGCCGGATAAATTCCTATCGCTGGATTATTGCCCATTTCCCTCATACACCTTTAATGGAGAGAACCTATCTCCAGATCCGGCTATAGGTATCTACCTGGAAGACCACTATTACACACGAACCGATGCTGCTGTCGTTTTTAAAAGAGTGGATTTTCATACGGGTGATATCCGATATATCTATCATGGGAATGATGGCACTGTCATGCCGTGGAATGATACCGCTCAATTAAATTATTTGAAATCAGATGTACGAGAAGCCATCATCCAGATCATACTGGATGTCGCCCGTCGAACCCCAATCATCCGGTTTGACGCAGCCATGACACTGGCGAAGAAGCATATTCAACGCTTATGGTTCCCTGAGCCCGGTACTGGAGGAGCAATTCCCAGCCGTTCAGAACATAGCCTGACAAGGGTAGAATTTGACAGGCTCATCCCCGAAGAATTCTGGCGTGAAGTAGTTGATCGGGTTGCCAGGGAGGTGCCGGATACCCTGCTGCTGGCTGAAGCATTCTGGCTGATGGAAGGTTACTTCGTCCGCAGTCTGGGAATGCATCGAGTTTACAACAGTGCCTTTATGCATATGCTTAGAAATGAAGATAATGCGAATTTTAGAAAACTCATCAAAAATACTTTAGAATTCGACCCGGAAATTCTCAAAAGATATGTGAATTTCATGAATAATCCCGATGAAAAAACCGCGGTGGAGCAATTTGGTAACGGAGATAAATACTTTGGGGTTTGCACAGTTCTGGCAACGCTCCCGGGATTGCCAATGTTCGGTCACGGTCAATTAGAAGGCTATAGTGAGAAATACGGCATGGAATACCGCCGAGCGTATCTGGATGAACAAATCAATGAAGGCTTGGTGAACCATCACCACAAGATCATTTTCCCCCTGTTGCGTCAGCGGGCAAAATTTTCAGGGGCGGAGAATTTTCGATTATTCGATTTTTTCACCCAGCCTGGAATAATTAACGAAGATGTGATCGCTTATACCAATAACCTACATGGACAAAGGTCGCTTGTCCTTTATCATAACAAATATCAACAAACAAAAGGGTGGATCAATCACAGCGCTTCTTACCTGAATAAACAAAGCGGTTCAACACAGCTGCAGACAGAATCAATCGCTCAAACGCTTGGTTGCAGCGGCCTTCCCGGGCATTACCTCCTCTTTCAGGAATTCGCCACTGGATTGACATATATCCTTGACTCCGAGCAGGTTGCAAGAGATGGATTGTATTTTGAACTGTCAGCATATGGACACCGAGTATTTCAGGAGTTCTTTGAGGTGGTTGATACTGCTCAAACAAGCTACGGTGAATTATGCAAAACACTGGCGGGGCGCGGAGTAGAAGATCTCAATCGCGAATTGCATAAAAAGCGCATTCATGCTCTCTATCTGTCATTATGCGCTCTCACTCAACCAGATGTACTGGAGCAATTTGCTTTATCTCTCCAATCTGGATTTCTGGCTATTGACCATTTCATTCTAAAATACCGTAAAGATCTCGAAAATCTTGCCTGGCATTTTCATGAGCTGAATCCCGGCAATCATTCGGGGATCGATTTTGTGAGTGATCTGGAAAGATCAATGATCTCTCTGTCGGAAATACTCCGCTTAACAAACACGCTTCCGCAGCATTCCAATGGTTGGAAAATCGCCAAACTTTTTGACCTGAAATCTACGGATGAAACTACACTTGCCATCTGGCTGAAGATCATTGCGGATAGCATCCAAAAGTCTACTCATTTCGTCATCAGCTCCCTCCCGGATTATTACGAAGATTGGATGATCGCCACCCTCTTGCGTGAAGATCAAAAAACTCTAAATATAGCTTTCTGGCTCTTCATAACTCCTCCTCAAGCAGTTGATCTGGCTGACAATCCCGCATCCTGTTTCAAATTAATTATAGAAGATCCGCACTTCATCAGGGCACTTGGGATTAACCACTCTGATGATACACTCTGGTTTAATCAAGAAGCTATGCAAAGTTGGCTAACAGTGATGCCGATCTGTCTGCTACTATCGCTGCTTAGTGACCAAAGAATTGATGCCGGTGTAAAACTGGAATCCACGCAGAAGATCTTTTCACTGATCCAACAGCTTCAAGAAGCTTATAAAAACAGCCGTTGCCAGGTAAAAGAAATGCTTAGGCTACTCCAGCGAGAGAACCGTCCGAAGAAATTGAATAGGATTGCAGATCGACCACGGCATTCTGATAATAATCAGTAAATATTCTGCCCGCATTGATACTCAAATGCTGGCTCTCAATTTTATTCAATAACCGCAGGGCATCAGGCATCAACTTTGACCCAATCACTTGTTCCGTCCAGGCGATTGCCTGAGCTGCGTAACCAATATTATTTCTGGGTTCAATTCGGCTTATTTCATCAAAGAAAAAACCACAGGATGTATACATTTTTTGTCTGGCAACCTGGGCATTCAGTAATGCCCTCATCATCAAGGCATCGCCATTCTGACATTTGCATCGCTGCTCGAGATACTCCTCGATACTTGTTTCGCCAAGTAGTACCTGAATATAGTCATTCCTGATAAAAGAAGGATCAAGACCCTTATTGATTAGAAAACGGTCGAATACCTCATCTATTTGACTGGCGATAACATCCAGCGCGGTTCTCAACATAGATTTCCAGACAGCGCCCGGTGTACATTCACACTCTTTTTCCCATCGAGATACACCATGATGGCAGCTCCAGGAAGTATTAGGAATTAATTCGGCATATGGAGCAGCTTCTGTTTCCCTCAGTATCTTCGCGGGAAACGAAACGCTTAAATTAGTTAATGTGGGTATACGATCGATCAGATGTGCCAGAAACATTTCGCGGAAGGGCTGATGATGTCCGTACAACTCCCCATCAGAGGCTGCACAAAGAACCCTCGATGAAGATTCTGTAGATTGCATCAGGTGATCACGAATAAAATAATCGGCATTGACCGTAGCCCCGGGATTAAAACTTAGACTGGTGCTTAATCCACGATCGTAGATGAAAACGTGGATCAGTCGATTCCCGGGAAGGTTGATTCGGTAAATCCCCTCATCGATCGTTTCTGTTTTTACTTGCCATGGAGCAAGAATTGTAAATTGGATACCATGATCTACAAGAATCGATAAAGTTTCGATATCTACTGCCGTTTCTGGCAGCCACATACCGAGTGGGTGATGTCCAAAATGGTGGATAAAATCCGCAATACCCCATTTGATTTGAGTAACTTTGTCACTGGTAGATGCCAGAGGGAGAATCGTATGATTATATGGTTGAGCCATACCATTCCCGACACCATACCGGGTATAGATGGCATTTTCCTGCTCGATGATTGCCTGGTAGGATAATCCATCATGCCACTGCATCCAATCCAATAATGTGGGTCCAATATTAAAACTGATGCGGGAAAAATTGCCGATCCTCGCATTTGGCCGATAACACTCATTGTGAATACGTTCATTCCAGTTTTTATACGGGGTTGCACCCGGTTCATCCGGTATTAAACCAGTGATTGCATCTTCCCGTGGAGGTTGGTAAAAATGGCCGTGTATAAAAAACTGCTTATTACCCATTACGATTTTTGAATAGCTGTAGAAGCGAGAGCGTGTTCACCTGTCGCAAATAGCTGATCCTTTCCGAAAATCTGACGGGGAGAATACCAAAAATGACTGGTAAAGAGTCGATTGCACAAGTTCGATCCACTGCAAGATAATCCAACCAAAAAGTAGATACAGGAAATTTTGGGAAGGCATGTTCCAGAATGACGGTTGCCAGTCGTAAAACTGCCGGATGAATGTATACCAGCCGTTGGTGTGTATTAATCTGATCTTGAATATTCCTGGTTAGTTCAGTAATGCTCAGATATTGATCCCCCCCAATTTCTATGATGCGGTCCATCCTATCCTTATCACCGATACATGCTATCAGGCAGGCTACTAGGTCTTCCACCCAAACCGGTTGGAGAAGTGAGTTTCCATCACCAGGCAAGAAGAATAAAAATGGAATCCCCTTTAATAATCGACTCAGGCCCGTGGTCAGGTGATCAGATGGTCCATAAATTACACCAGACCGAATGATGGTATATGGAACCCCACTAGCGCGAATATGGCTTTCAGCAAGCCCTTTCGTTTTCATGACCGGATATGCGGAAGCCCGGTCAGCCCCAAGATGGCTCAGATAAATGAATTGTTTCACCCCTGTTTCGCGAGCTGCCTGGCTGATCACCCGGGCAGACTCTGCATCTACGCGCAATAAATCGGTCTTGCTGCCACGGTTTTCTCCGCCCACAAGATGGATGACCGTTTCCACACCACTCATTGCAGCTCTGATCCCAGCCACATCATTGAGGCTGGCTATCACAACATCGAACGGCAAACTCTTTGGAATCTGTGGTGAATATGAGGATGGCAAGATTAACAATCTCAGCGGAAAACCCTGCCGCATCAATTGGCTGGTTAATACTTGCCCAATAAAACCGGTAGCCCCGGTGATCAATATCATGCCCGCAATTATAGCAGAAGCAGGATCTACCCATTGGCAAATAACTTGCATCATGGAATGAGACGAAAGATTCTAAGGAACCTATGAGCGCCAAAACTCTCCCACCTGTAAATACCCGCATCGGCTTTCATTATTTCGAAGATACTACCCATTACCGTGAAGCGGATCTTACTACCTGGTTACCGGAATTGGAGAGTTTCAATTCGAGTTGGGTTATTCTCACCGCACCAGCCAACCGGGCGATCCCAGAAACTTTTATCCATTCGCTGGTGGAACATCATATTGAACCGGTGCTCCATATTTCTCCGAAATTGGGGAGTATGCCACCCCTTGCGGATTTCAAATTACTGTTCGAACAATATGCAAAATGGGGTGTGCATTACATTATTCTTTACGATCGCCCGAATGTTAAATCCTCCTGGCCAGCAGCTGCCTGGGCACAGGGTGATCTTGTAGAACGCTTTCTCGATCGCTTTATTCCCCTTGCCAATCTCGCGCTTGAGAGCGGTTTGCACCCTGTGTTCTCACCCCTTCAACCAGGCGGCGATTACTGGGACACCAGCTTCCTCAAAGCTGCTCTTGAGTCTTTAAAACGCCGAAATCTGACGACAATACTGGATAATCTCATACTTACGGCTGTTGCGGAATTTTCAGGCAAAGGCTTGAAATGGGGCGCTGGCGGTCCTGAAAGATGGCCGGGTGCCCGTCCTTATCAAAAACCGACCCAGGATGAAGACCAGCTTGGCTTCTATATATTCGACTGGTACAACGCAGTATCCAAAACGGTCATGAACCGTGTATTTCCCTTGATCCTTTTACGCGCCGGGGCGACGACATCTAGTTCTTCCAGATTGAAAGAATATATCCCGGTATTTCAATTACTGAATGGTGAAGAAGTTAATCTTCCTGGAACTGTCGAGAATAAGTTGCCATCCGTCCCTGAGAATGTCGTGGCATGCATTTTCCACCTTGTACCCGGGACTGATGATAATTCCCATTCGAAAGCATTTTATACGGCTTCCCAGCAAGCTACCGAGCATCAGAAAGTTCTTTTGCGCTGGGTCACTTCGCGGAAAGCTGTTGATATGCAGCGAACAGATGTGGCTATTTCAACAGGTCATCCCTTGCGGCATTATCTATTGCTTACTTTCTATGAATGGGGTGTGTCAGAATGGCACCTTGATGTGATCCGTCCATTTGTAAAAAAATACCAACCAACGATCGGATTTTCCATATCAGAAGCATTGCTCGCCGTCCGGGTAACAGTGGTGGGTGGTCCGCAAGCATTTTCTGATGAAATATTGAAACCACTCTTTGATGCCGGGTGTCAGGTGGATCGAATATCTGGCGATGGCACCACAATTGCATCACAATTAGCAGAGAGGTGACCCGATGATCAGCAACTATACCCGCACCAAACACACTCCTATCTATGCTCGTCAACCATCGTTGAAAGTTATCGGCCTTGGTGGTGGCGGATGCAATGCGATCAATCGCATGATGGAACTGGGTATCCCCGGGGTTGATTTTATTGGCGCTAACACAGATCATCAGGCACTGATCAACTGCCATGCTCCAACTCAAATCCAGCTTGGCCCAAAATCCACCCGTGGATTGGGTTCTGGCGGTAATCCACGAATTGGTGAAGCCGCTGCGGAAGAATCCGCTCGTGAGATTGCCCAGGTCCTGGAAGGTGCAGATATGGTCTTCCTAACGGCAGGGATGGGTGGTGGCACCGGGACAGGAGCCATTCCTGTAACGGCAAAGATTGCACGGGCTCTAGGCGCAGTTACGATCAGTGTGGTCTCCACTCCATTCGCCTTTGAGATGGGCAAGCGTCAGAACAACTCGACTGAGGGAATAATTAAACTACGCCAGCATTCAGATACTCTCATCAGTGTTCCAAATGATAAACTGCTGCAAGTCGCTCCTCCTGATTTACCGATGGAAATGGCTTTCAGGTTGGCAGATGATGTGTTGCGGCAGGGTGTACAAGGAATTGCAGAGCTGATTACCATGCCCGGTTTAATCAATGTGGATTTCGCACATATTCGAAATACCATGCTGTTGGGTGGCGGATCTCTGCTATCCATGGGTCAGGGAGAAGGCCAAAACAAAGCCCGTAAAGCAATCGATCAGGCTTTGCATCACCCACTGCTAGATGACGTAAATCTAGAATCTGCCAGAGGGATTATTGCTAATTTTACCTGTGGACAAGATATGAATTTCCATGAGATCACCGATGCCATGTCCTATCTGCAGGAACTAACAGGCAGTCACGCGGAGATTATCCCCGGTTTTATGACAGATGACCGGTTCTTTGATCGGACAGAAGTTATTCTTGTGATCACGGGGTTGGGTGGAACCGCAGTGGATGAAACCCCCTTCTCAATTTCACATACACTCTCCAACGAACCGATACAGGAGATTCCAATCGAACCGCAGACAATCATCCTATCACAAGATAAAACAGGAATTGGGCAGCGTTTCCTGACCCCAGACCTGCCTTCAGATGTAGATCTACCCGCATTTTTACGTCGTAGAAAAGAGAATGGCAATTACACCCGAGGTGGATAATGGATGCAGATTTGATCGAGAAAATTAGCCGTCAAGTCTATGTAAAATACCCTGAAGCAGTTAATGCAAGGCCTTCTGTGCACTCCGTAGGGAGTGGTGGCAATTTTCTTCTTATTTACCACGGCAATGGCAAGGCTTCCAATGGGACAGTTATTCAAAGAGTCATCCGGGTTGTTGTGAGTGAAACCGGGAAGATCGTGAAGATGTCCTCATCGAAATAAGACTTCTATGAATGTACAGCGAAAAATCTGGAAAGTGGAAGCGAATATCTGGAGCGCAATCGTTAAGATCCTTACAAGGTCACTATTTGTCCAAGCCCTGGTTCAATTAATCGGGAAGGCTCATCTCTACAGAGACTTGATTTGGCTGTTCGTCATCATCCTATTATGGATAACTACCGGATTAACTTTACTTATCCTGCTACTTCTGTAAACTAGAAAAACCTTTGATTATATACCTCCATAATCCTGGAGTTTTTTTGTGTTAATATTACCGGTAGGAATATCCCAATGATAGAACATCAAAACCGATCTTTACTCAATAGTTTTTTATTTTCTCTGATATTGACATCGGGAATCTTCATCGCTGAGCTCCTGGGAGGTATTTTCACACACAGCCTGGCCTTGCTCTCGGATGCTGCACATGTATTTCTAGATGTATTCGCCCTGGGTATAAGTTATCTTGCTCTCCGGCTTTCTGCCCTTCCACCTGATCACCGCCACACCTATGGGTACCATCGATTAGAAGTCCTCGCAGCTCTTGCCAATGGAATCACGCTTTTTGCAATCGGAATCGGGATTTTTTATGAAGCGGTCCAACGCTTTCTGCATCCTGTTGAAGTAAAAAGCGGTGCCATGTTGACTATTGCCCTTATCGGGCTCGTCGCTAATCTCTTGGTTGCATTCATCCTTGGGCATGAACAACATCAAACGGATCATGCTAGGAAAGATATAAATCTTCGCAGTGCTTATCTGCATGTTCTCGGGGATTCAATTTCATCCCTTGGAGTAATTACTGCCGCCATCCTGATTCGTGTTACTGGGCTGGTATGGTTAGACCCAGCAGCAAGTTTTCTCATCGGTTGTATCATCCTTACCGGATCGTACCGGGTATCGCGGGAGGCAGCACATATTCTATTGGAAGGGACACCCAAGCATATCCACGCAATAAATGTTCAGCAGGTAATTTTGAATATTCCTGGAGTCTCTCAGGTTCATGACCTGCATATATGGAGCATTTGCTCTGGTAATGTGTCATTAAGCGTTCATGTAGTACTACAACAACGGGATTCCTCTGAAAATCCTGATATTTTACACACTATCGCTAAAACTCTCCATAAAGAATTCGGGATAGATCATTCCACGATACAGTTGGAATCGCATATTTGTAAAAATAAATGTTGTGAAACATAACCAGGGTGTTCCACCCCGGTTATATTTCCCATCTGATTATGATCTAAATAGCTCTTGTACGTAATTCCAATTTACAATATCCCAATACGCTTTTATATAATCAAGCCGCCGATTCTGATATTTAAGATAATAAGCATGTTCCCAAACATCCAAACCCAATAGGGGCTTCATTCGATCCATCAATGGGCTATCCTGATTCGGGGTTGAGAGGATTGCAAGTTTTCCAGTTGCATTCTGTGCAAGCCAAGCCCAACCTGAACCAAAACGGGAAAGAGCGGCTTGATTGAACTGTTCCTTCATGCTCTCCAGAGAACCGAAAGTGGCATCTATCTCCAACGCAAGTGAACCCGTCGGCCTCTTATCTCCTCGCGGGTTTAACCATCGCCAGAAATGGGTATGGTTTGAGTGTCCTCCGCCATTATTGCGCACCGCAGTATGGATTCCTTCCGGCAATCGATCCAGCTGGGCAATCAGGCTGTCAACATCAAGCCCCATCAGATCCCCTGTTCCTTGAAGGGCGTTATTAAGATTGGTTACGTAGGTCGCATGGTGCTTTGAGTAGTGTATCTCCATTGTCAATGAATCAATCACCGGTTCAAGTGCACTGTAGCTGTATCCCAGAGCGGGTAAAGTGTGTGTCATATGGTTATTCCTTTGTTATTAGGATATATTTTGTCCTATTATCTTATTCCCTCGGGCAAAAAAACAGCGCTTCGCCATTTTGTATAACCTTATTCAAACACCTTACTTCTTACTCTTCTCCGATTGGATCGATAGAATCCTCATACTATTGTCATGTTATTTCCTTTTATCTGTCTTAATTATCTGCGCCTTGGCAATCCTGCGGTACAATCTTGGCAGTAAACTATGCTTCACTCGATGAATTGAGGAAATATGCTCTATTTACTGATAGTGTCCCTTATCTGGGCTTTTTCGTTCGGCTTGATCAAAACAAACCTGACTGGAATTGATCCATCTCTGGTCTCATCCATCCGGTTGATTATTGCGCTGTTGGTTTTCCTTCCTTTCCTGCGTCTTCGCAAGATATCCAAAAATCTGGCTATCCAATTAGCGCTTGTCGGTGCTCTCGAATTTGGATTAATGTATGTTTTCTATAACTTTTCTTTCCAAACTCTGAAAGCTTATGAAGTTGCATTATTTACGATCTTTACTCCATTTTATGTAGCGCTTTTCAATAATCTGATCCATAAACGGTGGAATGGCGCATATATTCTGACCGCCTTGCTTGCGGTTGCAGGAACAGCCATCATTAAATACACTGATATCATGCGCCCCGGATTGATAACAGGATTTCTCTTTGTTCAAGGCTCTAATATATGTTTCGCTATCGGGCAAATTCTTTATCGTAAGTTGCTCAGGCAACATCCGGAAATTAAAGACAGTGATATTTTTGCAATATTATATGCGGGAGGCGCTTTGAGCGCTTTGACGATCGCATCATTCCTTGTGAAATGGAATGAAGTCATAATTTCGAATACACAGTGGTGGAATCTGGTATATTTAGGCGCGTTAGCCAGTGGATTTGGTTTTTTTCTCTGGAATTTCGGCGCAAGAAGGACAAATGCAGGTGCATTGGCTGTCTTTAATAACCTTAAAATACCACTCTCCATCACTGTATCACTGCTTTTCTTTCATGAGCAAACCAACTTAATCCATTTACTAATTGGCGGTCTGGTGATCATTGCCGCATTAGGGATCAATCAGATGATAGAAAATCGTAAGATTTCTAATTGAAATCTAAAATCAGTGAACGGTGTTTTATAATTGAGATATTCCAACTGATTTTCACCATGGAGCCAGAAATGACAACATCTTCTACCCGAAAAATTGTAGTTACAGGAATCCTTGGAGCCATATCCATCGTCTTGGCCATCACACCCTTCGGATTTATCCCAATGGGAGCCATTTCGATCACGATGATGCATCTGCCGGCTATCATCGGGGCAATCCTGGAAGGGCCAGTGGTCGGTTTTAGCGTTGGTTTGATCTTCGGTCTCGCCAGCCTGGTCCGAGCCGCTGTCGCACCGCTTTCTCCAGGTGATGTGATCTTCACAAACCCTGTCATTTCAGTTCTCCCCCGTCTTTTTATCGGTCCAGTCGCCTGGGCAGTTTATAAAATACTTGGTAAATTAGAGATCCCTGCCATAATTCTGGCCGGGTTCTTTGGTAGTATTACCAATACTGTTCTAGTACTCGGAGCGATTGGAGTTCTCGGAATATACCCATGGGCAGTTCTATACCCAATTGCGATCACTAACGGTTTACCTGAAGCTGGAATAATCGCCTTCGCTTCTGTCGTTATCGTTGCGGCGATTAAGCAAATTAATCTACGCAGAAAACCGGGTGCGAACCTAAATGATTAATGGCTAGCTAAGAACCATCCAAAGATATCCTAGCATCATTGCTGGAATTACCATATCAATTAATTGAACGCGGTCAGTGACATACTGACTGCGTTTTCCTTTCATGCCGAAACCGCGCGCATCCATAGCCATAGCCATTTTATCTGCTCGCTGGTAGCTAATTGTAAACAGGGGTACTACGACAGGGAGAATTTGACGTACCCGTGAGTTAAGAGAGCCCGATCTGGATCCCCAGGCTGCGCCACGAGATGCTTGTGCCTTCGCTATCCGCTCGGCTGTTTGGGTCAACAAAGGGATGTAACGTATAGCAATTTCAACTGAGATCACAAAATGATGCACCCCAATCCCGACCCATTTAAAGGGGGTCAGCAGATCCTCCAATCCATGGATAAACCGCGTGATTGACAGACTGGAGGTAAGAACACCAATGATCTGCATAAGCAGGATAAAGCGAACGATCAACATCCCTGCGTTTTCCAGGTCCAGACTGGTAATGGTGATGATCCACCAGTTAATAATGATCGGGCTGCTATCTGAAATCGGGTTTGAAAACAGACTGATTGCAGCAATAACTACCAACATGGGCATAGTTCGCATGATATTACGAAAGTTGGATTTAAAGTCCATGCGTGCAAGAATACTAAGGAAAACACAAATGCAGAAACCGATCAGAAGATTCCCCCAGCTTTTTGCTAACAAAGTTGCAGTAAAGTAAAGAACCGTGCTGAATAATAACCAACCGCTATTTCGCTTTTGCGTCCATGCACCGGTTTCTGAATACTCTGGAAAGATCAGGTTACGACTGAACTCAAATTGATCATGCATGTTCGCCTACCTGAATCTGGTTAATGAGGTCGGAAAACTCAATGATCGGGTCGAAATCCGTCTCCATAACCTTAGCCAGTTCATGACCCAGTCTGATCATCGGCAGAGGCTCTATGCCGTGGTTCAGCAGCGTATTTATATCCCATAAAATATCTCTGGTATTACCGTTGGCAGTGGATCTTCCTCCATCCATGATAGTCAAATTTCCTGTCAACATTAAAATGTCCGCGAGGTTATGAGAGGAAACTACGAGTGTCATTCCAGTATTTATCAACAGAGAAAACTTCTTTAGAATTTCTTGCCTTGATATCGGATCCAAACCGGCGGTAGGTTCATCCATCACAAGAATCTCAGGTTTCATCGCAAGGACGGAGGCTAAAGCTACCTTTCGTTTTTGGCCGCCACTCAAAGTGTGTATCGGCTTATCACGGAACTCGGTAAATCCTAAACCAACTAGCTCCATAGCCCATGATACTGCGTCAACCAAGCGGCCATCATAGCCAACATTCCGTGGACCAAAAGCGATCTCATCTCCGACATAGTATTCGAAAAAATGGCTTTCAGGGTTTTGCATCACCAAACCGGATGTGCGAACGACATCCACCAGATTGTAGGTTTTCGTTAAATCATGCTTGCCTATGCGCAATTTCCCCTGCTGCGGTTTGAATAAACCATTCAGATGCTGTAATACTGTAGATTTCCCTGAACCTGTCTTTCCCACAAAACCATACCCGGAGTTTGCTGGAATATTCAGATCCACCTGGTATAGAGCAGGAACTGCTTTAGGGGTTCCTGCAAGATATGTATAAGCGAGATCAGAAATTTGGATGATCGGATCTGCCGATTTTTTAATTAATCCTATCTGATTCACTTTGACAGGTCGCAATTGATCCGCCAGGTATGGTACCAGATCATGCAATACCCGGGGATGATCAGGCAGCCTTACCCCAAGTTGCTTAAATATCTGGGTGTATCGAATTATTTCGGGATATTCTAAATTCCAGTTTGAAATATCAGGAAGGGAGAATAAATCAAAAGGTGTTCCGTCATAAACCAACCTACCGTTTTTGAGAACAAATACCCTATCAGCCTGAAAAGCTTCTTCCATAGAATGGGTTACATGCAGAATCGTTTTCCCTTCGTTATGGAGACCTTTCATGACTCCGGTCAGATTTTTACGAGCGGCAGGATCCAGCATGGAAGTAGCTTCGTCGAAGATCAAGCAATCGGGTCCTATTGCTAAAACACCGGCCAAAGCAAGTCGCTGGGTCTGACCGGCTGACAACATCGTGGTAGCCCGTCCCCGCAGGTCCCATAGGTCGAAACCTTCAAGGATCTTGCGCACGCGGGCATGCATTTCACGTGTTGAAATCCCATAGTTTTCCAAACCAAAGGCAACATCTTCTTCTACCGTGGATGCTACGATCTGGTCTTCAGGGAACTGAAATATTAGCCCGATTTGTTTTCGCAAATCAGCCAGATGATTTTGATCGGTCACTGAAATACCATTGACGGTTAAATATCCGGATGTCGGTATCAGTAATCCATCGATCAACTTGACCAGCGTTGATTTTCCAGATCCATTACCTCCAACAATGGCAATATATTCACCTTTTTGGATCTTAAAGGTGATTTCTTGTAATATATCGGGGGTATTGGAGGTCTGTTCCGGATACCGGAAGCCCAGATCATCCGCGGAGATCATCACATGATTCACGAAAGCTACCTAATAGGAGTATTTTATCATATTGAAGCCACCCCAAAAACCAACCACCACCTCTATACCCGGCTGTCAGGATATCCATCACAAAAGGATGAATATATCGTTATAATTTATGTGGAGCATTGGAGCGAGTTTTATATTCTTTAGTCCAAGGAGGAACTTATGAAACTCAGTGCACCCAAAAAATGGATCTGGTGGTTATCGCTCATTCTGGCTATCGTTGGCGTTATCGGTCAATCGGATGTTATCCCTGCATTACAGCCACTGGCTTTCTTCGTCCTGCTGGTCGGATTTATCCTGCTGGCACTCGCCAACCTGCTAAAAGGTTTATAATTTCTGCGAAACCCGGACTGCTCCGCCGGGTTTTTTACTCTCTTAAGCACAATAACGGCACGTTCTTCTTTCAGATTCAACGATCGCCTGATCTGATGACCAGAAGAAGTTTTCTTTACCAATACGATCCGCCAATCCGCTTCTTTCTAACATACCGCGCACGTTCTCATGAATACCTGCTAACATCAATACCCCGCCTTGGTCATGTAAACGCTCAAATAATCTTTCTAACGTTTCTATACCGGCAGTGTCGATCAATGGAACTCCACGCATAGATAAGATCAGGGCATGAGTATCCCCAAGATTCGCGAAAGATTCATTAAAATAACCGGCAGCGGCAAAGAAGATCGGGCCGGTAACAAAGGCTACACGCACGTGTTCGCACTTCCCCTCCACCTCGATGCCCTTTTCCCTCAGTTTAATGGGATCCACTTCTTGAATAGTAATTTCTATCTGGGCTATCTGGCTAAGAAAGACCCCTGCGGTGATTAGTGACCCAACCAGAATAGCTTGAGTGAGGTCCAAGGCGATAGTCGCCACCATCGTGATCAAAAAAGCAGTCATAGCCGTTTTGAAGCGCTTTCTGAACATAAATTGGATGGTATGCCATTCATTCATCCGCCACGCTGTTACCATCAGTACCCCGGCAAGTGCTGTAAGGGGAATCTTTGCCATCACCGGCGCGAGCAAATACATGGAAGCCAGTAAGCCGGCTGCATGAATGATACTTACGAGCCTGGTTACACCACCGGATTTAATCCCCACGCTTGATCTTGCGATTGCGGCGGTAGCAGGGACACCACCAAAAAAAGGGATCATCATATTCCCGATCCCCTGCCCGATCAATTCCTGATTTGCTTGTAAACGAACCCCGGTCATATTAGACCCAACAGCGCCACATAATAAAGATTCGATGGCTCCCAATGCGGTGATGGTCAAAGCCGGGGTAATGAATTCTGTAAGCCGGGTCAGTGGGATATCTATCAGGTGTAATCGCGCATCAGGCAACAGCGTTGAAGGGATAGCGCCGATTTGATGCAACTGCCAACCACTTACCACGCTGATTATTGTCGCCAATATAATCCCTAATAGTGAAGAGGGAAAGACCTGATTCCATTTTCTAGGCCAGAAAATCATCGTAAAGATAACAATAAAACCAATCAGTACCGCATGCCAGTCAGGCGATAAACCACCTCTAAAATAACCGAGGAGTTTCACCAGCGCTGACTCTCCGGCTGGAGTGGAAACACCCATAAAGTTATCGATCTGCCCGATAAGGATGATTAAAGCTATGCCAGAGGTAAAACCAGTGATTACTGGGGCAGGGATGAAAGCGATAAAACGGCCCAGTCGCAATAATCCGATGATCAATAAAAAAATGCCGGATAGCAGCCCAGCCACCCAGATCCCGTGTAATCCATACTTCTGACTTAGCACAATTAATACTGCACTCATTGCACCGGTGGGACCGCTGATTTGAAATGGCGCGCCAGACAATGCGCCGATAATAAATCCTGCGATCACAGCCGTGATCAAACCTGCTGACGCGGTTGCCCCTGAAGCAACACCGAATGCCAGCGCCAGCGGAAGCGCTACTGCCGCTACGGTAAGTCCAGCAAACAGATCTTGTTTAAGTTTATGCAGGGTGTACCCTCTAAATTCATCCCGATACAATTGCTTTAAGCTTCTTCGTGGCATTATTCCTCTAAAATAAAACAGCCCGCGGGCTGGAATGTCACAATGATACCGCAATCTGATGATCTGGCATACGATTTTGCCTTGCACACGAATAATGAACCGGATGGTTGATAGGAGTCATTTCGCCAGGAATATATGCACAGGTAAAACCAGACAAAATTTAAGATACAATATGACAGAAACATTATGAACTCAGTTACGGCAATCGCACACCCGAACATTGCATTAATAAAATACTGGGGGAACCGGGAGAATGAACTCCGCCTACCCTCCAATGGTTCTATCTCTATGAATTTATCCAGTCTGGAAACTCGCACTTCCATATACCTGGATGGCAATTTGACTACCGATCAGATTACGATCAATGGTGAAGCAGTGAAAGACAGGGAAGCAGAACGGCTCCACAACTTTCTGGAGATCATCCGCAACCTTTCAGGGATTTCCACTTATGCCAGTGTATGTACCTCGAATAATTTTCCCACCGGTAGCGGGATTGCTTCGTCCGCTTCAGGTTTTGCCGCTTTGGCACTCGCGGGATCAAAAGCATACGGCCTAACATTGCATGAATCTGCCCTATCGCGCCTGGCTCGTAAGGGATCTGGATCAGCCTGCCGATCCATCCCAACTGGATTTGTGGAATGGCTGCCGGGTAGGGATGATACTGACTCTTATGCTGTGTCTCTCGCTTCACCAGATCACTGGCAGCTGGTAGACCTGGTTGCGATTGTGAATGCCGGGCAGAAGAAGATCAGCTCCACAGAAGGACACCATCTGGCAGTCACCAGCCCGCTCCAATCCGCCCGCGTTCTGGATTCTAACCGTCGGCTAGATGTCTGCCGCCAGGCGATCCAGCACCGTGATTTTTTTGCGCTGGCAGAAATCGCGGAGCAGGATTGCATGATGATGCATGCTGTGATGATGACATCCACTCCAGTGCTATTGTACTGGCTACCTGCTACCATCGAAGTGATCCAGAGGGTCATCGGCATGCGTGGCGAGGGGATACCCGTCTTTTACACCATAGACGCCGGCGCGAATGTCCATGTAATAACCACGAAAGAATTCGTGACAGGAATTGAAATGAAATTACAAACGATTACCAGTGTCTCGTCAGTTCTTATTTCACCAGTTGGTGGGCCTGCCCGCCTGGTGTCATCGGATTTAGCAGCTTAGAAAGCAGGTAGTAGTGTTACTGACCATCATACAATTTATTGTTGTGCTTGGTGCGTTGCTAGCAGGGCATGAGTTAGGACATTTTTTTATGGCACGCCTGGTGGGTGTCGAGATAGAGGAATTCGGTTTCGGTATGCCACCAAGGATAATCGGCCGCAAGATAGGCAATGTACTTGTCAGTATCAATGCCATCCCATTTGGGGCATTCGTTCGACCAAAAGGAGATAGCGACCCGACCGTAAAGGGAGGTTTAGCTGCCGCCAGCCCATATGCCAGGCTGGCTGTCTTAGCAGGCGGTCCACTGGCCAGCCTTATTCTCGGCTTTATGGTGTATATTGCTTTATTTTCGCAAGTGGGTATGCCAGATACCAGAACGATACAGGTGATGGAAGTGGTACAAGCTTCACCTGCTGAAGCAGGTGGTCTGCTTGCCGGGGATATCATAACGGCAGTTGCTGGGCAGAATGTTACATCAGCTGAAGAGATCCAAACGATAACACATGAGTTCGCCGGACAACCCGTCAGCATGCAGATCTTGCGCAATGGCAACTCGATAACCATCGAGGTGATTCCCCGACTGGATCCACCCGAAGGACAAGGCCCGGTTGGTTTTGTAATGGGAAATCCATACATTCCCATACCATGGTATCAAGCAATTCCAGTGTCTTTTTCAGCCATGATGGAGCAGGCTCGACAACTATTCACCCTGCCGATCCGGTTGATTTCAGGTGCTCTCGCCCCAGAGGAGGCAAGGATCATCGGTCCCAAAGGCATATTTGACATTTACAATGCAGCCAGAGAAAGTGATGTTGAGGCTGCCACCTCCACAACAAACCTCCCTGCAGTAGCTGTTCTATCTTTTATTGGTACTATATCCATCGCGGTGGGGCTGACCAACTTATTTCCCATCCCGGCGTTAGATGGAGGTAGGATCCTTTTCATTCTGCCAGAAATACTTTTCCGTAAACGCGTTCCACAAAAATATGAGAACCTCGTGAACTCCATCGGAATGCTGACATTGCTAACTCTGATGGTATTTATTACAATCCAGGATTTTATCAACCCAATCATCACAAAGTGAGCATACATGTCAACTGAACCCTCATTCGATCAGGTTTTAGCGGCAATTACTGATCCTGAAAAACCCTTTCCACCCCATTTACTGCACCGATTTTCAGATCTACCTCCCGTTGAGGTTGAAAAGCTAAAGAAGAACTGGGATCGTATTCCAAGAGAACGAATCCTTGGCTGGCTGGAAGATCTCGAAGACCTGATGGATAGCGATAGCGTGGTGGCTTTCTTCGAAATCGGCCGGCTGGCATTAGAAGATCCTCAACCACGTGTCCGTGAAATGGGCATCCGCCTCCTATGGGAATGCGAATCTGAAGATCTCATCACCAGTCTATTGCGTCTGCTAACCACTGACCCGGATGTCACTGTACAGGCCGCCGCGGCGAGCCTGCTTGGCCGGTATATCTTCCTGGGGGAAATGGATGAGATCCCCGCTTATAAACAAGCTGACATAGAATCTGCACTCATCACAAGATTCGAAACCAGCTATCCACTCCCACTTCGCCGAAGAGCTATTGAAGCTCTGGGTTACTCCTCTAAACCTGAGATCACGGGGCTGATCCAGGCGGCCTATTCAGAAAAAGAAACTATGATGCGGGCATCCGCCATTTTTGCAATGGGTCGCTCAGCGAATGATTACTGGCGGGTCACAGTTCTGGATAATCTGGATTCAACTCAGCCTGAAATGCAGCTTGAAGCGATACGGGCTGCCGGTGAATTAGAGCTGGCAGAAGCCAGAGAACCACTGCTTGAGATGCTGGATGATGAAGATATGGATGATGAGTTACTCCTGGTGATTGCGTGGTCGCTCTCGCAGATCGGCGGGGAGCAGATCCAGGCAAAACTAATGGAACTGGTAGAGAATCCGGATCTAGACGAAGAAACGTTGGATCTACTTGAATCGGCGATCGAGAACCTGGCATTTACTGCCAGCCTGGGCAATTTTGGTTTGATGGATCTGGATCCGGAATCCAGTGATATTGAGGAACATGACTACGAAGATGAACCTGACGATGAATGAAAAATCTGTCCGGCTGCATGCAGTGATTACAGGTAGAGTACAACAGGTAGGTTTTAGAAATTTCGTTGAAGAAGCCGCTGATAAACTCAAGCTGTACGGTTGGGTGCGTAATTTGTATTCGGGTGAAGTGGAAGTAGTCGCTGAAGGCAGTGAGCATTCTCTGCGGCAATTGAGTGAACTACTAAAAACAGGCCCATCAATGGCCTTTATCCGTGATTACAGGGAAGAGATCTTACCAGCAACTGGTGAGTTCCACTCCTTTCAGGTTCGTTCGACGTTCATTAGTGAATAAAATATAGATCATTCCTCCCCTGCAAGTAGGCGCGCTTTCTCCCAGGGTTTTATTTTCGCGCTTTCTGCATAAACCGCTCTTAACTCATAGATCTGGTCGCGGATGGCAGCAGCTTTCTCAAAGTGCAATTCCCGGGCTGCTGCCTTCATCTGATTTTCCAATTCCGCGATGACACGGTCAAACTCTTTGCGAGGCATAAACTCGCCTTTTTCCGGTGTACTACCACCATATCCTGCGCGTTTCTCCGCGATAGAGCTTGCACCTGTTAACTGCTGTGTTAGGTCATGGATCGCTTTACGAATGGATACTGGTTCAATCCCGCGGGAAATGTTATAGTCATTTTGCTTCTTTCGGCGGCGATTGGTTTCATCGAGAGCCTTCGCCATGCTATCCGTAATGTGATCGGCATACATTAAAACTTTTCCATTCACATGGCGGGCTGCCCGTCCGATTGTTTGGATGAGCGCAGTCCCTGACCGTAAGAAACCTTCTTTATCCGCATCCAGAATAGCCACCAACGATACTTCAGGCAAATCCAATCCTTCACGCAGAAGATTAATCCCCACGATCACATCGAAAACTCCTGTGCGAAGGTCCCGTAAGATTGATATGCGTTCCAGAGTTTCGACTTCACTGTGCAGATAGTGGACTTTCATGCCCAATTCCATCAGGTAATCAGCCAGGTCTTCGCTCATGCGTTTCGTCAGCGTAGTTACCAGTATCCGCTCACCTACAGCAGTGCGTTTTCTGATCTCAGCGACCAAATCATCTACCTGCCCTGTGGTCGGGCGTACTTCAACCTCAGGGTCGAGCAAACCCGTGGGACGGATGATTTGCTCAACCACCTGACCCGCTGCATTCATTTCATACGGTCCTGGAGTTGCTGATGTATAGATGACGCATTGCATGTGGTTTTTAAATTCATCGAAAGTCAGAGGTCGGTTATCCAACGCACTGGGCAAGCGAAAACCATAATCCACCAGAACCTGCTTTCGGGACCGGTCGCCGTTATACATTCCGCGGATTTGCGGTAGAGTCATGTGACTTTCATCGAGTACCAACAGATAGTCTGTTGGCAGGTAATCGATTAAAGTCCAAGGTGCAGAACCTTCAGGACGCAGATCCACATGCCGACTGTAATTTTCAATGCCGCTACAGTAACCTACCTCTTTAAGCATTTCAAGGTCATAACGGCAGCGTTGTTCGATCCGCTGAGCTTCGAGAAGCATATCTTTGGATTTAAAGAATTGAATCCTTTCTTCCAATTCCTTTTCGATCGCAGCGACAGTCTCTTTTAATTTCTCCTCCTGAGTGATGTAATGCTTGGCGGGGAAAATATCCAGCTCATGAGGAATATTGTGAACCTCGCCTGTAATCGGGTGTATATCCATGATCTTCTCGATCTCATCCCCGAAGAATGAAACTCGGTAGATATGTTCGCGCTCGTATGCAGGCATGATCTCAAGGGTATCACCGCGTACGCGGAAGGTTCCAGGCTTGATCTCCATGTCATTGCGTTGATATTGACTTTCCACTAACTGGCGAAGCAATGCATTCCGGCGGTAGACTTCCCCTGTGGTCAGATGCAATAACCCCCGATTAAACTCTTCAGGATTCCCCAAACCATAGATGCATGAAACTGAAGCAACAATGATGACGTCTTTCCGACTCATTAAGGCTGTGGTGGCAGCCAACCGCAATCGTTCGATCTCTTCATTGATGTCCGTCTCTTTTTCTATGTATAAGTCCCGCCGCGGAACATACGCTTCGGGTTGGTAATAATCATAATAAGAGACGAAGTATTCTACAGCATTTTCCGGGAAGAACTCACGGAATTCTGCGTAAAGTTGCGCAGCCAGAGTTTTGTTATGAGCCATCACAAGGGTAGGTTTCTGTGTGCGTTGGATCACATTGGCAATGGTAAAAGTCTTTCCGGTACCTGTTGCACCGAGAAGTACCTGGTGTTGCATACCATGCTCAATACCCTGCACCAGTTGTTCGATGGCATTGGGTTGGTCCCCAGTAGGCTGGTAAGGAGAGTGAAGTATAAATTCCATAAGTCTAATTATATGAAACAACTGTTTATTACGGGAGTCTTCTTACAGAAAAGCAATCCTTGTTAAAGCATCGATTAGATCTGTTTTCCAGGTTGTTTCTGCCGGGTTGAAGGGCATCCAGTACGCGTTTCTTCCAGCTCGGGCTTTCGGGTGGATAAATTGCATATTGCGAGGTGGACAACCGTCAGGTTGGCTGGGATAACGCATTACCAGTTGTCCGCCTTCCATAGATACACTTGCCAAGCCAGCCAACTCAGCCAGCAGCTTGACACGCAATGAGAATAATAGATTTTCTGCTTCCGCAGGTAATTCCCCGAATCGGTCTTTTAATTCATCAGCCAGTATATCTAGCCGGGAGATTTCACCAGCATCTGCCAGACGGCGGTACAACTTAAGCCGGCTAGCTTGATCGGGGATGTACTCTTCCGGTAATTCCACAGGCAAAGGAAGATCCACATTCACCGGAACAGATAGTTCCCGCACTCTAAAAACATCCTGACGTGTTTCTTCCGGCAGTCCACGCAATCGACGTTCGAGCTTGACGGCTGCCGCAAGCATACGAGTATACAGGTGGAAGCCCACAGAGTTGATATATCCGTGCTGTCTGTTACCGAGCAATTCTCCCGCTCCTCGCATTTCCATATCACGCATGGCAATACTGTAGCCTGCACCAAGCTGTGTATTCTCCGCGATCACTTCCAGGCGCTCTTGGCCTTCCGGGGTTGCAATTCGGGTACGGTGTTTAAAGAAGTACGCGTACGCCCGTTGCGAGCCGCGTCCTACCCTTCCCCGTAACTGATATAGCTGCGCTAGTCCGAATGTATCAGCCCGATCCACGATAAGCGTATTGGCGTTGGGTATATCAAGCCCAGATTCAATAATTGATGTGCAGAGTAGTACATCTATCTCAGCGTGTGTGAACGCATGCATTACCCGTGATAGCTCGTTCTCATCCATCTGTCCATGGGCGGTGCCATAGCGCGCCTCTGGTACCAGTTTATTAAGGTGCATCAGCATTGCCGGGATGGATTGCACCCGATTATGCAGGAAAAATATCTGTCCCCCGCGTTCCAATTCCCTTAAGATCGCCTGCCGTACGAGGTGGGGAGAATACGGACCGATGTGTGTATTGATCGGCAGGCGTTCTTCAGGTGGCGTATTGATGGTGGAAATATCCCTGACACCGGTAAGAGCCATGTAGAGCGTTCGAGGGATCGGAGTGGCAGTAAGGGTGAGAACATCGACTTCTGTACGCAGTTTTTTTAGTGCTTCTTTATGGGTAACTCCAAAGCGCTGCTCTTCATCAATGATTACCAACCCGAGATCCTTAAACATTACATCGGTAGATAACAGGCGGTGTGTACCAATGATGATATCCACGAAACCCATGCCCAATTGCCGAATGATCTCATCCTGTTCGCGGGCAGATCGAAAACGTGAGAGCATTTCCACACGGGCAGGGAAAGGTAGCAACCGCTCTACGAAAGTATCGTAATGCTGTTGTGCCAGAATAGTAGTTGGCACAAGGACAGCTACTCGCTTGCCATCCATCACTGCCTTAAATGCTGCCCGTAGCGCAACTTCCGTCTTTCCATACCCCACATCCCCGCACAACAGGCGATCCATCGGACGGGGCCTCTCCATGTCCCGTTTTACGGCTCTGATCGCATCCATCTGATCAGGGGTTTCTATATAAGGGAAAGAACCTTCAAGCTCCATTTGCCAGGCTGTATCCTGGGAAAAGGTAAATCCCTCTGCCAATTGGCGACGAGCGTATAGATCTAAAAGGTCGCCTGCCACTTCTTCCACAGCATGAAGGACACGTTGTTTGGTTGATGCCCATTCCTGGCTGCCCAATCGAGAAGCTGCCGGCCGCTGATTTTCCGGGCCGACATACCTTGAAAGACGGTCAGCCTGGTGGATGGGAACAAAAAGCTCGTCACCACCCTCATATAGAATCACCAGAAATTCCCGTCGAATACCATCCAGGATACGCTTGACCAGTCCATTGTATTGACCGATACCATAATCAATATGTACTACCCAGTCGCCAGGTTTCAAGTCCGCGTACCCGGCTTCGGGGTTATCGGCTAGCTGAGGTGCTCTACGTCGAGAATGGGGTTTCTCCCATCCAAAGATCTCACTATCAGAAAATAGATATAAATCTCCAGTTACTGGATGTGAGAGATGCCAACCTTCTGTCAGGCTGCCTTCAATCAACTCGGGAGATGGTAGTTCTTCAGGTATTTCGCGGGAAATCTCCTGAATGACTTCACGAATCCTTGGCACTTGTCGGGAAATAACCACATGCTGACATTTTATTTCATCCCGAATAGTTGTTATGAACTGTCTTAATTGCCCGGCGAAACGCTGATTGGGTTCAAAACAGGCAGCAAGATCTGAAGGACCATGATCCGCACTGTGCCCCATATCCAATATTGCGGATCGGCTGAGAGAGTCTTGCAGCTCTGACCAGGATAAGTATGGAACCGGATGTTCTGAAGGCAGTGAGCCATTGGTGATGCCTTCATTTCGCATTTGCACAGCATCTTCTTCCAACTCGGCTA
>Ga0172375_10003200_pt1 | contig 25016 bp, 13 predicted proteins | sample LakKiv1m_FD_114537 | JGI IMG/M metagenome (GOLD analysis project Ga0172375, IMG submission 114537) | Freshwater microbial communities from Kabuno Bay, South-Kivu, Congo - kab_092012_11.1m | ecosystem: Environmental > Aquatic > Freshwater > Lake | place: Democratic Republic of the Congo...
GGCGGATGTGGCCACGCTCATCGAGCCCCTGGCGGTCTGTGTGCGGGCCTGCCGGCGACTGCGGGTCGCGGGGGAGCCGGGAGCGCTGGTGTTCGGGGATGGCCCCATCGGACTGCTCCTGCTCGTGCTCTTGCGCCACGCCGGCGTGGTGAGTGTGGCCATGGCCGGCGGGCGGGATGACCGGCTGCGGCTGGCGCGGGAGTTCGGGGCGGCGGCCACCGTCAACAGCCTGGCTGCCGGCGCCGGCGGCGCCGGCGCCGAGGCGGTGCGGGGTATCCTGCCGGCGGCGTGCCGGCTGGTGGCGGAGGCCTCGGGTTCGGCGCAGGCCCTGGAAACCGCCCTGGCCGTAGCGCCCAAGGGGAGCCGGCTCCTGGTCCTTGGCGACTATGGAGACTCCTGCGCTAAGCACCGATGGAACTATTTGCTGCATAATGAATTAGAACTCATTGGCAGCAATGCCAGCGCCGCCGCCTGGCCGGAGGCGGTGCGTCTGGCGCCGCGACTGCGGGATCACCTGGTGCGGCTGATCACCCACCGGCTGCCGGCCGCGCGCTTCGCCGAGGGCATGGAGCTCATGCGCCGCCACGACGAGGGCACTCTCAAGGTCGTGCTGGAGTGGCCGGAACGGTGAGACGCATCCGGGGTTGGGGTGATGGGAAGCATGCGAGGTATGGGTAGGATGGGAGTGATGGGGCCGGATGGGCCGGCCGGGAGGGCCTGGAGGGCAGGTTATCCGCAACCCGCCGCGCCGATGCGGGGACCCGCGACCGTCTTCCGGATGCGTCCTGAAGTGGTGTCGACCACGGTCTCGCGCGAGTAGGCCAGGGAGAGCAGCCCTCGCGGCATCGCCGGAGCCAGCCGGCCTGCGGTGGCCGTCGCCGCGAGCGCGGGAATGGTACGCCTGAGGGCCCGCCGCTTCATCGCCGCTCACTGCCTGGGCCGGATCTCGACGGTGCCGCGGGCATCGGCGGGGGCGCGCAAGGTCGCACGCAAGGCGGTCGATGCGCCCTCGCCGATGGCCTGAGTGCGGTTGAGCAGGAGCAGGCCGGTGCCGACGCCGTCGAGGGTACCGGGAGGCGCTTCCTTGCCCTCGAGCCAGAGGGAGGCCTTGTCCACGGTCGCAGCCTTGCCGCCGGCATCGATGAAGTGGACCTCGTACTGGCCCGGCTCGTTGACCGCCATGGAGAGATCGACGGACACCTCCTGGCCGCCCTGCCAGGCGCCGGCGGCCTCCCAGGCATCGGCACGGTCGTAGAGCTGGAACTCCCAGAGGGTCGGCGCCGGGCCGGTGTACTCGAGGATATGCAGCCGGACATAGCGCCCAGTGACGCGCGAGAAGGCTGTCTGCCACTGGCCGCCCATGCGGGTGCCTTCGTGGGCCGTCTGCCAGGGCTGGTCCTCGCGGGAGCGCACCTGGATGACGAAGCGCTGAACGCGGTCGGTGAGTTCGCTGGCGGTGGCGCGGGCGATCTTGCGGGGGCGGCCCAGGTCGATCTCGACCCAGGGTTGCGGGGCGTTGTCAGCAGCGCTCCAGCGGGTGCCGGGGTCGCCGTCCACGAGGTACTTGGCCTCGTAGGGCGGGCTGTGGACGCTGGAGGCCTTGGCAGGCTGGCCGCGGCTGACGGAAGGAAGGTAGGGCGTCGCCAGGGCGGTCTCGACCCGGTGCACCTGGAAGCGCCGGATGACGGGCTGGCCGACGCTGGCCGTGACCTGTACCCGGACGCGGTCGGCGGTGACCGGGCCGAAGAAGTCGAACTTGCGGCGGCCCACGGCGGTGCCGGTGGCCAGGGCACGCCAGGCGCCGTCGACGCGGCCCTCGATGGTGTAGGCGCGGATACGGTGCCCGAGGTGAAAGGCCTCCCAGAGATCGGCGCAGTTGAGCTCCCGGGGCGCGCCCAGATCCAACTCGGCGAGGGTGCCGGTGACCCCTTCGACGGCGGCCAGGGGTCGGCCGAAGTTCCTCTCGATGGCCTGCCCGAGCTCGCGGTAGCGGGCCTGGTCGCTCTGGGGGATGAGACCATCGGTGTTGGGGGTGGAGTTGAGCAGCATCACGCTACCGCGGCCGGCGGACTGGATGTAGAGGTGTAGGAGGTGCTCCAGGCTCTTGGCCTTGCGTTCGTTGCCGGGGGCCCAGAACCAGTTGTGGTCGTAGAGCGGGGTATCGCACTCGACCGGGGCCCAGGCATCGCCGTCGGGGGTGCTCTGGTCCTGGGTCGCGCCGCCGCTCTGCAAGTCAGCCACTTTGAGGGAATTCCAGTTTGGGTCACGGGTGGTTCCAGCCTCGTTACCGACCCAGCGGATGGAGGCGTTGCGGCCCTGGAACACGACCGCGTTGGGGGCGAGGCGCTGGAGGATGTCGGCAAGGTCGATGACACAGCCGCCGTCGAGCCAGACCTCGCGCACCAGGTCCGGGCCGCAGAGCGTGAGCACTTCCTCCCACTGGCGGCGGAAGAGGCGGGACCACTCGTCCTGGCGGGCGGGGTCGTCGGTACGGCCGCCGCGGCCGATGGAGCGGGTGAAGCGGGTGTCGTCGGGGTAGAGGTAGATGCCGATGCTGAGGTCGCGGCGGCGGCAGGCGTCGGCGACCTCCTTGACGAGGTTGCCCTGGCCGTTGTGCCAGGGGATGCTGCGGGTGCAGTAGTCGGTGGTCTCGGTAGGCCACCAGCAGAAGCCCCCCGCATGCTTGGCCACGAGGAGGATCTGGCGCGCGCCCCAGCTCTGGGCCACGTCGCAGAGGAGGTCGCCATTGAACTGGGCCGGGTCGACCTTGCTCAGGTCGCCGTGGCCGTCGTCGTACTCGGTGCCCTTCCAGGTGGCGATGCCGAAGTGCACGAACTGGATGCGCTCCTGGTCGTGCCAGGCGACCTGCCGTGGCGTGGGCACGGCCAGCGCGGGCGCCGCGGGGCTGTCCGCGGCGGCGAGCGGCAGTCCGGCAGCAGCAAGGCTGACGCAGAGCACCGGAAGACTGCGTTGCATGGGGGGGGTCCTTTCGTGTGTGGCGGGTTAACCATAGTGCCGGGCCGGCGCGATGCGCGGCATGGGGGAGGAGATGGTCGGACAGATCGGGCGGATCCGACGGATCGGGCGGATCGGGCGGATCACCGGGCACGGGTGGCCCGGCGGCGGCCGGCCGCCACCGGCCTGCGGGCGCGGAAGATGGCCACCACGGGCACGCGCTGGAAACGGTCGGCAAGGGCGAGCCAGCCTGGGCTCCAGTAGGGGACGCGGGCGCGGAGCTGGGCCGGTGTGAGACCGTCCAGCGGCAGGGCCTGCGGTTCGCGCAGGTCCTCGACGCACAGACCAGCGGCCGTCAGCCAGCCGAAGACGGCGCTGAGGGGGGCCGGCTGGCAGACGGCCTCGCCGCCATGGCGCCGCCGCCGGTCCGCGGGCGGCCGGAGGTAGTCGGGGAGGAAGACGCCCGGCACACCGTCCAGCTCCAGCCACTCGCCGGCGGCCAGGGGATGGGCGGTACTGAGCAGCAGGGCCCCGCCCGGACTCAGGAGCCGGGCCATGGCCTGGATGCACGCCCCCGGGTCAGGGGCGAACGGCAGGGCATAGGCCGAGTGGACGAGGTCGAAGCCCGGTTCGGCGGCGAAGGGGAGCACGGCCATGTCGGCCTGCACGAAATGCACCCGAGCCCGATGTCGCCGGGCCAGTGCCAGGCCGGCACGCAACTGCCCGGCGGAGAGGTCCGTCGCCGTGCAGTAGGCGCCCTGGCGGGCCAGGTGGATGGAGTTCTGACCCGCCCCGCTGCCCGCCTCGAGGCAGTGCAGGCCCCGGACATCGGGCGGCAGGAGGTGCAGGTAGCGGTCGCCGGGGATGAGGGGCCCGTAGTGGAAGTCGGCGCAGGAGATGACGGTCTCGCGCTGGTAGGTTTCCGCGAGCTGGTCCCAGTAACGCCGGGCGGCAGGGGTCTCCGGGGGTGGGCCGCCGGCGGGGATTTCTGTGGGTGTGGACCGCCGCCTCATGGGGCCGTGAGGTAGAGGCTCACGTGGGCCTGTTCGCGCAGCCGCCGGACGAGGTCCTGGCGAGCCGTCTCGCGGGCGGCGTCGCGCAGGCCGGTGAGGACGGCCTCGCGGACCGCGGCGAAGGGGACCTGCGTGCCGGGGGTGACGGGACCGCCGCGGATGAGGTGCCAGCCGTGCGGACTGCGTACGAGGTCGCTGATCTGGCCCGGCTCCAGGGACATAGCCGCCGTCTCGAAGGGTGCCGGCAGGCGCCCCTCCGGGAGGGGGCCCAAGTCGCCGCCATCGGCCCGGCTGGGGCAGTCGCTATGGTGACGCGCCAGGTCAGCGAACGGGGCTCCGGCGGCCAGTTGCTGCCGCAGTTGCGCCAGCCGGTCGCGGGCCTTGGTCACCTCGGCCTCGGGAGCGCCCTCGGGGACCGCGATCAGCACCTGTGCCACGTGGTAGGTAGTGGGGTTGCGGAAGCGCTCAGGGTGTTGGTCGTAGTAAGCCTGAGCGGACGCCTCGGTGACGGTGCCCTCCGGCGGCTTGATCTCGTCGAGCCAGCGGTTGACGGCGTCATTCTCGGCGAGGTGCCGGGCCAACTCGTCGGCAGTGACGCCCTGGAGCTGGAGGGCCCGTTGGAAGGCCTTGGTACCGAGGCGTTCGCGCTGGTCAGCCACCAGGCGCTGGCCGACCTCGATATCGATCCGTGCTCCCTGGCGCACGGCCTCGCGCAGCACCAGGCGCTGGTTGATCATGGCATCGGCGAGGTTGACCGCCCAGCCCCGGACCTGCTCTGGCGTGGGGGCCGTGCCGTTGGCGAGCATGGCCGAGACCTGTGGCGCCAGGAGCGGGGTAAGCTCCTCGCCGCGGAGCTGCTCACCGGTGCCGTAGTCAGCGACCACGTCGGGGATGAACTCGAGCAGGTCTGCGGCCGTCGTGGGCCCCTGCTGGCCGTGCAGCCAGGGGCCCAGGGCCAACATGGCCATGGCCAGCCCGGCTGCGGTCACGGTTCGCATGCGTGGTCTCCTCCGGCCCCGGAGGTACGCGGTTCAACGCGGCGTCGTGCGGAGCTGGATGATGCAGGCGAGGATGTCGGCAACCCCTGGGCAGGGCGTGCGCCAGCACCACGCCTGCGCCTGTTGGGGGGTGAGGACGTACCGGCTCAGCAGGCGTGCCACGTGGCGGCTGGCCACCGTGGCCTGGGCCAGGGAGGCAAGGGTCTGGAGGCTCCGCACGGCCTCCTCATATTGGCCGACCTCGGCCGCCGCGGCCGCCTTGAGGAGCTGGCCGGAAGCGCTTGCCGGCGAGCCGAGGGCCAGCGGCGGCGCCACGGCCTGCCAGGCAGCGGGGCTCATGTCATACCAGGCCAGGCAGATGCCGACCTCGAAGGACCGGCGTGCAGTGGCCTCGCCCGCGGTCAGGCCGCTGAGGCGGTTGAGGGCCTTCAGGTCCGAGGCACAGGCGGCCTCCCAGGTCTTGACGACATCGTGGTCGGGACGTATCGCGGCAAGGTGCGCCAGGCGCTCGGCGCAGAATGGCGCGCCACTCACGGCGGCAGTGTCCAGCTCGCCCACCAGCCAGTCGACGACAGCGACCTCCTCGCGCCGCCGGAGCGCAGCGAGGGCGGCCGTCTGTTGCTGCGCGAACTCACAGAAGGCCGGCGAGGTCTCGAGCAGGGCCCGGTGAGGGTTGAGCGCCCGCAGGGCGACCTCGCCGTCGTCGGAGGTCGCGAAGGGCTGTTGGCGCAGGTACTGCTGCAGGGCCGCGACGGCTGCCACCGCCGGGGCGGCCTGGGCGGCGGCCCTGAACCCAGGTCCGGTGGCCTGATCGACGAGACGGCTGGCATCGTCGATACGGCCCTGGCGCAAGGCTTCGTTGATCGTCACCAGGCGGTCGTGGTGCTCCACGCGCTCCCGGGCGGCCGCGGCAAAGGGGTCACTGGCGGAAGCATCCTCGAGCCGTGCCAGGGCATCCAGAGACCGCTGGGTGTCACCCGCCATGAGGGCATCGCAGGCGTCCCGCAGGAGCTGGGAGCGCAGCGTCTCTGCGGGCGGGGGCGCGTCCCGTCTGCATCCGCAGAGCGCGAACCCCAGCAGGCAGAGCAGCGAAAACCACCCTTTCAACTTGGAAATGTCCCCGTGACCGGCCACAGTGTTGCACGATGCGTGTCGTCAGTGCGGCGCCGCACTGGCGACGTAGGAACATACCGTCGCCACGGGAGTTTCCCAGCTATGGCAGTGCGTGCCGACCAGCGCCGCGCCGACCACCTGCGTGAGGTCCGTTTCGAGCCTGGCATCCAGAAGCACCCCGCCGGCTCGGTGCTGGTGTCTTTCGGTGCCACCCGGGTGATCTGTGCGGTCACGGTGGTCGACGGGGTGCCGAAGTGGATGTCCGCGGCGGAGGCGCGTGGCTGGCTGACGGCCGAGTACCAGATGCTCCCCGGGGCCACGGCGGAGCGTTCGCCGCGCGAGGTGTCCCGCGGGCAGGTCTCTGGCCGCAGTGCGGAGATTCAGCGCCTCGTCGGCCGGAGCCTGCGCGCCACGCTGGACCTGGCCAGGATCCCGGGGCGGACCCTCTACGTGGACTGCGACGTGCTGGACGCTGACGGGGGCACCCGCTGCGCTGCGGTGACCGGCGCCTGCGTGGCGCTGGAGCTGGCGCTGCTGAAGCTGTTGGCAGCCGGTCAGTTGCGCGACTGGCCGATGCTTCGGCGCGTGGCGGCGGTCAGTGTCGGGGTGGTGGACGGCGAGCCACGGCTCGACCTGTGTTACGCAGAGGACAGCACCGCCGAGGTCGACATGAACGTGGTCATGACCTCGGGCGGGCGCTTTGTCGAGGTCCAGGGCACGGCTGAGCACGAGCCCTTCAGCCGGGAACAGATGGACGCGATGCTGGCTTTGGCGGGCGTGGGGTTGCAGGAGCTGTTTCGGCTGCAGCAGGAAGCCGTGAAGGCCGCGTCGCGTTGACCTGGGAGCAGTACGGCGGCAGGGCCCGGGGAGCAGATATCATGAGACAGCACTTCCGGATGACTGCCGGCCTGACGGCGGTGGTGCTGGCCGGCGTGACCGCAGGATTGGTCGCGGCCGACGCCGCCGCCGGTGCGGCGCCCGCGACACCGGCGGCTGGGCTCTTCGGAGGTGCCGGAGGCGGCACCCGGGGTGAGCCCGTGACGGCCGCGGTCGCACGCGCGGCGACGCTGCCTGCGGCGGTCCACTGCGGCACACTCCAGCGCGTCGAGCGCGTCACGGGGTCCGTCCCCTGGATCGACCTGCAGCGCGTCCTGGCAGACGGCAACCTCGATGCCGGCACCGGCAGTGCCGATGCGGCCCGCCAGCGGCCGCCGGCTGACGGGATGTGCTTCGCGGTGATGACGTTCAGCCTGGCCCGCGGACGCACCCTCAGCAAGTATGACTACCGGGTCGATGCCGGCGGCAAGGCCTACGAGTGCCTGGGCGTGGCGACGGGGGATGGGCCCTTCGACGCGCGGCGGTGGAAGGTAGAGACGGACGGCGAGGCGCGCCTGCTCTTCGAAGTGCCTGCCGCCCAGGCGACGCTCCACCTGGTGCCGGCACTCACCACCGCGATCCCCATGCGCGCCGTGCGGGGTGTGCCCTTCGCGGCGGCTGCGGCCGCGGCCGCAGCTCCAACGGGACCTGTCCCCGAACCGGCGAAGCCCGCCGCCGAACCGGCGAAGCCCGCCGCCGAACCGGCGAAGCCTGCCGCCGAACCGGCGAAGCCTGCCGCAAAGCGCGACGCTCTGGAGTTCTGATGCGCCACGTGAGGGAGCGCCGGCGGCTGTGCGGGAGACAACCTGGCGGCCAAGACCCTCTCTGGCCGAGCACGGCGACCTAAGGCTGGGTGCGGATGCGAGCCGTCTTAACCAGAGTCATCGTCGTCCTCTTCGCCGTGCTCCTGATCGCGGTCTGGCTGACCGCCAGCGGGCGTGACACGGCGCGGGGGGTAGCGTCGGGCATGACGACGCCGTTCACTCGGCTGTGGGACGCCTTTTCGGAGCGGGTGGGGACCAGTGTTGCGACGTGGACAGGCAAGGGTCCCGACGAACGCCAGCGCCAGGTGCAGGTGGAACTGGCCCGGCTGAAACTGGCGGTCGCCGAGGAGGAGGAACTGCGCCGGCAGAACCGCGAACTGCGGGCCTACTACGGCCTGCCGCCGCGCAAGGGCTGGCGGGTGGTGTTGGCCGACGTCGTGGCCCGGGACCCGGTAACCTGGAACCGTGGCTTCAGGATCAACCGCGGCACCAACGACGGCGTGATCCCCGGCTGTGTGGTCCTGGCGGAGTCCTACGTGGTGGGCCGGGTGACGGAGGCGCAGCCGGGCAGTGCCACCGTGCTCACGGTCGGCGCCCGCGGCTGTCGACTCAGCGTCGTGCTGGAAGCCAGCCGGGCCACGGGCATCCTCGAGGGCGGCGGGGTCGACCGTTGGCAGCAGACGCCCGAGTGCATCGTGGATCTGCTGCCCCGGGGTACGGCCGTCGCGGCAGGGGAGCTGGTCTGGACGTCAGGGCTCGGCGGCAGCGTGCCGGGCGGCCTGGTAGTAGGGCGCGTGGTGCCCAGGCCGGACGAGGACGGCCCCGTGCTGGACGTGGTCCAGGGGACGCACGGCCGGGTCTGGATAGCCCCGGCGGCCACCTTCGGACGCCTGGGCTTTGTGGCCGTGTACTGCCCCGATGATCCGGTGAGCGGCCTGTGACGTCGGGGACCCGCACCGGTTTTGGTGGCGGCCCGGCGGCGCCTGCGCCAAGGCAGCGGCGAGTTGGGGGAGCCGATGGGCCGGGGGTGCCCTTCGGCCCGGGCCGGCAGCACGCGGCAGCGCCAGGGGTCAAGGGTCTGGCGGGCAGAGGAACCATGCCATGCGATGCCTTGCCGTGATCACCGTGCTGGTGCTCGCCGGGGCGAGCCCGGCAGCGGACGTCACCGCGCCCATCACCGCGCCGGCGCAGACGGTCACCATCATCCGCCAGACCCCCGGGGGTGACGAGCGGCTGGTGTACCTGGCCGTGGCGAACCCCACCGCCACAGCCCGCAGCAGTCTGTCTCTGCACTGTCGGGTAGCGGGCAAAGACGTGACAAGGGCGCTTCTGGACGTACCCCCCGGCGGCGCCTGGGACACGCTCTGGCTGCCGGAACCGGTGCCGGAGCAGTTGGAAGGCAGCCTGAGGCAGGGCGCCGAGACGATCCTCTGGTCAGGGCCACTGGCCCTTCCGCCGGTCGGGGACCGTCGGGTCCTGATCCCATCCTCACCGGACGTTCAGCTCGGCGACCTCAAGCCGCGGATGCTGCGCGGCACGAACTACTACCCGCGGCACTACCCGTGGCCCGGCCTCTGGCGGCAGATGGACGAGGCCAGCTTCACCACGGAGTTCGCGGAGCTGGCCAGGCTCAACGCCAACACGGTGCGCACCTTCTTCATCCATGACGCCGACCGCGGCCTGCACCGCCCGGAGGGAACCTTCACCCCAGAACTGCTGGCACGCATCGACACGCTGCTGAGGGTCGCAGACCGGCACGGCATGAAGGTCATGCTCTGCCTCTACGGCGGCGGTGGGGCGCCGCTATCGGATCTCGGGTTCTGGCGGCGCTACCTGCGCACGGGGGTAGAGCCCTTTCTATACGATGGTCGGGTGCTGATGTGGGATCTGATGAACGAACCGGGGGGCGATAAGGGCCCCAAGGCGACCCCTGAGCTGTCGCGTTGGATCCAGGAGATGTGGGCCGAGCTGAAGCGCGTCGACCAGGGACACCTGGCCACGGTCGGACTGTGCTGGCAGTTCGACCAGCTCTGGGACCTGGGGGTGAAGCCTGAGGTGGGCCAGTACCACAACTACTCGGGGGCGGTGGGCGTGCAGCCTGCGGGGCAGGCCCCGGTCCGCAATGTCGCCGACGACCTGCGCAGCATCGCCAAGGCCATCGACAACCGACCCCTGGTCATCGGCGAGTTCGGCTACGCCTCTGTCCCCGACGATGCCCGCAAGGACGCCAGCGAAGCGCGGCAGCTCGAGATCAGCCGTGGCGTCATCGAGGGGGCCGAGGCGGCGGTGGCGTCAGGCGTCAACCTGGCCGGCGTGTATAACTGGTGCGCGTTCCACTTCGCCCCGGACTGGATGGGCAAGGGCGAGCAGGCCTTTGGCGTCATCCGCCTCGACGGAACGCTGAAGCCGGCCGGAGAACTGCTCCGGGACACCTACCAGCGCTGGCGCAGAGAAGTCCAGGCGCCCTGGGAGCGCCGGCCTTGAGACAGCGGTTGAGCGCTCTGGCACGGGGAGGCCTGACCATGGCAGCGGCGGCACATCGAGGGCTGCCCTGGACGGTGGCCCCGGCCGACCCGTGCGAGGAGACCCGTGGACCAGGCAGCAAAGGTGGACACCCCATGCCCCCGATGACTTGTTGGTGCGGACCGGATGGCCTCCAGCCCCCGGCCGGCGGGTCGGCAAAGGCCCGCGGGACGGGTGCCGCCCTGGCGCTGAGCGCCTGCCTCGCGGTCGTGCGAGCGGCCTGTGTCATCCCCTTCGATGGCAGCCTGGACACCAGCGCCGGCCTGAAGCCGGTCGTGGCCGAGGGTGCCTCGTTGGTCGAGGGCAAGGCCGGCCAGGCGGTCCTGGTCCGCGCCGAAACGCGGCTGGCGTATCCCACCGCCGGCGTCTACGACCCGGTCCGCGGCACGGTCTCGCTCTGGGTCCGGCCAGACTGGAATGCCGAGGCTGTGACCGGGGACCGGCTGTTCTGGGCCGTGGACAACGACCCGGGGCAGGACAACCGCATCTCGTTGGGGTTCTGGGGCAACGGCCCTAACAGCATCGTCTACTTCTCCAATGACAACGGGGTCGACGCGGTCACCACTCCGGCGCCGTGGAAGGCCGGCGAGTGGCACCATCTGCTGGCCTGCTGGGACCAGGAGTTGCGCTGTCGGGCCCTGTACGTCGACGGTCAGCGGCGCGGGGTGAGCGCGTATGGCCGCGACCTGCCTGGCACGCAGACGTTTTTCCACGTGGGCTGCTTGCCGTCCGCCGCAGGGCAGCCGGCCTTTGCGGCGGAGGCTGCCCTCGACGACCTGCGGCTGGAGACGACCGTCACGCCGGCCGACTTCGCCGAGGCGGCCAGGGCCCTGGCGGAGACGGTGCGGCGTCAGGCCGAGCGCCGCGGTACCCAGGAGCGCCTGGCGCAGCAGTTCTCGCTGGACCGTGTGGCGCGGGACCATGTCGACGTCGGCTGGGAGGACCTGGTGGGGCTGGAGCCGCCCGCCACCAAGCGCGTCCCGATCCAGGCGGCCGGCCACCCGGACGTGGTCTTCGTCCAGCCCGACCTCTCCATCGCCCTGGGGCGCGAGCCGGAAGCGCTCTGCCTAGGCTTCGCCATCGGGTCGCCGCCGGTCCTGCCGGACATGGCGCAGGTCACCCGGCGGCTGCGGAGAGGATACCTGCCGGTGGTCGAGAGCGAGTGGCGCGCCGGGGACCTGGTCCTGACGCAGACCGCCTTTGCCGTGCTCCCGGAGGCGGATGCGGTGACCCAAGGCAGTGAGACCCAGTACGTGGTCGTGCGCCTGGGCATCCGCAACGCCGGCGATGCTCCTGTCACGGACCCCGTGCTGGTGCTGCTCGGGCGCTGTGGCAGTAGCCAGAACACGAACTACGAGGCGTTCACGGCGCCGGTGGCCCGGTGGCAGGGGCCGCTTCCGGGGCTGACGTTGGACGGGCGGGCCCTCCGGCTCGGCGACCGGGTGCTGCTGGTGTGCCAGGCACCGGGGAGCGCAGCCGAGCTCGTGACGGCCCCTGAACTGGGTGCGAACCCCGACGGGCTGGGCCGCGCCCTGCGCTTCGGCGTGACGCTGAAGCCGGGCGAGACCCGCACGCTGGACCTGGTCGTGGCCGGGGCCTCGTGCCTCGTCCCGGCAGCCGAACTCCAGGCGCTGCAGGAACTCGACGCCGGCGCGGCGCTGGCAAGGGCCGAGGCGCAGTGGAACCGGCTCCTGGCCGGAGGCACCACCGTAGTCACACCCGAGCCGCGCCTCAATGACATCTACCGCGCGCTGATCCTCTCCTCTCTGGGCAACGTCAGCCGGAACCCCGACCGCGGTTGGGACGAACCCTACCAGTCGCCGTTCCTGGCGATGGTCTGGCCCTGGGAGTTCGCCCACATGGCCGTGCCCCTGACGTCCCTGGGCTTCGGCCGGGAGATGCGGCCGGCGCTGCGCTATTTCATCGAGCGGCAGGTGGGCGTCGGTCCGCAGGCGGAGAAGCGCAGCCCCGAGGGGGATGTCATGTCCACGCGCGGCGTCTACGTGGGGAGCTCGATGTACTGGATGTGCGAGACCGGCGCCGTGCTCTGGACCCTCGCGGAGCAGTACCTCTACACCCGCGACGCCGCCTGGCTGACGGAGGTCCTGCCGAGCGCCCTCGCGGCCTGCGACTGGGTCCGGCGCGAGCGGGCCCGCACCCGCCTCCGTGATGACGACGGGACCCGGGTCGAGTACTACGGCCTGTTGCCCAAGGGCCGCGTCCACGACTGGGAAGGCTGGCGCTACCAGTTCGGATTCACCGACACCTACACCTGGCTCGGTCTCTCACGCTTCGCCGAGGCGTTGCGCCAGGCCGGTCTGCCCGAGGCCGCCCAGCTCGCCAGGGAGGCCGATGACTACCGCGAGTGCATCCTGGAGGCAGCCCGGCGGGCGCAGTTCGTGGATCCAGACACGGGGTTGCTGTTCGTCCCCAACTGTGTGTTCCACCGCGAGGGTGTCCGCGGCGGCCTGTGGTGGGCCGATGGCCCTTCCGCCATGTTCGGCACCGGACTCCTGCCCGCCACGGACGAGCGCTTCGAGGCCACGGTCGAGTATACCCGGCGCACCTGGGGGCTGCTCATGGGCCTGTGCGGGCACATGGAGCCTGACCCTGGCCATCCCTTCTGGTACGTCAACTCCGCCGAGCGCGGTTACCTGCGCAACGACCTCTCGCGCGGCGAGATCGAGAAAGCGCTTCTGCTCTTCTACTCGACCCTGGTCTATGGCCTCTCGCACGACGCGCTGCAGACCTGCGAGCGCATTGACCTGCGCCAGGGGAACTACGCCCCGTTCCAGCCGAATGCCTCGGGCAATGGCCGTATCCTGGAGATGCTCCGGCGCCTGATCGTCGACGAGCAGGACCCGGGCGTTCTCTGGCTCCTGCGCGGCTGCCCGCGGCGCTGGTTCGGCGAGGGGCAGGCCATCGCCGTGGGGGACCTCCCCACCCTCTACGGACCGCTGTCGCTGCGCACTGAGGCGCGCAACGGTACGGTGGCGGTGGGCCTGGAGGCGCCCGGACCGGGTCCCATCCCCGAGGTCCGACTCGTGGTGCGCCATCCGGACCACCCCGCGCCGGCCAGGGTGACGGTCAACGGCATACCGATCGCCGTCGAGGGCGGCGCGGTCGCGCTGCGTGGCGTGCATGGCCAGGCTCGAGTCGTGTATGAGTACGGCGACGGTGGGGCTGCCGCTCCGCCATAGTGCTGCCGGCGTCAGGGCTACTCGGCAATCCCCTGGACCGCGCGGGCCTCCCGGGTTCTCTGGCCACGAGGCCGTGGCCGCTCCAGCAACGCTCTACGGCTGGCGAGGAACAGGTGCTCAGCGGTAGACCCGGACCTGCCCGAGGGCGCAGGTGCCCTGTGGGTTGGGGGGTGAGTCGGCGTCCGTGGCACTGCCATCGCCCGCCATCTTGCCCACCAGCAGCTCCGCCGGGGCGTCGGGGTACTGCGAACGCGCCATGGTGCCCGCCGCGGTCCACCACTCGCCATCCTCCGAGTACTCGGCGTAGATCCAGTCGGGTTCGAACCGCAGGCGCAGATGGTACTCCGTGCCGGGCTGGATCGCGGCGGCGAAGAACCGTTGCATGCGGCCGTCGTCAATGCCGAGGCGGCCCTCGACCGTCCGCAGATTGAGGCGCAGAAAGCGGTCCGGCCAGCGCAGGGCGATCCCCGGACCCCAGGTCATGCCGCCGTCGCTGCCGGTCCGCACGCGGCACTCGACCAAGGTCACGCCGGCAGGGAGCGCCCGTCGCAGGATCGCGTGCGAGTGGGCCAGGCTGCCGATCTCGAGCCAGCCGTCGCGAACCGCCACGGCAGTCCCCGGCTTGGCTGACAGCGCCGTCTCCCACCCGGCCGCAGGGACCGGGCCGGCGAACGCGTCCTCGAATTCGAGCGTCCGCGGCGCGTACACATCCGGCACGCTCACGGTGTAGGGCTTGGCCGGGCGCGGCGCCTCGTCCACAATCAGCAACCAGCCACGACCGGGCAGCACCGGGATCGGATCGTCCGGGCCGAAGAGGGCCTCGTCCTGGCAGCTGGCCACCGCCGGTGCATAGAGGTGGGCCTTGGCCGGGTCCAGCCCCAGGACCTGCCAGTCGATGGTAAGCCGCGGGCGGGCGATCTTCCGCGCCCAACTGGCCATGGCGATCAGGGTCCTGCCAGGCTGGACGTAGGCCGTGGCCAGGACGTCCTCCTGGCCGCTGCGCACCGGGCAGGCCGGGTCCCAGTATCCCCGCATCGTCGCCCGCTCGATGCCGACCTCGTCCCAGAGCTTCCAGAGCGGCCGCGGGTCGCCGCACCACGGCAAGCGCACGGTCATACCGTAAACCATTCCTCGCCATGGATTTCCACCATCCTGAAGCATCTCTCCCATGAGGCCGTAGGGGATCCCGGAGATCTCCGTGAGCCAGTAGTCGGGCGCGGCGTTGTAGTTGAAGCTCTCGCCAAACCAGAGGCGGTCCACGTAGGGGAAGAACTCCATGTACTGGTTGGCGGGGCCGTGGGAGAAGCCGGTGTTGGAGTGCAGGTCGATAAGGCACCCGGGCCGGTTGCGGTCGAGGATCTTGCGGACGCGCTTCATGATCTGCCGGTCGTAGGAGACGTCGTCATTGTAGAGCCCGTCGATCTCGACGTTCCGGACCAGCCAGTTGAGCCCCTCGAGGTAGTAGTTGTACCAGCGCGAGAGGCCGCTGTTGACGATGGAGGCGCAGGCCTCGCCGTCGGGCTGCGGCTGGTACCACGAGGGCGCGTAGTCGCTGCCGAGGTGCTCCCGCAGCCATGGGTATCCCCCGCCGCCGCCAGGGGCGAGCACCTCGTGCCCCAGGCTTCGCAGGGCGGGCATCTCCGGGACGTGGTTGGTGAGCTCGCGCAGCGTGTAGTAGAGCTTCACCTTCATCCCCTGGGCGTGCGCGTCCCGCACGTAGGCCCCGAGCTTCTCGGTGGCCAGGAACGGGTAGTTGATGTACGGGTTCAACTCGTTGCCATGGTGGATGTTGATCACGTTTGCGCCGGTCGCGGCGATGGTCTCCACGGGCTGGTAGTCGTGGAAGAACCGGGTCCGGAAGTGGGAGGCCGTGTCCAGCGGTTTCACCGGCGTGACCAGGAAGGCGAACTCGAGGCTCAACTCCTCGCCGGCGGCCAGGGCCCGGGGGCCGCAGAAAGCCCGGGCCAGCACCTGCTCGCCGGCCTCGGTGAGAACGACCCCGCCCTGCCCGCCGTTGTCCCAGGTCGCCGGCGGCTTCAGTTGGCCCAGGTTCCAGTAGAGGTTGACCATCGGCCCGCAGTAGCTGGCGCCGCGCAGTTCGCACTGCAGGCCAGCGGCCGCGTCCCCGACCCAGAAGCTGTCGTAGTAGACCGCCCCGCCCCATTTCCAGCTCCACTCGCGCGGACGCTTGCCGCCCTGCCTGCCGGCACCCATGAGGTAGGCAGCCGTCTCGCGGCGGAAGGGGATCTCCAGGCGGATGTCCCGTGCCTCCAGGGCCTGCTCGGCCCGCAGCCTCACCTGGAACAGGATGTGCCCATCGAACTCCATCCGGGCCGTGCCCTCCACCGCCAGGCCCGACCCGGCGGACCCGGCCGACCAGACCGCAACGCCGGGCGCCTGACGCTCGAGACGGGGCACCCCCGTCGCGACATCAACGGCACCAGCCCCTGTCTCCACCGTCAGCCGGACCGGCGCTGCCAGTAGCTCGGTGTCGCCGCAGCGGATGCTCGCAGGGAGCGCGCCGGGGCCGAAGGTCACCGCACGGCCGAGACAGGTGACGGTCCGGTCCTGCACGGCCACCGGGGTGTAGGGCCGCACCACGTCGTCGTCCAAGGCAATGGTCGAGTCCAGCCAGCGCAGACGGCTGAAGCGCCACAGGTCGTTGTCGCCGCCATCCGCAGTCTCCTCGGCCACCGTCGTCAACGCGAGCGCGACGACGGTGGCCGGCGCATTGGCGGGCCGGATCGTGACCGACCCCGAGTAGGCTCCCGGAACCGCATCCGGGGGCACCTGCAGGCCGCACCAGAGAGCCTGGACACGACCCCTGGCAACGTCGACCCGGTTGCGCAGCGGGGTGCCGTCCCAGTTCGTTCCCCCAAGGTTGATGCAGCGTGCCGCCGAGGCCGGAATCAGCGCGCCGCCGGGCGCCCGGAGCTCGGAAAACTCGACGCCGACATCCTGGACCTCCTGACCTAGGGCGTAGAGGCCCACCTGGAAGACACGGAACTCGTTGCGCTTCGCCTCGCAAGCGAAGGCGACCGATGGCCCGCGGCGCGTCCACCGCAGCGGCAGGTCCTCCGTCATCCAGATGGGGCAGTCACGGTCCTCGGGGAAGACCAGGTAGGGCGCCCCGGGGTGCGCCGCCGCCAGGGCGGCGACCTCGGCCGCCGAGGCCACCACTTCCATGGGGTAGACACTGCCGAAGGCGCTCCGAGCCTGGAACTCAACGACCTTCGCCTCCGGCAGGCTCTGCCAGCGACCAGACTCCAGGGCCGTCGCGGCCAGGCCATGACGATCGAGCCAGGCCGGGTCTGCGGTGCCCTCCACCGGCAGGTAGTCGCCGCTATAGCCACCCCAGCTCCCCTGCACGGTGTGGGGCAGGTAGTAGACGTAGTACTCCCCGGGTGCCGTCGCCGGCTCGAAAGCCAGCTCGCCGGCCTCGCGCTCGATGCGGATGCGGGCGGTATTCGCGACGGTCTTCCCGGTGGTGGCATCCACCACGAGGACCTGCTTGCGGTCCGCATCGTGGTCACGTCGCCGCCAGGGGATGTGCACCCGCACGGCCCCGGCGGCCTGTTCCACCTGGACGCGAGCGCGGTGTTTGCCAAGGCCCTCCGGCCAGGGCTCTGCCGGCACGCTGTAGGGCACATCGCTGTTGACCATCCGGTCGGCCTCCTGGGCCGCCGCAGCGGCCAGAGCTGAGATGCACACGGCGGCGAGCTGTCTGTTCATCGTCAGTCCTCAGTCCTGTGTCGGGACCGCACGGCCTCCACTCCTCGGGCCGGTGGCGTGCGGGGTCTGCTCATGTCGCTGCATACCACCATAGCCCCGGACAACGCAACCGGCCCAGGGCCGTCGCGTTTCCGGCTGCGTTCCGTGCCGGCCTCAGGATGCGGCGGGGCCTACGCGGGCGCCCTGGCGGCAGCAGGGCTTCCGGGAAGCCGTCGCAGCTCCCCGGCCGCGGGACCGAGATCCGTTCGGCCCCGGGCTCAGCCCAAGCTGAACCCAGCGCTGCGCGCGACTGACGGCCGGCGGCCCCCGGCCGTTGACTTCCCTGTCCAGGGCCGGTACGTTGCCCCGACACGAAGCGACCCGTTGGTCGGGTCCGCGCCAGCCAGTCATCGGCCCCAAGAGACGGACGACATCCATCATGTGCGACACGGCCGGGAAGCTGCTCTCCATCGTGGTACTGTGCCTTGGTTGCGGTCTCGCCGGCCAGCAGGACCCGAACGCCGCGGCCGCGCCGGCGCCGTTCGTCTCTCTGCCCCGGATGCCGGCGCCGACTCTGGATGGCGTGGTCGACGATGAGGAGTGGCGCGCAGCGGCGGCGACCACCGGCATGAAGGAGCTGGATGGCCCCCTGGCCGCACGCCAGACGCTCTTCTACGCGGGGTATGACGAGGCCAGCCTCTACGTCGCCTTCGCCTCGCGGCAGGAGACCCTCGCCCTAGGGATGGGCGGCACCGGCAACGATGTGCTTCTGACGAACGATGCCGAAGGTGTCGAGGTGTGGCTGCAGCCTCCCGGCCGGCCGGCTATGCAGTTCCTGGGTGTCCCGGCAGGCGGGTCCCTCACCGATAGCGCCGACCGGAGCCTGCATGGCTGGGGCAAGACGGTCCGCTTCGCCAGTCGGGTCAGCGAGGGCACCGAGATGGCCGGCCGTATCATGACCATGAGCTATAAGATGTGGTATGGCGAGGTGGCGATCCCCTTTGCCGACCTCGGCGTGGCCTGCCCCCAGGACGGCGAGGTCTGGCGCGTGAACTTCTGCCGCGACTTCACCACCAAGGACCAGTCCGCCCGAGCCCCCGCGGACTGGACCACCTGGGCCCCCATCACCAACCTCTTCTCCAATGCCGCTGAGTTCGGCTACGCCAGGTTCGACGCGCAGGCCAGGCCCTTCCGTCTCCTCGGCCTCGGTGACCTGAGCGCCGGCAGCCTGGCCCTGAGCGCCGCCGGGCCAGCCGGCACGGAGATCCATGCCCGCGTCGCCCTGGCCGCCTCGCTGGAAAGGGCGGTCAGCGAACGGCGCGAACGGGTCCCGGAGCAAGGGACGCTGGACCTGACCGAGGCCATCCGGATCGCCGGCCAGGGCCTGACCGGGATGGCGCTCCGGGTGGCCGCCCGCGACCCCGCCGGGAGGCTCCTGGCGCAGGACCATCTGCGCTTCACGCTGTTGCCGGCCTTCTGGATCAGGGCCGATCTGCTGCCGACGGCACGCCGCGTCAACGTGACCGCGGATGCGTCCCGGTCGGTCGTCCCCGAGGGCGCCCGCGTCGAGGTCGCCCTCCTGGCGCCAGGAGGGACCGGCAGTCCCCTGTCCACGGTGACGGGCCCCATCGCTGCGGCTCAGCCCGTCATCACTCTCGCGACCGGCGTCGCGGCGGTCAGCCCGGGAACCTACACCCTCCGGGCGAGCCTGCGGGCGGCCGACGGCAGCGAGCTGGCGACCGCGGAGGCGCCTGTCACGGTCCCGGAGACACCCGTCTGGCTGGGGAACCGCCTGGGCTGCGAGGAGGCGGTCCCACCGCCCTTCACGCCGGTGAAGGTCGACGGCCGGAAGGTCTCGGTCGTCCTGCGTGACTACGTGCTGGCTGACAGTGGCCTGCCGGCGGCTATCGTGGCCAAGGGCATGCCCCTCCTCACCGGGCCTGTCGAGCTCCGCGCCGTCGCCAACGGCAAGCCGGTCCGCTGGCGCTTCTCCCGGCTTCGCCTGACCTCTCACAGCGACGGGGCCGCCACCTACGCCATCGGCGGCACGTCGAAGGCCCTGGACATCGCCGGCACGCTCGGGGTCGAGTTCGACGGCTTTGCGAACTGGGGTGTGACCCTCTCCCCCAAGGGGCCCGTGACGCTGGATTCCCTGCAGCTCGTGGCTCCGATCCGGGCCGAGCACGCGCTCTTCGCCCGCGGCGACGGCTTCCTGACCGCCAGCCTCCTGCAGGATGGATACAGCACGGTGCCGGGACGCGAGGACCTGGTCACCCTCGGCAATGCCAAGACCGAGTGGGGTTCCTGGACCTACTCGCGTAGGGGCTGGGTCTGGCCCGAGACCTTCTGCAACGAGGTCTACGCCGGCGATGACCAGGTCGGCTTCTCCCTCATGACCGAAGGCGCACGGAACCTCGTCGGCCCCAAGTACGCCGACTTCGTGAACAGCCCCAGCGGCAAGACCGTAGAGATGGTCATCCACCTGGTGAGCCGGCCGCTGGAGATGAAGGCGCCCCTGGACTACCGCTTCCTCTATCAGACCATGCCCATGCGCCCCGAGCCCAAGGACCCGAAGCGCTGGCACGTCGGCTACGATCCGAGTACCGTCTTCAGCGCCTTCAACCCGGCCTACCAGACCGCTGAGGCCAAGGCCTTCCTGAGCCACCTCGCCGTCGGGCAGGTCTACTACGACCTCGTCCCGGACGGCTACCCGAGACTCGGCGACGAGGCCAGGGCCCGCGAGGGCCTGCGCTACTTCCAGGACCTGGGCATGCAGATCACCCACAACCTCTGGTGGGCCGCCATCGCCGACAGCCTCCCGGAACACACCCTCTACGGTGCCGAATGGGAGGCCATTCCGAAGTACGGCTGGGGCACCCCCCACGGCCACCTGAGCTCCGCCTGCCAGAACAGCTCCTTCCACGATTTCTCGATCTGGTGCACCAAGGGCATCCTCGACCTGGGCTTCGATGGCTTCTATACCGATGCCACGCCGGTCCAATGCAGCAACGCCCTGCATGGCTGCGGCTGCGTCGGTCCCGACGGCACCCGCCAGCCGACCCTCAACCTCCTGGCCACTCGGGCGTTCGCGAAACGCATGTATGCCCTGCTCAAGGCCGACGGCAAGGACCGCATCAACTTCAACCACTCCGGCGAGGGCGGTGCCATCGGGGCCTTCGCCGACGTCCGCACCCATGGCGAGGAGATCTGCTGGGAGGGCAAGGACCACTACCGGCGCATCGCCCCCGACTTCTTCCGCGCCCGCTATGCCCAGAACGAGAACGGCTCGGTCTATACCTTCCTGCCGATCCTCTACTTCTCCTGGCGCAAGGTCGGCGAGGCCACCCCGCTCTCCGAGGCCCTGATGATGAGCCTGGCCCACCGCGTCGGTCTGACCATCGCCTGGTCCCCGGAGATCGTGAAGGTCTGGGAGGTCTTCGACCCCTGGTGGACCACCTCGGACTTCATCCCCTACTGGAAAGGGCTCGCCCCCGTCGTCTCCAGCGTCCCCCTCGAGGTCACGGTCAGTACCTTCCTCAAGCGCGCCGAGAAGCAGGCCCTCGCAGAGGTCTCCAACTGGACCTACGAAGCGGCTTCCGTCGACCTGCGGCTGGACCCGGCCAAGCTTGGCTTCCGGCCCACCCGGCTGGAGCAGATCGACATCCCAACGGGCGCGGTAACCCCCCTCGACCTGCAGCACCCGACACTGGAGGTCAAAGCCAGGAACTTCCAGGCGGTCCGGGTGCGCTGAACGCCCGCCCCCGCCCCGGACCCCCTGCTCGCCGTTGCCGGCACCCGACACGGCTTCGCGAAACCAGGGGGCAAGGAAGGCGCAGGGACGTCGCGAAACCCAAGGCTGCCGGGGGGCAGGCACGGGCGCGGTTTCGCGAAGACCGGGGGCGGAGGAGGCGCGCGGTTTCGCGAAGGCCAGCCCCACCGCGTGCAGGCACAGGCGCAGTTTCGCGAAGGCCTGGGTGCGGGGCGTAAGCCTTGGGGCCGGTGATCGGCTGACGGCCAGGCGCCGGCCGACGGTTCCAGGGCGCCTTCCTCCCGTGCCGAGGCCCTCCCGTGGCAGCCCGGGGGGTACTAGCGGACGCCGGCATCCCGCAGCGCCTGCGCCGCACCGGCGTGGTCCCCGGCCTGCTCGAGGTAGAACGCCAGCGTCTGCGCGTACTTCGCCTCGGCGGGCGCCAGGCGGCAGGCCTGGCGGCAGAAGGAGAGTGCTTCGGGGAGCCGACCGTCACCGGCTAGGAGGATGCCCAGGCTATGGACCGCCGACGCCATGGTGGGGTCCGCCCTCAGTGCCATGCGCAGGGCCGTCTCGGCAGCAACCACGTCTCTCTTCTCGGCCATGAGGAGCCCCAGGTTGAAGTTGGCTGGCGCGTTGGCCGGCTCCGCCTTCAGTGCCCGTCTCAGCGCGCTTTCGGCTTGGGGCAAGTCACCCAGGCGCGCATGCAGGATGGCGGCGTTGACCCACGGGGGCACGACGTCCGGCCGCAGCCGCGAGGCCTGGGCGTAGTCGGCCAGGGCCCGCTCCGCCTCGCCCCGGCTCTCGTAGTAGTTGCCCCGATTGTAGTACGCCGACCAGTCGTCGGGCTGCGCCGCGAACGACGCCAGCAGCTCCCCTTCGGCCTTCTCGAGGGCCGCACGCTCCTCGGCACGGATGGCCTCGCGGGGGTACGCAGCCAGCGACGCGGCCGCCCGGACCCGGACCAGCCGCACCTCGTCAGACAGCCCGGCGAGGAGGAGTCCGACGCTCGCCTCCGAGCCCAGGTCGTCCGCCAGGGCCGCAAGCGCCGCGCCACGGACCAGCGGCGAGGAATGCCGGGCGCAGGCTCGCAGGGCTGGCCACCGCGTGCGGTCCGGACAGCGCTGCAGCAGCCGCACGAGAGACGTCACCACCACCGGCTCCGAGGCCTCGGCCTGGAGGTGGGCCAGCATCTCGGGCAGCGCCTGCCAGTTGGCCTTGCGGGCGGCCTCGACCAGGGCCCCCTGCTGCAGCACCCTCTCCCGCCAGGCGCTCTTGGGCCGCCACTCGGTCACCTTCGCCGCGGCCCATTCGTTGGTCCGGTCCGTGTGACATAGCACACAGGCATTGGGCGAACCGAACTGCACGCTGGCCTGCGGCACCGGGGGTCGGAACGAATGGTCGCTGCGCCGCAGGCGCGAGAACTCGGTCATGGGCAGGTGACAGGAGATGCAGGTGGGGGCCTTCGGCGTCACCGGATGCCGGGAATGGTCAGCGGGATGGAGCACGCGTGAGGCATGGCACGGCAGGCAGGCGGTGTTGGCCTGGTCCTGCTGGCGGAACCGGCCGCTGGGGGTATGGCAGTGGGTGCAGTCCAGCATTCCGGAGCGGGCGCAGGGGTTCATCAGCCAGCCGGTCAGCGTGTAGTTCTCGCCCAGGTCGCGGCCGTCGGCGTGGAAGTCGGGGTCCTCCAGGCAGACCAGGTCGTAGTGGTCGAAAAACCGGGCGCCGGGCATGAAGGCAGGGGCCACCGGCCGCAGCTTGGCGTGGCAGGGCGCACAGGCGTCGTTGCGCTGGCCGTACGAGAGATCGCCCCAACGGATCGTGCGCAGGTCCGCCGGCACAGTCCCCTCCGGCGCCGCACGGCAGGCGCGGATGTGCTCCTTGCCGGGGCCATGGCAGGCCTCGCAGGTGATGCCGGGTTCACTCCAGGTCGTGCGATAGGAGTCCGTCTGCGGCTCGTAGTTCTTGTCCACCTGGCTGACATGGCAGTGGTAGCAGGACGTGTTGAAGGTCAGCATGGGGTCGCGCCAGTCCAGGGCGGTGTCCGAACGGTCGCCGAAATGGCGGACCATGATGTCGGTGGTAGCGACCCACTCCCGGCGCCGGACGTCGTACGCCAGGGGCAGCACCTGCAGGCGCCCGCGCTCGAGCGGCGTGAGGAAGAACAGGACGTCCTTGCCGCCCATGGCATGGAGCATCGGGTAGGCGACAGAGCGTCCGTCCTGCTCCTCGACCACCTGTTGTCGGTCGAGGTCGACGCGGAACCGGGCACCGCCCAGCGCGAGGGGCTCAGGCTGGGCCGACAGCGCCTGCTGGACCAGTTCCAGGGCGACCGGCTGCAGCGCCAGGCCATGGCGCGAGGTGGACCAGAGCCCGTAGAAGCGCTCATGACACTCCCGGCAGTCTGCCGAACCGGCGTAGTCTCCGGTCACAGCGCTGTGCCGGATGCCGTCGTCCCCATGGGCGCCGTGCAGGGAATGCAGCCTCCACAGGCCGAGAGCACCGCCGCCCAGCAGAAGCCCTGCAATCAGCCCCAGCGAGAGGTAGGTCCGCGTTGTCATGACCCTCCTGCGCAGGGCCATCGTGCCCCTCTGCCGCAGTGCCTACAACTGGCCCATCTTGACGAACTCCTCCTGGCTGAGCACGCCATCGTGGTTGGCGTCGAAGATGGGGAAGCGTCGTTGCCCCTCGGCCTGGTCGGGGAAGTTGTGCAGGTACTCCTCGCGGGTGAGGATGCCGTCCTGGTTGGTGTCCTTGGCCTTGAACATGGCGGCCCGGTCGGGAGCGGGCTTGCCAGGGGTCGGAGGCAGGGGCTTTTCCTCGCCCGGCGGCAGGGCCGCCTGCCAGGCCAACGCCAGGGCCGCAAGGCGCTCCACTACCTCGGGATGGGCCGCCGCCACGTTCTTCGTCTCGGCTGGGTCCGCCAGAATGTCGTACAGCTCGATACGGCTGCGGTCCAGGCTGGTGAACAGCTTCCAGGGGCCCTCGCGCACCGCCACGCGCGGCGGCGCGAAGTCGGGGTCGCCGAACACCTTGGAACGCCACTCCCAGAACAGCGGCCCGCGGCGTGGCCGCCGGGCCCCCGTGAGCAGGACGTCACTCACGTCCTCGCCGTCCAGGGCGACCCCGACGGGCAAGGCCGCGCCGGTGATGGCGCAGACCGTCGGCAGGAAGTCTACCGCACCCAGGACCGCCGTCTCGTCGAACACGCCCGCCGGCACCCGGCCCGGCCAGCGCACCACCAGCGGTTGCCGGACACCTCCCTCGTAGAGGCTGCGCTTGCGGCCCCGATGCGGCCCGGGCGAACCGACCCCGGCGTTCGTGGCGTTGCCGATATGGTAGTCCTCCGGGCCGTTATCGCTGCTGAAGACGAGCAGCGTATCTTCCTCCAGGCCAAGCTCTCTCAGCGTATCCAGCAGGCGTCCGACCTGAGTATCCAGGTCGGTGATGGACGCGGCGTAGACCTGCATCTGGGAGCGCAGGTCCTTCGCGTCCTTGTAGTAGCGCTGCGTCCAGGCGCCGAAGGCGGGGTGATCCGCCTTGGGGTCGAGGTCGGCATACACCGCAAGCTGCTCCGGCGTGGGGTCCAGCGTGGCGTGCGGCACCAGCGTCCAGAGGTTGAGGTAGAAAGGTCTTTCCCGGTTCTCACGGATGAAGGCGAGGGCATGGTCCATGATGAGGCCGGTGGACTTGCCCCACCAGTGCGGCTCTGGCGGCGCGCCCTTCTCGCGCAGTTGGGGACCGTTGGAGACGATGCTGACGTGCCGGTCGATGCCGTAGGCGCCGAGTTCGGGGGCCCCCTCGCCGCTGCCGAGGTGCCACTTGCCGAAGTGGCCCGTCACGTAGCCCGCCGCCTGCATCTGCCGGGTGACTGTGGGCGTCTGTGGCGCGAGCCAGTCCGGCATGGCTCGGGCAGCGTTCTGCTCATGGGTCGCGAAGTGCCCGTGGATGCCGAAGCGTGCCGGGTAGCGCCCGGTCATGAAGGCGGTGCGGCTGGGCGAACAGACCGGATTGGCGACGTAGAACTGCGAGAACCGCGTGCCTTCGCGCGTCAGCCGGTCGAGGTTCGGTGTGAGGATATAGGGGTGCCCCCAGGCCGCGGCATCGCCCCA
>Ga0172375_10003201_pt1 | contig 25015 bp, 23 predicted proteins | sample LakKiv1m_FD_114537 | JGI IMG/M metagenome (GOLD analysis project Ga0172375, IMG submission 114537) | Freshwater microbial communities from Kabuno Bay, South-Kivu, Congo - kab_092012_11.1m | ecosystem: Environmental > Aquatic > Freshwater > Lake | place: Democratic Republic of the Congo...
ATAATCATAACATAAATAAACACAAACATTTATGGTAGGGACGAGGCAACGCCTCGTCCAAATAGGATGACGAGCCGTTGGCTCGTCACTACAAGCCGTATTTATCAAATATGACGATTTTATCAATAATGCAGGTTAGATAAAAGCAAAAATAAATTCACAGGCTATTATGGTAACTATGGCGATTAAAGCAGAACACAAGAAGCTGACACCTGGCAGCAAGCAGCTGACTAAGCAATGGGAAAAGCGAAATACCGTAGGGAAAGACCGGGTAGAAGAATTGCGGGCGCTTTATGAGGAATTGGGATTTGAGGTGAAGGTGGAAGAATATCAGCATGAAAGCGAGGCGGGGGAGAAGTGTAATGAATGTTTCGCTGTTTCTAAAGGGAATTATTTTGTAATTTACACCAGGAAAAAATAGATTTGTCAGGTGCTGTCGACCCTCTGTGGTCGACAGCAGTTCTCTGACTTACGAATAAATGGTGTCAACTGTGGAGAGTCGACACCACACAGGCCGGTATAAGTGAATAAAGTAGATTTATCAATATATACGGAGTATAAAATGAAAGCTGCAATATTTCTGGGCGCGGGGAAAGCTTTGGAAGTGACGGAAGTCCCCGCTCCTTCTGTTGGAGCGGGGCAGTTGTTAGTCAAGGTGGCGGCGTGTGGAGTGTGCCATACTGATATGCACTATATCGATCACGGCGTGCCGACCTTTAAAGCCCCGCCAATGATTTTAGGGCATGAACCATCGGGGATAGTAGCCGAAGTGGGGGCGGGAGTGAAAAATTTCAAGGAAGGCGACCGGGTATTGCTGCCGGCGGTGTTGACTTGCGGATATTGTGTCAATTGCCGCATCGGAAAAGAAAATATCTGCGATAATATGGTGATGTTCGGCAACCATATCGACGGCGCTTACGCGGAATATGTATTGGCTCCGGCGAAAGACGCTTTGCATCTGCCAATGGAAGTGCCTTTGGAAGAAGGTTCGATTATCGCCGACGCCATTTCCACGCCCTTCCATGCGGTGGTCAACCGGGGGCAGGTGAAGGCGGGAGACAATGTGGTAGTGTTCGGCTGCGGCGGAGTGGGGATCAATGCGGTGCAGATTGCGGCGGCGGTAGGAGCTTCGGTGATCGCCGTGGATGTTATCCCGGAAAAGCTGGAAGCGGCGAAAAAATTCGGCGCACGGGAAACTATCGACGCCAGCAAAGTCGAGCGCATCGATAAAGTAGTCAAACAGATGACCGGCGGCGGCGCTGATGTGGCGTTTGAAGTGATTGGCAATCCGGCGACGATTCAGGCGGCGTTTTCCTGCATCCGTAAAGGCGGCAGAACGGTAGTGGTGGGTTATACCAATAAAAATGTGGAATTGCCCGCTTCTAAGATTATGTTTTTCGAGCAGGAAGTAATTGGGTCTTTGGGATGCCGTCCGGTAGATTATCCCAAGATTATCGAAATGGCGCGCACGGGGAAGATTAAAATTAAGGAATTGGTGACAGGAAGGTATCCGCTGGATAAAATCAATGACGCTTTCGATCTGCTGAGGTCGCACGACCCGAAGGTGATAAGGTCGATAGTTATTCCTTAGATGCGAGTTGCGAGTTGCGAGAAAGCAGGAATTGGGATTTAGGATTTGGGATTTAGGGAAAGCATGGCTGCAGAGTGCGGGAACTTTGCAGCACAGTGATTTCCCCGAAGGGGAAACCCGTGAATAGCCGTAGGTGTAAACCTACGGAGGCGATATTGACAGAGCGCCACTTATGGAAGAAACGGTCAATTATTGTTACGAGCATGTATGAATTATTCATTTTCCGAAGAACAGGAAATGCTGAGGGAGTTAGCGAAGAAATTCGCGGACAAAGAGGTTCGCCCACAGGCGGCGGAAATCGATAAAAACGCTGAAGTTCCCCGGCAATTGATCGATAAAGCGGCCGAATTGGGTTTTATGGGCGCGCCTTTCCCGGAAAAATACGGCGGCGGGGAAATGGGCGAAACCGGTTATTGCATTGTTTTGGAAGAAGTAGCGAAGGCTTGTCTATCTACGGCGGTAGTAATCGGCGGGCATGTATCGATAGGGGCGATGGCGATTTATTTGGGCGGAAACGAGCGGCAGAGGCTGCATTTTTTACCCAAGTTATGCAGTGGAGAGAAAATTGCCGCATTCGCTTTGACTGAGCCTCAAGCCGGATCGGATTCTTCCGCCATTTCGACATTTGCGGAAAAGCGGGGAGATTGTTATATTTTAAACGGGCAGAAAACTTTCATCACTAACGGCGGCGTCGCCGATGTCTATTCCGTGTTCGCTAAGACGGATAAAAATGCCGGTGTCAAAGGGATAACCGCTTTCGTGGTGGAGAAAAGTTTGCCCGGTTTCCGCGCGGGGAAACCGGAATTGAAGATGGGAATCCGCGGTTCGCATACTACCGATTTGTTTTTTGAAGATGTGGAAATCCCGGCGGAAAACCGGTTAGGGGAGGAAGGCGAAGGGTTCAAAATTGCGATGCGGACTTTGGATGCGGGGAGGTTGTCTTTGGGCGCGCAATGTCTGGGAACTGCGAAGGAAGCCTTGGATTTGTCGGTCCAGCATGCTAACAGCCGGGTGCAGTTCGGCAAACCGATTGGTAAATTGCAGGCGGTGCAATGGATGGTCGCGGAGATGGCGACAGATATATTTGCGATGGAGAGTATGTTATACCGGACGGCGTATATGTGTGATGCGGGACTGCCGTTTTCCCAAGAATCGGCGGTGGTGAAGCTGTTTTGTTCCGAAGCTTTAGGGCGGATTGTCGATAAAGCGGTGCAGATTCACGGCGGAATGGGCTATATGAGTGATTACCCGGTGGAAAGATTGTACCGCGATGCACGAATAACCCGGATTTTCGAAGGCACAAATGAGATACAGAAATTGGTGATAGCGAGGGAAGTCCTTAAATGAATTTTAAATTTTGAATTGTGAAGTGAAAAATCCAAAGCGGAATTAGGAATTCGGAGTTAGGAATTAACTATATTTGGTAGGCGGGGGGCTCGTCCCCCCGCATATTTTTATCGGGGGACAAGCCCCCGACCTACCATTACTCGAATTATTTGGAGAATAAATGTCATTGCCGAGGGTTGAAGTATTTCAGCCGCAGACAGTGGAAGAAGCTTTTGCCACTATGGGGAAATATCCGGCGGAAGATACGGCTATATTAGCCGGGGGGACGGATATTTTGGTCAATATCAAACGGCCGATCATCCCGGCGCATTTGCCGCGCTGCAGCGGATGTTCTCCTAGGACGGGCAAGCCGATAGCTGCGGTGGAAAATCCGCCCAAGTATTTGATAGCATTGTCCCGCATCGACGGTTTGAAGGGGATATGGGAGGAAGAAGGCGGCAGCATTTTTATCGGCAGTATGACTACGATTACAGAGATCTGTAAATCCAAATTGATACGCAATGAATTGACTGCTTTAGCCGATGGCGGGGATAATTTAGGTTCTCCGTTAGTGCGGAATCGGGGCACTATCGGGGGGAATATTTGCAATGCCCGTCCGGCGGCGGATTTATTGGTGCCGGCTTATGCGTTGAAAGGTGAACTGGAATTGGTATCGGCGGCAGGAAAGAGGATTATCGCGGTGGAAGATTTTGTCAAAGCTCCCGGGAAGACGACGATTGGTATAGGCGAGATATTGCAGGGAATTCGATTCAAGTCAATAGGAAAAAAGGGCGGCAGTTCAGCTGTGAAACTGGCAAACCGGAAAGCGCTGGAAATTTCTTTAGTCAATGCTGCGTCCGTTATAGTTTTGAATGATGATGGTAAAATAAGCGAAGTCCGCATAGCAATGGGCGCAGTAGGGCCAACGCCGATAATCGCACAAAAGGCGATGGAATATTTAGTTGGCAAAAAACCCGTGAAGGCGGAATTTGTCAAAGCGGGGCAAATCGCGGCTGCGGAATGCCGGCCCATCACCGATCATCGGGGTACGGCAATCTACCGGGTGGAAATGGTGAAGGTGTTGGTACGCAGGACACTGGAAAGGGCGGCGGGAAGGCATTAGGCATCAGGCATTTGGCATTGGTAAAAGTTGCTGATGGTGGATAGTGGATAGTCGATGGTCAATGGTAAAAGGTGAATATCGAATATCGAACAAGGAATATCGAATTTCGAATTAAAATACAGCAGATCACAGAGAGACTCTACATCATAAGATCTTGTTTTAACTTGAACACTTGCCGACTTGAACACTTCTTTCGACTTGCGGACTTATATTAATCCGAGCGGAAAATATTTTACATTTCAACCTTATGAATTATGCTCAAATCCCGGTACTGTCATTCCCGCGAAAGCGGGAATCCAGCCTTTTTTATCCGATGTGGAACTGAACACGATGTAAAATATAAAAAGGTCTGATTAATAAAAGGAATAATATGAAACATTTAATAAATCTTAAAGTAAACGGCGAAAGTTACGAAATCGCGGTCGATTCACATCGGACGCTGTTGGAAGCGCTGCGGGAAGATTTGCTGTTGACCGGAACTAAGAAAGGCTGCGGGATAGGAGACTGCGGGGCTTGCACCGTGTTGATGGATGGAGTTCCGGTGTTTTCCTGCCTGGTATTAGCGGTAGAAGCGGACGGACATGAGATTATGACCATCGAAGGGATGGCGGAAGGACCGGAATTACATCCGATTCAGCAGGCTTTCGTGGAAAAGGGAGCGATTCAATGCGGTTTTTGCACGCCGGGGATGGTGTTGAACGCTTATGCTTTGCTGCAGGAAAATCCTGAGCCATCGGAAAAAGAAATCCGGCGCGCCATTTCCGGGAATTTGTGCCGCTGTACCGGGTACCAAAAGATTGTGGAAGCGATTGGAGAAGCGGGGAAAAAATTGAATGATAAAAGCAAATTCTAAACTCGAAATTCGAAACAAAAGCAAAAGCAGATTAGACAAGATTGACAAGATTGAAACAAAGTATTAACTTGCAAACTTGAACACTTGAACACTTCTTTGGAAATAAAATGAGTCAATATAAGATATTGAACAGCAATGCGCCGCGGGTGGATGCGGCGGCGAAAGTGACTGGACGAGCGATTTACACTGACGATATGAAGATACCGGGGATGTTATACGGGGCTATATTGCACAGCCCGATGGCGCATGCATTAGTAAAATCAATCGATGTGTCGGCTGCGGAAAAATTGCCCGGAGTAAAAGCTGTCATCACTGCGAAAGATACCTTGGGTATCAGTTTCGGCGTCAGTCCGGCTCGCTACGACGAACAGATTTTAGCGGCGGATAAAGTCCGGTATGTGGGGGATGAAATCGCTGCAGTAGCGGCGATAAATCCGGAAATTGCCCGCAACGCGCTGGATTTGATCAAGGTGGAGTTGGAAGAATTGCCTGCAGTATTCGAAGCAAAATCAGCGATGGAAGACGGCGCTCCGCAATTACATGAAAAATATAAGAATAACCTTGTGCAGGAAGTGCATTGGCAGTTCGGCGATGTGGAAAATGCTCGTAAGGATGCCGATATTGTCCGCACTGATAAACTGACTTCCAAGATGCAGGATGCTGCGTTTTTAGAGCCGCAATGCGCACTTTCGACTTACGATGAAAACGGTTATTTGACGATGTACAGTTCCACACAGGCGCCGCATTATATCCAGCGCACCCTGGCGATGGCGCTGGGGATACCACTGCATAAAGTCCGGGTAGTGAAACCGGCGGTGGGAGGAGGTTTCGGTCCTAAAGCCGCCTGTTCTTCAATGGAATTGATCACTTGTTTATTGGCGATGAAGACGGGTAAACCAGTGAAGATGGTATTCGACCGGGAAGAAGTGTTCTTACATTCGCGGGCGCGGCATCAGTTCTATCACACGATGACTACAGGAGTGAAGAAGGACGGGACCCTGCTGTTTTTAGACCACGATTGTATTTTGGATGGAGGGGCGTATTGCAGTTTTGGGATTGCTACGGTGTATTACGCCGGTTCGCTGTTGGGAGGACCTTACCGGCTGGAAAATATGAATTACAACGGATATAGGGTGGTGACGAATAAACCGGCTTGCGGCGCGCAAAGAGGACACGGGGCGGTGATTGCGCGAGCGCTGTTTGAAATTCAATTAGACCGTATCGCCGAAGAATTAGGGATGGATCCCATCGAATTGAGACTGAAAAATGTGCGGGAAGCCGGGGAAACTACCTGCAATGAATTGTATCTGTCCAGTTTTGGCATGAAGGAAGCGTTGACGGCGGTGCGGGATAGTTCTTTATGGAAGAACAAAAAAGCTCTAAAAGCGCCGAACAAGGGGATAGGGGCGGCTTGCGGATTTTTCGTGTCCGGGGCGGGGTATCCGATTTACAATTCGGAAACTTATCATTGCACGGTAGTGACGCGGTTAAGCGAAACCGGGGGCGGTGTGATCGTGGAATCGGGGGCGGCGGATATCGGGCAGGGCAGCGATACCATGTTGGCGATGATCACGGCGGAAGTGTTGGGGATACCGATGTCGGAGGTAACGGTCAAGTCCGGGGATTCGGCTTTGGCGGTCGATTTGGGCGCGTATTCTTCCCGGACGACTTTAATGACCGGGAGCGCGGCTAAAGAAGCGGCGGAAGCGGTGCGGCATCAGGTGCTGGAAGTAGTCGCCGCTAAGACCGGCGCCCCTGAAGCGGAATTGGAGATTGTCGATGGCGAAGTGATTTGGATTAAAGGCGAATTGGACATTAAAGATATCCGGCATAATTTCCGGCTGGAACATAAGGGTTTTAAAGATACCAGACTGACAGGAAATTTGAGTTTTTCCGAAGCGGCGAGGCTGGCTTTCATCGAAAAGGGCAGTATCGTGGGAACGGGAAAGTATAAACCGCCTAAGTTGGGCGGCTCCTTCAAAGGGGCTGCAGTTGGCACCAGTCCGGCTTTCGGCTGCAGCGCGCAGATTGCGGAAGTGACGGTCGACCCGGAAACTTGTGAAGTAACGGTGGACAAAATTGTAGGGGCGCACGATTGCGGATTCGCGATAAATCGGACTCAGGTGGAAGGGCAGATGCAGGGTTCGATTATGATGGGAATGGGGGAAGCTTTGATGGAAGAAGTGAAATACGACGAATGCGGACGGATTGTCAACGCCAATTTAGCGGAATACAAGATACCCACAGCGCTGGATATGCCGCCGTTGGACGCGATCATCATCGAAAGCGGCGAACCTAACGGGCCGTTCGGCGCTAAGGAAGTAGGAGAAGGGGCGATTATGCCGACAATACCGGCGATAATCAATGCGATTTATGACGCCACCGGAGCTTTAATCGAGGAATTGCCGGTCACGCCGGAAAATTTGCAGACAGCGATGAAAAAGCGGTCATTAGTCATTGGTCATTAGTCACTTGTAGAAGCAAAAGCAAACATAGAAGCGCACCTGCCAAAGAGGCGCAGAGAACACCGAGGAAAGCAAAATCATCTCGTTCCCACGCTCCGGCGTGGGAATGCATAAAAGAGACGCAGAGAACACCGAGGAAAGCAAAATCATCTCGTTCCCACGCTCCAGCGTGGGAATGCATAAAAGAGGCGTAGAGAACACCGAGGAAAGCAAAATCATCTCGTTCCCACGCTCCAGCGTGGGAATGCATAAAAGAGGCGCAGAGAACACCGAGGAAAGCAAAATCATCTCGTTCCCACGCTCCAGCGTGGGAATGCATCAAATCGACTGGACCGCATATGAAAAAGAATACGGCGCATTATCCGGTCCGGCATTTCAGCCTGTCTAAGAATAAGAAAAAACGCTACATATCCGATAATACGAATGTTGTAAGTATTTGTAATATAATAATCTCTGGATTCCCGCTTTCCATGCTGTCCGAAAACGCACGAAGTGCGTCATTCTGGCGAAAGCCAGAATCCATATCTTGATTATTTACATATATCTGGAGATTCCCGCTTGCGCGGGAATGACGGATTTCGGGCATTCTTAGACAGTCTGTTTTGCGGGAATGATGGTTCCGGTGCATTGTTAAACAGGCTGAGCTGCCGGATCGATCCCGATATTTATCATTTGATCAAAGAACTTGGTAATGATAAAAATGCCAAACTGTTACCTAATTTTCATAACGGGAAGATTTGAAAAAAGTCTTCCCGTTTTTTGTTATTATACAATTTTTTTATTATATTATTGCATTGTTGTGCAATAAAGCAACAGCTCAAAGAGCTGTTTAGATCGCGATAATCTGCCATTAAAATATGAATGATCTGCTCGCGAAGCAGCGGATGTTCTATTTTCAAGGTTAAGGGAAAAAAATGGATAATAGAAAAATAGAAAAAGAAGCGGAAATATTAGCCGCGCTGGCTCAACCGACCAGATTGCGCATTTTATATTTCCTGCGGGATGGTGAAGAATGCGTCTGCCGGATAACTCCGGCGATGCCGGGGGACGCATCGGTGACCAGCAGACATCTGACTAAATTGAAGGAGGCGGGGATTTTAGACAGCAGGAAGGAAGGCGTTTCGGTTTATTATTGGATTTCTGATTCAAGAGTATTCGATTTGTTAGCAATAGCGGATAAAATAGGTTATTCGATAAACCGGAAAATAGTCGAGTCGGCGGAAGCGGTCTATAATTAAGAGGATGAATCTACAATGATAGTCGATTTAATCAATAGTGGTGTAAGAGCTTTAAGCGAATATTTGTCGGCGCATGTGCTGACCTGCCTGATTCCGGCGTTTTTCATCGCCGGGGCAATTGCGGTGTTTGTCAGTCAAGCTGCGGTGATGAAGTATTTTGGAGCTAAAGCCAATAAATGGCTGGCGTACACGGTGGCTTCGTTTTCCGGAGCGATATTGGCGGTGTGTTCCTGCACCATATTGCCATTATTTGCCGGTATCAGGCAGCGGGGAGCGGGATTAGGACCGGCGATAGCCTTCCTTTATTCCGGACCGGCGATCAATGTGCTGGCGATAGTGTATTCCGCAAAGCTGCTGGGGATGGATTTGGGGGTGGCCCGGGCGGTGGGAGCAATTTCTTTCGCTTATATTGTCGGCTTCATCGTGGCATTTGTATTTCGGAAAGAGGAAGAAAAATTGCATGAAGGTGACGGCGATTTTGCTTTACCGGAGGAGAGAAAGCATCCGTTATGGAAGGTGACTATCTATTTTGCGGTGATGGTGATTTTATTGGTAGCCGCATCTTCGATTGGATTAGTGATCGAATTGATAAATAACGGCGCGGGCAAAGGGGTAGTGTCATTTTCCGGGAAGATGGTTCCTGCGGTTATAACTCTTCTATTTCTCACCGCCACAGTATGGTTATCGATGGTATGGTACGACCGGGAAGAGCGGACAGCATGGATGAAGGAAACCGGCAAGTTAGTTTGGAAGATATTGCCGATTTTATTAGCGGGTGTGTTCGCCGCGGGGATAATCAAGGAATTGTTGCCGCAATCCGTAGTGCAGAAGTGGGTAGGAGGGAATTCGCTGGGGAATAATCTGCTGGCCTCGGTGTTCGGAGCTTTGATGTATTTTTCCACCTTGACGGAAGTGCCGATTGTCAAAGCTTTGATGGATTTGGGGATGGGAAAAGGCCCCGCGCTGACTTTGCTGCTGGCTGGGCCATCACTTTCGCTGCCGAATATGATTGTCATCAGCCGGGTGATGGGAGTGAAGCGCACGGGAGTATATGCGGTAACGGTGATTGTGATGTCAGCTATCACCGGGATGGTGTTTGGAAGATTCTTTTAGGGAAGATAAATTCGAAATATGAAATCCGAAACAAAAGCAGACTAAAATTGAAATAAACCACGCAGGGAAATGATAAGAGGATGAAATATGAAAGAAAATATCCGTTTCATTGGATTAATTCGCACGCCTTTTCAACAAGAAGCAGGGACGCCGATTCAACCGATTACTTCCCAAGGTGCGGCAGGCGAAGTGGAAATATTCCCGGAATATCGAGCGGCTTTGGCGGATGTGGCAGGATTTGAACGAATATGGTTGATATTTTGGTGTCATCTGGCGAAGGATTATAAGCTAAAAGTCATCCCTTACCGGGATACGGTGGAACGAGGACTATTTGCTACCCGCGCTCCCAGCCGGCCCAATCCCATCGCTATTTCCGCCGTCCGGCTTTTGGACATCGATGAAGAGAACGGTATATTGAAAATTGGTGATGTGGATATGCTGGACGGGACGCCTGTGATAGATATTAAACCTTATGTTCCCTCTTTCGACAGCTATCCACATGCAAAATTCGGCTGGCTGGAAAATGCAAAAATCAACGCTGAAAAAGCGGATAATCGTTTCACTGAACAGGAGAAATAAAATGAAAAAAATCGAAATTCTCGGCATCGGATGCGCCCGCTGTGTCAAAACCGAAGAAATTGTCATCGATGCCGTCAAAGAAATGGGGCTGAAGGAAGGCGAGGATTATACGGTAGAAAAAGTCAAAGACCCATCGGAAATCGCCAAACGCGGTGTATTGATGACACCGGGAATAGTCATCGACGGTAAGGTGGTCAGTGCGGGGAAAATCCCGGCGAAATCGCAGGTGCAAAGTTGGATGATGACGGAGTAACTTAGATGAAAAATAAATTCAAACTTGGTTTTTTAACCACATTCTCTGCATTTATGTTATTCATAGGATGCAAGAACGCCAATACCGAACAGACAACGCCGGAAATGACTCAACAGGGCAATCAAAGCGACGCTATTTGCGATACTATTAGCAATATTTCGGTCATTACCGGCGCAGCGGATACTGCCTCGGTCCCAAAAGTCCAATCCAATGCATTACCGAGGATGTTGGAACTGGGCAGCGTGGGCTGTAAGCCTTGCGAAATGATGTCACCGATTCTGGATGAATTGCGCAAAGAATATCCGGGAAAATTGTCGGTAGAATTTTACGATGTGCGAAAAAATCCGGCTCCGGCGCAAAAATACAAAATCAGATTGATCCCTACTCAGGTATTTCTGGATGCGGAAGGAAAGGAATATTTTCGGCACGAGGGTTTTTTCCCTAAGGAGGAGATTGAGAAAGTACTGGGGCAGATGGGAGTAAACAAATAGTGGATTCCATAGCTCAATACATTCAAGGAAATCCTCTCGTGGCGATAGCGGCCGTGTTTGTAGGAGGTCTGTTATCAGCCTCATCGCCCTGCGTTTTAGCGATAATGCCGATGGTCATCGGCTATGTCGGCGGGCACAGCCAAGGCGACCGCAAAACCGCCATCACTTATTCGCTTTTATTTGCGCTGGGTCTATCGTTGACTTTTACCATTTTAGGCGCGATCGCCGCTCTATTCGGACGGTTGATGGGCGATGTCGGACAAATCTGGTATTGGGTGATCGCCGGATTAGCCATTGCGATGGGATTGTCGCTGTTGGGAGTGTATGAAATCAGGATTCCCTTTGCAGCGAAAATGCAGACGAAAAAGCGCGGCGCTGTCGGGGCGTTTCTGATGGGACTGTTTTTCGGAGTGGTGTCGTCGCCGTGCGCCACACCGGTGCTGGTGGTCATCTTGACTTTTGTGGCGGCGCAGGGGCAGGTACTGTACGGAACATTTTTACTTTTCATCTATGCCATTGGGCATTGCGCCTTAATAATTCTGGCGGGAGTGACCACGGGATTGGTGGAAAGTTTTGTCGAAGCGAAAGGGGTAGTGAATTTTTCGGTATGGGCGAAGAAGGTGTCGGGGGGATTGATTGTATTTGCGGGGATTTACATTCTGTATAGCAATGTGTGAAGAAAGTCCGCAAGTCGAAAGAAAGTTACAAGCTGCAAGTAAAAAACCAACCCTCCGCGGTAATGCTTTTACTAATGCCCAATGCCCAATGCCCGATGCCTGATGCCTGATGCCCGATGCCTGATGCCCAATGCCTGATGCCTGATGCCTGAAGCCCGATGCCCAATGCCCGATGCCCGATGCCCGATGCCCAATGCCCAATGCCAATACACAATCAACTTTAACAGGATATGGAATAATGACTGAATTAAAAATAAAGAAATTATCCTTCCTCGACCGCTATCTGACCTTATGGATTTTCCTGGCGATGGCGGCGGGAGTAGGATTAGGAGCGGGAGCGCCTTTTATCACTGAGGCGATTACTAAAATGTCGGTGGGGACGACTTCGATACCGATAGCGGTGGGATTGATCTTGATGATGTATCCTCCGTTAGCCAAAGTCCGGTATGAGGAATTGGGCAAAGTGTTTCGCAATGTGCGGGTGGTAACGCTATCGCTGGTGTTGAATTGGATTATTGGGCCTTTATTGATGTTTACGCTGGCATTGATTTTTTTACCTGCCTACCCGCATTATATGGCGGGACTGATATTGATCGGATTAGCGCGGTGCATCGCTATGGTGATAGTGTGGAACGATTTAGCGGGCGGCGACCCGGAATATGCGGCGGGATTGGTAGCCTTCAATTCCATATTCCAGGTGCTGTTCTTTTCCGTCTATGCTTTTGTGTTCATCACGGTAATGCCCACCTGGTTCGGATTTACCGGTTATGAAGTGGAAATAACCATCGGGCAGATAGCTAAAAGCGTGTTTATCTATTTGGGGATACCGTTTATCGCCGGTTTCATCACCAGATTTGTCTTAATCAGAGTAAAAGATAAAGAATGGTATCACCGGAAATTCATTCCGATGATCAGCCCCATCACCTTGATCGCTTTGTTATTTACCATTGTGGTGATGTTTTCGTTAAAGGGAGACAAGATTTTGGAATTGCCGTTGGATGTGGCGAGGATTGCCGTTCCACTTTTAATTTATTTTGTAGTTATGTTCTTTGCTTCGTTCTATTTGAGTAAAGCTGCAGGGGCGGATTATGCCAAATCAGCTTCACTATCTTTTACGGCGGCGTCGAATAATTTCGAACTGGCGATAGCGGTGGCGGTGGCGGTATTCGGGATTCATTCGGGGGAAGCTTTTGCGGCGGTGATTGGGCCGCTGGTGGAAGTGCCGGTGTTGATTACGCTGGTGAATGCGGCGCTGTGGATGAAACGGAAATATTGGTAAAGAAGTGTCTAGTCGAAATAAAAGTTACAAGCGCCAAGCGCCAAGTATCAAGTACAAAGTAAAAACAATTCTCAGGTGAGTTGAAAGTGGTACAAGATAGGAATTATACCAGTTCTAAAAAATAATTTCCGATGTAGGGGCTTGATTAATCAAGCCCCTACGCAAAACATGCGAAAAAACTTTTTAGCATTAGTATAAACTGTATCTAACCTGATTAATTCATAAACCGGATTGAATTAATCGCATTATCAATAAAATCACATTATTAATGTAGGGACGAGGCAGCGCCTCGTCCAAATGACAGGACGAGCCGTTGGCTCGTCCCTACAAATACATAAAACACACTGTTTTTCCAGAAATGATGATTTTATGAATAATGCAGGCTAAAAAGTCTTTTCGTGTGTTTAGGTAGGGACAGAACTGTGTTCTGTCCCTGCAATCGGAAAATATTAATCAGAACCGGTATAAATATAAGAAGGGCGGCAGAGAAATGAAAATACTACTGACACTACTTATATTAATAGTCCTAGTGAGTTTCGCTGAGGCGGGTTTAAAACCGGGCGATAAGGCGGCGGATTTTACACTGGAAGATGCAAAAAGCCGGCTGACTGTTTCATTGTCGGATTATAAAGATCAGGTGGTAGTTTTATGGTTCTGGCGGGTCTGTAAAGGCGCTTGCCGGGGAACGCCGCCGATTTTAAACCGTATAGTAGCGGAATATGCACAGCCGTTTGACGAAAGAAAAACAAAGGTAAATGTTTTATCGGTCAACTTAATCGATAAACCAAGAAAAGCGCTTTCCGAAGCGGAAGGGAAAAATTTTAATTTCCCGGTTCTTCTTGGAAAAGACAGCGGTCTTGCGAAGGCCTATCAAATAGTGACTTTGCCGCAGGTTATAGTTATCGACGCTAAAGGCAATATAGTCTATCAGGTTATGTATCCGGATTATGAGATATTGAAGAAGGTGATTGAAGAAGCGGGGAAGTAGGAAGCAGGAATTCGGAATTCGGCGTTAGAGAAAAGCAAAGAAAAAGCAAAGATAAAAGCGGCGCCATAGAAGGCATTGAGATACAGAGAAAAGCAAAGCAGATGCGAATGTAGATGGAAAGACAAAAGCGATTCACGCAGATTAAGCGGATGGCAGATGCAGGGGCGGACTCCTGTGTCCGCCCGATGTTTGCCTTTGTATTATTTATTTGAACCGCAGATAAAAGTGGATTAAGGCCGATAAGAGCCGATAAAAGTAAAAGCACACATACACATATTTGTAGGGGCGAGGCAGCGCCTCGCCCAAAGTTTGCTTTTCCCTAATAGCTTTTCACTTTTCGCTCTTCACTATTTCCTATTCCCTAACAAATTTGATATTTACAAATATTTTGCTTATCCTTAAGGATAAGCTTTTTTTAGTATTTGGGAGTTATGGAAAGTAAAAGCGGAATTCGGAGTTCGGAATTCCGAAGATGCCTTTGCTTTTCCTTGCTACTTGTTACTTGTAACTTGCTGCTTTTTAACAAACCTACAATAAATGAGGAAATCGGATTAATGCAAATGAGAAAACGAAGCGGTAGCATTTTCCTGACCATAATTATATTTATCGCGGTGATTGTATCGACGGCGGCGGGGCAGGAAAGTCCTTACCGGAAGATTATCCAAGCGGCGGGGACGGCGGATGATAACGGCGGCGCTAATGTAGTGACAGTATTCGATAGTTCGAACATCGTGGTGGAGGAATCGGGATTGTCGCATATCAACATTCACACTTTGGTCAAAGCGCTAAGTTGGGACGGAGCCCAGGATTTGTCGTACCGGCGGTTTGATTACGACCCGGCTTCCAATATGATCGAAGTCAAGAAAGTGGCCGTGCATAAAGAGGACGGCAAGGTTGTCGATATCGATTTGACTACGGTGCTGGACAAACCTCAGCCGATGAGTATGATTTATTGGGGGGCGCGGATGAAATTGATCGGCATACCGTATTTGGAGCCGGGCGATGCGGTGGAAGTGCAGTATTATACCAAAGGCTTCATCATCGCTTATTTAGGCGCAGAAAACGACAACCGCTATATTCCCCCGATGCGCGGGCATTATTACGATACGATTTTGTTCGGCGGCGGCAGTCCGGTGAAGGAAAAAGTGTATGTGTTGAAGACTTTAAAGACGCGGCCGGTGCAGTATCAAGTGTATAACGGAGATGTTACCGCCAGTTCGACTTTCGACGATACGCATTTCACTTATATTTTCAGCAAGAAAAATATCCCGGTGTACGAGCATGAAGCTTGGAGCCCGGACGCTTCCGATTATATCCCCAAAGTGGTGCTGGCTACAGTGGACGATTGGTTAGAGAAGTCGCGGTGGTTTTACAGCGTGAATGAAACAACGGTAGTGCATTTGCCGGATTACGGCCTCGACGCTAAGCCTTTTGAATATGATCAGGAAATTGTGGATTTTACCCATAAGTTGATCGCGCCGTATAAAACGCATCAGGACAAGCGCAAAGCGATTTTGCATTGGGTGGCTCAGCATATCCGTTACAGCGGGATTACTATGGGCAAAGGCGAAGGTTACACTTTGCATCCGGGAATAATGACTTTCCGCGACCGGGCGGGGGTGTGCAAGGATATCGCCGGGATGTCTTTAACGATGTTCCGGGCGGCGGGGTATAAAGCTTATCCCACGATGACCATGGCAGGAGCGCGGGTGGAACGGATACCGGCGGATCAGTTCAATCATTGCGTAGTGGCGGTGGACATTTCCGATGAAGGTATCGAATCGGATAATTTGAAGGGGCGGGAAGGCTTTGAGAAAAAATATGAAATGTACGACGCCACTTGGGCGCCCAACAGTATGGATATTTGGTCGCGGGCGGAAGGGGACCAGAACATCAATATCGGCAGTCCGGAAGGGGAAGATTTGACCGCCATCCGGACTTACACGGCGGAAGAAAATCGTTATAGTTTGGATTCCAAGGTGACCATCGATAAGGACGGGAATTTGAGCGGGATTTTGGTTATCAAAGGCAGCGGCGGCGCGGACGGCAGATTACGGAGAGTCATCAGTTATTCCGGCAACCAATTGGAAACTAAAAACCGGTTGACGGGATTTTTAAGCGGAATTCACCCCGGGGCGGAATTGGTGAAGTATAGTTACGAAGGATTCGAGGATTATTGGCATCCGATGACTTTGACTATAGAATACAAAATCCCCGGGTTTGCAGCCTTATATGGCAACGGAATGCATTTCACTCCGCCAATGGCGAAGTTCCCGCTGAACGCGACTTATTTCTTCACCGCTTTGCGGATAGGCGATTTGAAAGAACGGAAGTACCCGATTTTAAATTGGATGCCGCAGCAGGCGGTGGTGGAAGAAACTATCACTTTGCCGGCGGGATATAAATTGGATACATTTGAACCGGTGAAGAAAGGCGGGGAATTCGCCTATTTCAATGCTGCAGCGGAACAGGATAAAAAGGGCGTGAAGCAGAATTATATGTATTCGGTGAGCGACCGCACGGTGATGCCGGAGGAATATCCGCAGGTGAAGGAGACGGTGGACGGGTGGAAGGAGTTCGCGGATAAGCAAATCCATCTGTGGAAATAAAAGCAAACATAAGAGCAAAGAAAAAGCAAAGATAAAAGCTTCACCAAAGAGACACAGAGAACACAGACAGCACAGAGAAAAGCAAAGAGAATAAGCAGAAAACAAAGCAAAATGGAAGAATTAAACCAAATATCCGGTAAAATTATTAACGCGGCAATTGAAGTCCATAAGTATCTTGGACCAGGACTTCTGGAATCTGTGTATGAAGAGTGTCTTTGTAAAGAAATAGAACTCAGAGGTTTGAAAATAGACAGGTAAAAAAGTCTGTCCTTAGTCTATAAGGATCTAAAATTGGATTGCGGGTATAGAATGGATGTATTGGTAAATGATTTAATAGTGATTGAGATTAAATCCGTAGAGGAAATTTTACCCATACATAAAGCTCAACTTTTGACTTATTTAAAGCTGGGAAATTACAAATTAGGATTATTAATCAATTTTAATTCCGGTTATGCAGTTTGCTCAGCTTCCGTTGCTATTTAGTTATCTCGTCTTTCTAAGTCCGGCGCTTATATGGTCATGCTGAACTTGTTTCAGCATCCAGTGCCTTTGCATTGTGATTAAAAGGCGCTGGATTCCGAACCAAGTTCGGAATGACCTCGTCGGCAGATTCATTAAAATTGATGTTGCTGAGCTAACTAAGTAACCGAAATTTTAATTGTATCCTTTTAAAGGATGGAATTACCAGATTAATAAATTAAATGTTTGCTTTTCTCTGTGCTGCTCTGTGTTCTCTGTGTCTCTGTGGTGAAGCTTTTGATTTGCTTTTAATTTGCTTTTTCAGTCGATTCTAAAAACGAAAATGAGGATATAAAATGAAATTATTTTACATTGTTTCAATTATAGTAATAGCCGCTGGATTCGTTTTCGCGGTGGATACAGCGGAATTGGTGAAGAATCACCCGGTCCAAGCTGATTATCCGGCGGATGAATCGGTGATTTTGTACGAAGGTATAACTTATTCTTTGGATAAAGAAGGTAAAGTTACGAAAACGGTGCACATTGTACGGACTTTGTTCACCGAAAATACCATGGACGATTTCGGCGACCCGCATTTAAATTACTATGCGGATAAGCAGGATTTGGCCGTGAAAGTCTGCCGGGGATATATGTTGGACGGCAAGACGGTGGATACGCAGAAAAACGGATTGAACCAGATAACCCCCGGGGCGATTTGGAATTGCCCGGATTATGTGGGATTTCAGCAGCTGGTGGCGACGCATACCGGACTAGAGTGGGGGGGAAGTTCGGAATTGTTATATACGGTCACCGATAAGGAAAAAATCTGGGATTGGCTGGAAGGAGTGGAATATTTTCAGTCGGATGAACCGATCAGATGGAAGGAAGTTACGGTGATAGTCCCGGAATATGTCGACCTGCATTCCGAAATGCTGCAAGGCGAAGGCAATATGGTGAAGACGGTGAAAGACGGTTTCACTACCCGGGTATGGACAATGAAGAATGTGCCGCCAATCCCCAGCGATGATGCTTTCGGTCACCGAATGCTGTTCGCGCCGGCTTTGGTGTTCAGTACTTGCCCGGATTGGAAGAAGGCGGGGAGTTATATGGCGGAACGGATCGCGGCGGCGTGCGATTCATCGGCGTATATTAAGACGGAGGCAGATGAGTACTTAGCCGGGTGCAAAGACCCGGAGATGATGACGGAAAAACTGGCGAAAATGGTGCGGGAACGAGTGCGTTCCGCGCATTACGACGGCAGCCATTTTCAGTATTATATGCGCAGCGCGGAACGGACTTTAGCGTCCGGTTACGGCAGCGATATGGACAAAGCGGTTTTGCTGGCGGCGCTGCTCAAGTCGCAGAACATCAAGGCGAAAATTGCGGTATCGGCGGCGGTGTATCCGCCGTCATTGAAAACGGCGATGCTCGATCAGTTCGACCGCATTTGGACGGCGGCGGAAGTGGGGGGGAAAACGGTGTATCTGGATCCGTCCAATCCGTTGTCCGGCGGTTCGGCGAAGAATTTAGCGGGGAAGGCGGTGCTATATTTCGATTACAGCGGGGATAAGCCTAAAATAATGCCGGAATTCGGATTCGAACAGAATCAGTGTGAATTACATTTGAAGGTGAAAGTCGGCAAGGACGGCAGTTACAGCGGCGGCGGGTATTACCGCGGAGGGGGATTGTTCAGTCCGTATTATAATATAGTAGAGCAGGATAATGGGGTGAAGGATTGGGCGGAGGCGAATATCATGGGGCTATTGCCCAATTTAACGGTGGAGTCGAGCAGCGCGCGGGATTTGACGGCGGATTATTGTGAAGTAAAATTCACTTTCAAAGGCGATAAATTGGGCGAAAAGGAAAAAGGTTATTTGACGGTGGATATCCCGGAAACACCGGACGATTTAGCGCCGCTGGCGCCCCGGGGCTGGAAAGCGAATTTAAGCGAAAGAAGCAATCCGATGTATTTCAAGGGCAAGGGGAAAATTACCGTCTTTTTGACAGTGGAATATCCGGACAATTGGAAATTGGATACCGCGCCGGCGGATTTTGTCAAGGAATCGTCGGTGGCGGAAGGAAAAATCAAGACTATAACCGCGGAACATTCGGTGTCGGTGGAAATGGTGAAATCAATCAAGGAGAATATAATAAGGGCGGATTTTTATCCGGTAATCCGCAATTTGCATCAGAATTGGGAAAGACGGAACAATCACCTGCTCGTTTTTAAAGTTGAATGATACTTTCAATGTTTAAAGAAAGTAACAAGTTGCAAGTGCCACTGCCAAGTAAAAAGCTCAAAGCTCAAAACGAAAAGCTAAATGTATTGACACTTTAGGTTAGTTTAACGCGTCATTGCGAAAGGCTGAAAGCCTTGAAGCAATTCCCCTGTTTTATCGAAAAACCTCGAACTAACCTTCTATGACAGTACAGCTAAAAGCTAAAAGCAAGCAGCTGGCAGCATGTAGCAGTCTTCGGTTCACCATCTCAGCAAAAGATGCAAATAAATGCAGAAACTGCAGGAATTGCATTATTTTTTAGCGGAGATGAGGGGACCAAAATTATTCCAAGTATATTATGAAAAGAGGTTAGTTCAGCCGGAGCGTAAGAGTGATATGTGGCACATTAATTGCGAACGCAATTTTATTAGAATATTTTGTATTCAATGGGGATAGTTATAAATAATCACATTATAATACAAGTGTATAATATTTAAAATAACCGCAAACAAAACAATTCATTAAAATAAGTAATTAGGAGACTAAGCTCCATGTTTAAGCCAGTATTCCGCAGCGAAGAAGGGTTCACCCTTATCGAAGTATTGATCGTAGTGGTGATTATTGCGATTTTAGCGGCGATTTCCGTACCGATTTACATTCAGTATGTTCAGGGCGCGCGCGCCTCGGACGCTCAATCTACCATCGGCGCTATTTACAATGCTTCTAAGATGTACTATCAGGACAAATCCGAAGACCCGACCGATGTTGAACAGTTGGAAGAGGAAGGGTATTTGGATATTGACGAATCCACCAAGAAGCAGTGGACTTTCACCATTATCGGCTCCAATCCCATCACTCAGATTGAAGCGGTATCTACTTCGGAAATGAAGGGCGGCGCGGGTCATGTTGTGACTTACAATGTCGACACCGGCATTTTTGAAGGTTACGGATTACCCACTTCCAGTGATGACGCCGGCGGGGGCGTCCAATAGGCTTTTTAACGGCTTCGATCCCGGCGGGGAGTGTTCCGCCGGGACGGAGGCTAATGCTTGAAGCTTAAAGCTCAAAGCCAACTGATATTAAGCTTGTATTGTTCTTAGCAGCGAATTTGCTTTATAATCCCTCGAGTCTTTCGAGACCCTAGAGCCTTTCGAGACCCTCGAATCTTTCGAGTCCCTCGAGTCTAATTAAATAATTTGGCAAACTACAGGAATGTATCAATAGATGACAGCGTTGAAACTTGACATCGACGAACTGCTGGCGTTTACGGTCAACAGCGGAGCCTCGGATTTACACATCAGCGCCGGATCGATTCCGATGGTGCGGATTCACGGCAAGCTTAGGAAATTGGATTTACCGCCCACTCCGGTAGAAGATATGGAGCGGCTGGCGCACGATGTGCTCTCGGACGAGCAGTGGGAACGGTTCGATGAGATGAAAGAAATCGACTTATCCAAGAAGCTGGAAGGCATCGCCCGCTTCCGGGTGAATATATTCCAGCAGATCAACGGCATCGGCGGAGTGTTCCGGGTGATTCCCGCGGAAATCAAGTCGTTTGAAGAATTGGGATTGCCGGAAGTGATGAAGGATTTGTCTTTGCGGGATCGAGGATTGGTGCTGCTAACAGGCCCCACCGGTTCCGGCAAATCGACATCATTAGCCACGATGGTGGATTGGATCAACGAGTACAAAGAATTACATGTCATCACCATCGAAGACCCCATCGAATTTTATCACAGTTCCCGGAATTGTATGATCAATCAGCGGGAATTGGGGGCGAACACCCATTCTTTCGCCAATGCGCTAAGAAGCGCTTTGCGTGAAGATCCGGATGTGATTTTAGTCGGTGAAATGCGCGATTTGGAAACTATTTCGCTGGCTTTGACCGCGGCGGAAACCGGGCATTTGGTGCTGGCGACATTGCATACCTCGTCGGCGGCGAAGACCATCGACCGCATCATCGACATTTTCCCGGCGTCGCAGAAAACACAGGTGCGGTCGATGCTGGCTGAGTCTTTAGAAGCGGTGATTTCGCAGAAATTATTGCCGCATAAAGACGGCAGCGGCCGGACAGTAGCTTTGGAAGTGATGATGGCTAATGTGGCCATCCGCAATCTAATCCGGGAAGACAAGATTTATCAGATTCCCTCGGTGATTCAGTCCAGCGGTAAGGAAGGAATGCAGTCGCTGGATCAGGATTTACAGCGGTTATTGCACAAGGGCATCATCGACCGGGAAGTCGCCCGGCACATTGCGGAAAATCCCAAGTTGTTCGAAGTGGATTTGAGTGCGTAGGCAGGCAATGGGCATCAGGCATTGGTAAAAGCGATGTGATCGATGTGTAATTGTGAGCGGTAAGCTGTGCGCTGTAAGCTTATAATCGAAAAAAATATCTCTAAAATATAAATCGAACAGGTGAAAAAATGGGGACCTGCGACAACCAGATTAAGCGCCGATGGAGCCAGTATGGTGGCGTGGATTTAATCCAGTTAGTTACCGCACTGGTGATTATCGGGATAGCCGCGGCTTCGGCGACATTCAGTATGTATATCGGCAGGGGTAATTTGAATCATGAATGGCGGAAGAAGCGCGCTTTGGAATTAGCCCGGAACGAAATCGAATATTGGACCGCGTTCACTTATTTAGGTCAAGGCGGGCAGGGGATACCGGATAATTTAAGGGGGCTGACGCTGGCACATACAGAGATTTTAGATCCTCGGGGACCGACCGGCGACGATGATTTGATCTGCACGGTGCAGCGGGAACCGGTAGTGCTGAATACGATTTTAGCCGGAGGGGCGGATGTTGAAAGCTATAAAATCAAAGTCAATGTTTTCTGGGACGAACCGTCGACCGATGAAACGCAGGCGGCTTATGAGGATACGGTCAGTCTCCACACTTATATGATTTACTCCAATTCCATATCCGGGGGAACATCTCAGACGCCGGGCGGTGTGCAGCCGACGGGAACGAATTAGAGGCTGGATGCCGGGTGTTAGGTGTACTGCTGCGTTAGGTCATTACACACCTAATGCGTCATTGCGAAAGGCTAAATGCCTTGAAGCAATCCCCTGAATATGTGGTACGACCTCGTAAGACAATACAGTTAGGATTTGGGATTTGCAGTCTGGGGTTTAATTAGGATTTTAAATTCGGAATTAAATAAACAGGATTCCACCGATGAGTGAATTTAAGCAGAGACATACAGTTCCGGCCGCAATTCGCGGCGGGGCGCGTCAGGGCGGATTTACTTTAATCGAAACCCTGGTAACGGTAACTTTGCTCAGCTTAGTATTAATCGGATTCCGTTATACGCTTTATTCATATTGGGAAGTGATCAACCGTTCGTGGTCAGTCAGATACGCCGAGCAGTATGGAAATTCGGTAGTGGAATATATTGCGCGGAACATCATCAACGCCAAAAGCGTCACTTTAGCGGCGAATCAAGGTGAATTGAGTTCATTTTATGTGACGCTGACCGATCAGATGGGGGCGAATTATGTGGTGACTTATGCCGGAACGAATGACGGGATTAAAGAGAATGGCGTAAAAATTATGGACGATTTCCCGCCGACGGAATTTGAGAGTCATACCAAGTCGATTTTGGGGCCGCGGGAAAAAATCGAGTTGATGGAATTCAAGGGGGAATTCATTTCCCGGCCTTATCCGCCTTACGGTAATCCGGTGACTTTTATCGGGCGGGTATTTCAGGTGACTTTGAAAATGAAATACACGCGTTTGGGGGACGGAGATACGAACGATTATGAACGGGAATTGACTTTTACCAGTCAGGTGTCTTTGAAGATGAATGAGATGGCGAATCCGGCGAGTGGAAGTTCAAGTTAAAAGCTCACTGCTCACAGCTCACAGCTCACAGCACACAGCTCACAGCTCACAGCTTAAAGCTCAGAGCTCAAAGCTCAAAGCTTAAAGCGATAAGCAAGCAGCTGGCAGCTAAAAATGAACAATCAGAAAACATTAACCATAGAAAAAACGATGGGACACAGAACTAGCCCCCGAGGCAAAATGGATTTTCCCGGCAGGGACACCCGGCAAGACGGGTATATTGCTGTTGTGACCATCTTGCTGCTATTGGCTTTGATCGGGACCGGTTTAGGTTATTTGAAGTGGAGTGCGGACGAGAGCGTGGAATTTAAGCGTCAGCATGCGGCTTTGACGGCTTATTATCTGGCGCAGTCGGCTTTAAGTCAGGATATTATTCCCTATCTATGCCAGATGTCCGGCACTTATCCTACTATCAATATGGTGGGGACGGCGACTAGTATCAATTACGAGATGCCGGAGGGGATGGACGGCAATTACGAATGGCGGGCGGAGTATATTACATCACAGAGTTCGCAGACGGCCTACGGTCAGACTAAGTTTTACAATGTGGAAGTGACTGGTAAGGTGAAATATACGCCTTTCACACGCTACGACAGCGATGAGGCTGACGAAATCGAAGTGGATACAACTCTTTATATTCAATACAACGCCGCTCAAACTTGGGGGATATTTATGTATCTCACCAATTATGAGGCTACCATTTTTGGGGAGAAGATCAAGTTTTTCAACGGGGACACTTTATGGGGGAGGGTGCACAGCAACGATGAGATAGCGGTGATGCAGTCGCCGGTATTTTACGAACGGGTATCGAGCTGCGCACGGGATTTTTGGCACGGTATAAGTTACAATCCCATATTGACTTACGAACCGTTTTTCGGAGTGGACCCGGTGTATTTCCCCACTTCTTTGGAAGATTTGCGCAACGGCGCGGCAAGCCAAGGGCGGTATTTCCCCAATCCGGGCGGGTTGTATCAATTCCGGATTTGGTTCAAAGGACGCAATGGCGTGGAAATCTGGCGCTGGCCTTTGGGGATACCCTTTGTCGATACTTTGGCGATTTTAATGGCATCTTACGGAGTGTTGGAAGATGCGGGGATTTTTGTGGAAGGGCAGACGGAAGTATTGGGAACATTGCCGAATACGGTTCCGGGCAGTCCGGGCACGGATTACGGAGTGGAAGGGCGGCTGAGCATCGGCAGCGCGGGTGATATGTGGCTGCTGGACAACATCCGCTATGTAGACAGCAATCCTTCCAACGGTTATATGGATTCCTCGACAACTAATATGCTGGGGATAATGTCGGAAGCCAATGTTTTGATAAGAAATACTTGGGAGAACGGGCGTGACAACGGCACGGTGACAAATAACGACTGGCGGGAAGACATCATTATCAACGGCGGGATTGTGGCTTTGGGGCAATCGTTCAGTTTTGAGGATCAGAACGATGTGATCACCGCTTACGGCGGGACTTTACCGGCCTGGTACTACAGCAACGGGCCTACGCCGGACGAACGCGGTCAGATCCATTTATGGGGTCAGGTTAGCCAGTTCCGCCGGGGTTATGTGCATAGGTCGAATCATAACGGTTCGGGGTATTTGAAAGATTACCATTACGATTATCGTTTTTACTGGGATCCGCCGCCGTTTTATCCTTATTTGGATGACAATTACGGCATCGACCGGATGATAGTGGCTTGGGGAGCGGGACCTTCACCGGCGATATTTACGGAGGAAGAGCCGGAGCCGGGAGCGAATCCTTAAGTTAAAATTAAAAATTGAAAACTATTAATCCGAGCGAAAAATATTTTACATTTCAACCTTATGAATTATGCTCAAATCCCGGTACTGTCATTCCCGCGAAAGCGGGAATCCAGCCTTTTTTATCAGATGTGGAACTGAACACGAT
>Ga0172375_10003202_pt1 | contig 25008 bp, 24 predicted proteins | sample LakKiv1m_FD_114537 | JGI IMG/M metagenome (GOLD analysis project Ga0172375, IMG submission 114537) | Freshwater microbial communities from Kabuno Bay, South-Kivu, Congo - kab_092012_11.1m | ecosystem: Environmental > Aquatic > Freshwater > Lake | place: Democratic Republic of the Congo...
AATCATATCTATATCATTTTTCTCGGCAAAGGCAACAATGTTTTTGAAAGCTTCCCGGCCTATTTTCCCCTGACCAATATGCTCGTGCCGGTCTTTGTTAGAGGCGAAATCCGTCTGGCTGTCGTTGACGTGAAAAAGTTTTATTTTGTCCAAGCCTAATTCTTTATCAATTATTTTCAAAGTCTTTTCAAAATCCCGCCAATCATAGCCCGATGCAAAAGAGTGTTGCGTGTCTAGGCATATGCCGGCGATTGCGGCGCTGTTCACACCGGCAATTATTTCCGCCAGTTCTTTTAAATCATCGCCAATTATTTCACCCGCCCCGGCGCTGTTCTCCAAAAGAAGCTTGGTTTCTCCCGCATATCCTGCCAAAGTTTTCGTAAGCATTTCAATGACTTTTTTTACCGCTTCTTTCTGCCCAAGCTCTTTGGCTGTGCCCAGATGTGTCATGACATATTTAGCGCCAATAAGAGAGCCTCTTTCTAATTCATCGCGCACCACACTGACTGATCCGTAACGGATGCGGTTGTTGGCTGAAGCGAAGTTTATATAATAAGGAGTGTGGATATACACTTCGTGATTTGTGAATTTTGAATTTTGATATTTGAACTCATCACAAATTTCCTTTGTGATGACTGGCGCTTTTCCGCCTTGAGGAGAGCGGGTGAAAATCTGCATACATTCACAGCCCAAATCAGCCGCTCTTTGGGGAGCGTTTTGAATTCCTCCGGCTATAGAAACATGGCAACCTATATTCATGGCAATAAGCTTTTATTGCTATTAACAATATCTTAGCATAAAAGTTGTTATTAAATTAAAAAAGAAAGTTGATCAAATTTTTCCGGCAAAAGGTCCGACCTTAAACCGGCCAAGGTCGGACCTTGATCGGATTAACTAGAAATTTATACAATTTCCCATCCGTCATTAGTTTCCATAATTTTCCCCTGCACCTCAAACCCGGATGCCAGTTTATGACCGCCGCCGCCGAATGTCGCGGCAATCTGGGAAACGTCCACCCCTTTATACTCCTCGCTTCTTAAGCTTCCTTTGATAACCCCGCCCTCGCGTTCCGAAAGAATCAGAGAAAATTTGGTGCCGGGGACGGTATTGAGAATGCTAGCTACCTGAGCGATATCCTCGCTTCCGGCCTCGCATTCTTCCAGATCTTTTCGCGTCAACACTGACATTATCATGCCATTTTCCTGGTTGATTCTCGCTTTTTCAAAAGCCCGGCCCCACAGTTTTAAAGTCGTTATGTCCTTATTAACAAAAGTGGCTTCGACGATCTTGGTGATCGGCGCTCCTTTTTTCATAAGATCCGCCGCGATATCCATGACCTTGGCCGTGGTATTGGCATGCTTAAACATTCCCGTATCGTCCAAGATCCCGATCATCAGATAAGTTGCAATTTTTCTGTTTATTTTTGCCTGACTGTAATTGAAAAAGTCATAGATAATTTCGCAAACCGATGAATAGCTGGCATCGATAATGTTAATATCAGCACGCAATGTTATGTCCGGATGGTGATCAATGATGGCTGTTATCTGTTTTTCTTTCAACAGAGGGACAATCTTTTCAAAACCGCGTTCCACGCTGTCACAACTTATAACCAAATCATACTCTCCCAAATTTAGATGTTCAGGAAATTTAAACTGCTCTTCGGAAAGCGGAGTAAGAAAATCGGGAAAAGGATCATGGCAGGCTATGTCAGCGTCTTTTCCTAAATTTTTTATATGTTCCTTGAGCGCCAAAACCGATCCGGTCGTGTCGCCATCCGGGCTGGAATGAGCAAAAAGCAAAATCTTCTTAGATTCATTAATTACGTAATTAAGAGTATGAAATTCCTGGGCGAATTTTCGCATATTTGTTCTAGTGTTCTGGTGTTTTAATGTTCTAACGCCAGCTTGTTGAATCAAATTTCATTAGAACAATTTGAACATTCGAGCAATTAGAACATCGCTAGATTTCTTTTAATAGTCTTTCTATCTCATCCGCTTTAGATTCGGTGAGATCAATCTTGAACTCAATCCGAGGAAGCGGTTTTATGGACAGTTTTTTGTTGAGAGCGCCCTGGATTCGGTATATCTCTCTTTCCAGGCTTTTTGTCGCGTAGCCTATTTCCTTTTCCGGAAAAATACTCACAAACACTCGAGTATATCGGAGATCCGGAGTGGTGTCAACTTTGGCTACAGTAACAAAAATCCCAGCTTTCAGGCTGAGTTCCCGCTCTATTATCTCCGCGATAGTGTGTTTTATAAGTTCGTTGACTTTTTCGAGTCGATTGGACATAAAACGGAGTTATAAAATTATAAGGTTCTTAAAGTCAAAAGTCTTTGTTTATATAAAAATTTTACAAACTTTATAACTTTATGAATTTGATGAACTTTTAACTGTTATAGAGTTTTCTTTTTCACATCCTCCTTGTAAAACGCCAGCGTGTCTCCCTCTTTTATCTTGGTCTCTCCCAGGAAAGTTATCCCACATTCACTTCCCGATTTAACTTCATCCGTATTGACTTTATTTTGCTGAAGATTATCAATTTTGCCTTTGCCGATTATTTGATCGCCTCTTAGAACTTCGACGAGGCTGCCTTGAACCACTTTGCCGCTTGTCACTTTCCCTCCAACGATCATGTCCTTTTTCCCTGTTTTAAAGATAGCCAGGACTTTTAGTTTTCCAAAGTCGATTCTCTCAATTTCCGGAGAAAGCATTTCTTCCAGTCGATTTTTTATATCAGAGACCAACTCATAGATAATTTTGTAAATTTTTATCTCCACATTGCCTGTTTCCGCCATCCTTTTGGCTACCGGCGTGATTTCCACGTTAAATCCGAAAATGCTTGCCTTGGCGCTTTGTGCTAGCCGCACTTCAGATTCAGTGATGTTGCCGATGCCCGTGCCGATATAATCCACCGCCACCTCATCTGATTTTATCTCTCCAAGTATCTGCCCAATGGCTTCCAATGACCCTTGCACATCCGCCTTGAGAATAATATTCACTTTTTTGATCTTTTCGTCAGCAATAGTTTTATAGATTTTTTGAGCGCTTAGCTGGCCAGCCTCTCCGGCTTGACCGCGTATTTGTCCGATCTCCGCTGATCTGGCTCTGGCCGCTGACTTGCTAGAAGCAACTTGCAAAATATCATTGGTGTTCGAAGTGGCGTTGAGACCAATAAGACTGATCGGCGTGGACGGTCCGGCTTCGGCCATTCTCTTTCCGGTAAAGTCCTCAATCCTTCTTACGCGTCCATAGGCCGATCCGGCCATTATGTCTTGCCCTTCTTTCAGAGTTCCGGTTTTGATGAGTACCGTGGAAACCGGACCTTTTTGCGGATCCAGATGCGATTCAAGAACAATGCCCAGCGCGCTTTTCTTTTGATCGGCCCGGAAATCTTCCACTTCCATAAGCAACAGAATGTTTTCCAAAAGATCATCTATACCGATATTTTTTTTAGCGGAAACTTGGGCGCTCAAAACTTGGCCGCCCCAGTCTTCAAGCAGAATTCCATTGTCTCCCAGCTCTTTTTTCACTTTTTGAACATTCGCTTCCGGCTTGTCGATTTTATTGATTGCCACGATGGTTGGAATTTTTTTCGCCAAAAGATATTCAATGACTTCTTTGGTCTGCGGACGCACGCCGTCATCCGCCGCCACCACCAGAACTGCGATGTCGGCAATGGAAACTCCGCGTTCACGCATGGCGGAAAAAGCTTCATGGCCAGGCGTGTCGACAAAAGTTATCAATTTTCCTTTTTTCTTAACTTGATAGGCGTTGATGTGCTGGGTGATGCCCCCGGATTCCTTGGCCACTACATTGGTTTTCCGGATAGAGTCCAAAAGAGTGGTTTTTCCGTGGTCAACATGACCTAAGATCGTGACTACCGGCGGGCGCGGCTGGAGATTTTCTCCGGATTCTTTTTCTTTTTTGAGCAGCTCCAGAAGTTTTTCCAGTGTCATTTTTTCTCCCTCTTCCAAAATTTCTTCCTCAACAATATATCCTAAATCCTGAGCCAGAATAGAAGCAGTTTCAAAATCAATCTGTTCGTTGATGGTGGCCAGAATGCCATTTTTCATCAATTCCGTAATGACGGAACTTACCGGCAAGCCTAAAATTTCACCGAATTTTTTCACAGTGATGACTGCTGGAAGTTTTATTTTTTTTGCCTCTGTTTCCGCCATTTCGATTTAAAATTATTTATATTTTTTTAACCTCCGAAGACATAGCCTGCCTTACCACTTGATCCTCCTCTTCCGTCAAGGGATATTTCTCTGATTTTCCTCCGGCAATCGCCTTTGAATAAACGCGCGTTCCCTCCCGCGTATGCAAAGAGCTTATGGTGATTCCATTGTTCTTTCCATTGAGAAGCGCGATAGAAAAACTTTGATCGCCTCCCAGGTCTTTGAAGGGATTGAACCTCAACATTGCCACTTTATGCAGTCCGCGAAGCGACAAATTGTTGATCTGATTGGAAATATTGTAAAGCTCCTGCACATCCTTATCCAGGGCCTTGATCTGTTTGGCGTGATTCTCCAAAGAGTTTTCTATTTTCAGCCCGGTTTCTCCCAAGTCGAAATCGCCTCTTTTTTTCTTCATTCTTCCGAGACTCGTTTGAATCAGTATAAGCCACAATAATTGAAGAAAGGTTATTCCGGAGAATATGAATGTAAACTTATTTGCTTGTATTAAGCCCAGAAATTCCCGCATATATTCTATTTGACCTTTATTTAGGCTAACACTAATGCATGCCTGTGTAAAGACGAAAGAGGCGAGATTCCAAGCCTAAGGCTGGTTGGCCTAGGCCCAAGAACCTTCGGGATCCTTTCAACCTCAACAGTTTTCCGACCCCGTAAGAAAGCGGAGGGTGCAGGATTTGAACCTGCGAGGGGATTTCTCCCCAACCGCATTTCGAGTGCGGCGCGATAGACCACTCTGCCAACCCTCCGCTTTTCTACGGGGCGAGTGCGCTCCAATTCCAGCCCAAGACTGGTCCGCCCTTGGCGGAAACCCCTGCCTGCCGGCAGGCAGAATTCTGGCACGCTTCCTTATATATAATAAATGTATAGAATTTTTCCGATTAGGGCAATTTCTAGACAAAAAAAAATTTGCGTGTTATCATTTTTTTATAAGAATTAGCTTATTTCATATGCCAGAAAGCGGATTTAATCCCGAAGGATATTCGGTTGAAAAAGAAAGGAAAAATTGGATAGACAAGGTTGAGAAAATAAATGACAAGGGCATGATTGAATCAATACTGAATGGATTAGGAATAGTTATAACCGAACCATTTAAGGATTTTAGAGATGCTCGAGAGGCATTGCAGTCTTTCATAAGAGGTTTCAATAAATCACAGCTGGAAAATCTGGAAGCCGTTGTAAGACAAATCGAGGAAAAAGATGAAGAGTTGTAAAAAAAGTTAATTAATTTAATTTAGCAGACATTGGTTCACGATTAATCGGAACGAATGTTTGGCCGAAAAATATGGCGCTGACGAATAAACAAAAAGAAAAGGTGACCAAGGAAGTGAAAAGGCATGAAAAAGACACAGGATCGCCGGAATACCAGATTGCTCTTTTCACGGAAAAAATAAAAAAATTAACCGACCATCTCAAGAAAAACGTAAAGGATTTCCATTCCCGCCGAGGTCTTCTTAAGATGGTTTCCAAGAGAAAAAAACTAATGCTCTATCTTGAGAAGGTTAATGAAAAAGCGTATAAAAAATTGGTTAAACAATTAGGATTAAAAAAATAGCCCGCTTCAAAACTGCGAATAAAATCGCAGTTTTGTATTAAATAATAATATGTGTCATTACGGACTCCCGCCTGCAACGCTTCGCGTAGCGATAGCGAGCACGGTGATCCGGAATCTAATTATCTGCCTGCCGGCAGGCAGGGATCCTGAAACAAGTTCAGGATGACAAAAAATTATGAGTATATATAAGGAACAAAGAGTTGGCATGCTGGTGGATATCCAAAATTTATATTATTCCGCCAAAGTGCTTTATAGCAAAAAGGTTAACTTCGGACAAATTTTGAAAGCCGGCGTCGGCGATCGAAAGCTCATCCGCGCCATCGGCTATGGCATCAAAACGCTGGAAGGCCAGGAGAAGAATTTTTTCGAAGCCTTGGAAAAACAAGGTTTTGAAGTGAAAACCAAAGACCTTCAGATCTTTCCCGGCGGCGCCAAAAAGGGCGACTGGGATGTCGGCATTGCGGTAGACGCCATCAAAATGTCCAAGAGCTTAGACGTCATTATTTTGGTTTCCGGCGACGGCGATTATATCCCGGTCGTGGAATATCTCCAAAACACCACCGGCTGCCGGGTGGAAGTCATCGCTTTCAAAGAATCAACCAGTTCAAAACTCGTCGAAGCGGCAGATGAGTTTACCAATATTTCGGAGAATAAAAAGAAATTTTTGATATAATTTTTAAATCAAAAAAATGAGAAAAATTGAAGATCCTCGAACCGCATTTGAAGCAACCGAAACAGAGGCTGGCAAAATCAAAAAAGGGCAAGAAAAGATCATCAATAAGGCGCATGGAGAGGCGCTAAAAATTGATACGGCGATAAATGAAAGCGAAGCGCTTGTGAAAGCTGCCGAAGATCAGGCCGATAAGGATGCCATGGAGTTAGCCGAAGTTCGAGAAGAAATTCAAGGAATTACTTTTACTTCTGATCGCCTGAAGCGTGAGGAGTTTGAGGCTTATGAAGAAGCGCAAGAAGCTCTTAAGCGAATACAGAGCATAGGAACGAAAGATGATCATAGCATTACTAGCGGAGCCAGAAGAGAAATGATCAGAGCTAGAAATGCACATGAAGAAAGCCTTCACGGAGAAGCCATCAAAGACAATGAAAGACTTGATACGGCAAACAGAAATGCCTATATATCCGATACTCGCGCTGATTACCATAAATTAGAAGCCGAAGGCAGAAAAAAATTTGCGCAAGCGGATAATAGCAATCGTACGGCTTCGAATATAAGAAAAGAAACTCAAGATGCTTCCAGGAGAACTCCTTTAAGAAAAGAGGGTGAGGATGAAAAAGCCGCGTAATCGAAGCGGCGGATGAATTCACTAATATCAGTGAGAATAAAAAGAAATTTTTGATATAAATTAAATTTTATTTTATATATAATTATTAATTAAAAAAATTATGAAAAACAATATAGAAGCGCCCTATCCCGTGGAAAGTAAAGAAAGAATCGAACTATCTTCCGACCAAATTGCAAATTTAGGATTGGTTGCTGATAGTATGTTTACAGGACAAGCAATAATTAAAGATAAAATTGATAAAATAAGAAGCGGGGGCAAGAAAGTTAGCGCCCCTGAAATTTTTTGGAAAGAATTAGATGAATTTGCCAATGGTAGAGATGAAGTTATGCTAATTTTTGACAGATTTCGCAAATTATTAAATAGCTTAGAGATAGAAAAATAAAGGCTAATAATATCTCGGAGAATAAAAATAAATTTTTGATATAGAAATCAATCATAATCACGAGGTTATATCAAAATCGCAAATATAATAATTTATTTATCATTAAACAATGATCATATGAAAAATCCTGAAAATTTTCCGCCGTCGCAAAAAGAAGGGAGCGAAGCTGAAGATTTGAAAACAAAAATGCCAGCAGCTAAAAAGGGGGAGATCCTCGAAAATGTAGCACGCAACCTTAAGCAATTAGAATATGTTTTGAGACAGTGCAAGTGGGCAGAAGATGAAATTAAAAAGTTTGAAAATGCAACTCCAATCTTAAATTCGCCTCAAGATATTCGCTTCCAAAACAATCAAGATGGAGATTTGTCCTGGAGATCTTTGAACGAAAAAAGAATATCAGCTTTATTAGGATTTTATATTAGATATATATCTCCACTAATAGGGAAGTTGTGTTATTCCGATAACGATGATAAAAGAGGGTGTTTTGAAGAGTTGAATCGAAGAGATGAATTTATGACAAATGCCTCTGGGCGGAGTCTTTATGCTGACTATGATGAAGGCTCTTTTTCTCCTATTGTTGAAGTTCCCTACATTTTGGCGGGAATAAAAGAAGTCGCTGAAAATGCAAAAAAGGAAGCTGAGGAAGAATATGGTTCAATTTTGGAAGAGACAAGAAAGAATAATAAGGAAAAAACATCTTAAGAGTTGCCAAGAGGAGTCATTGACAAAACCCAAAAACCAAGCTAAACTAGGCATAATTAACAATTAAATCAAGCCTTATCTAGCGCGTCAGTAAGCTCAAAAACGAGAATTCAATGTCATTCCCGCGAAAGCGGGAATCTAGTGAAATAAACTGCGATTTGTGACTGGATTCCCGATCAAGTCGGGAATGACAAAAAAGTTTGAATCTTCATTTTTGACTTTACTTCAGATGCCGCTTGTTTAAGGCGACAGTTCCATATGGAACAAAAAAAATGGTCCCTCCAGATCGGAGGGAGAATTCTTGAGGTGGAAACCGGACTTTTAGCCGGACAAGCCAATGGATCAGTAACTGTGCGTTATGGCGACACAGTTGTTTTGGCGACCGCCGTCATGAGCAAAGGCGCATCGAAAATCAGCGGCTATTTCCCGCTGATGGTGGATTTTGAAGAAAGATACTACGCTGCTGGCAAAATCAAAGGTTCCCGTTTCATCAAAAGGGAGGGTCGGCCATCGGATGACGCCATCCTCACTGGCCGAGTGGTGGACCGGACAATTCGACCACTTTTCAATCATCGGATGCGGAACGAAGTCCAGGTCGTCGTGACCGTTCTTTCCATTGACGGAGAAAATGATCCGGATGTCATCTCGATTATTGCCGCTTCTACCGCGCTTTCTATTTCCAATATCCCATGGAACGGACCGGTGGCGGCAGTCCGCGTGGGACAAGTCAACGGAGAATTCATTTTAAATCCGGTCAACGGAGAACTGACCGAGAGCGTTTTGGACATGGTCATTTCCGGAACGAAAGACAAGATCAATATGTTGGATGCCAGCGCCAAGGAAGTTCCGGAAGAGGAAGTCGCCAAGGCTTTTGCTTTTGGACAAGAAGCTATCGCCAAGATCGCGAATTTTATCGACTCCATCGCAAAAGAGGTAGGGAAAGTAAAAGCCGAACCGGTTCTTTTGGCTGGTTCTCCTGAATTTGAGGCTAAAGTAAAGGAAATTTTGCTCTCAGAAGGCTTGGCCGAAGCATTGTATGATAAAGATAAGCAGGTTATTGAAAAGAAAATGCAAGCGATCAAGGAAAAAGTTTCCGACTGCATAAAGAAAGATTTTTTTACCGGAGACGACGCGGAATTGTTAAAAATGAATGAAATTTCCGGCCAGATTCTGGACGAAGTTTCGGACGAAGTCGTCCACCAAAATATTCTGGACAAGGAATTGCGACCGGACGGAAGAAAGCTCAATGAGGTAAGAAAGATCGAATGTAAGGTCGGACTCCTGCCGAGAACCCATGGCTCCGCCCTTTTCACCCGCGGAGAAACTCAGGCATTGACAGTGACAACACTCGGATCGCCCGGCGACGAGCAGATCATCGACACGATGGAAGTAGACATGAAGAAAAGATATATTCATCATTATAATTTTCCGCCGTTTTCGGTCGGCGAAGTGCGCCCAATGAGAGGCCCGGGACGAAGAGAAGTCGGTCACGGCGCTTTGGCGGAAAAAGCTTTAGTGCCGGTTCTTCCGGACAAAGATACTTTTCCCTACACTACTCTTTTGGTTTCTGAAATTCTTTCTTCCAACGGTTCCTCTTCTATGGCTTCCACTTGCGGCTCTACGCTATCCCTCATGGACGCCGGAGTGCCGATCAAAAGTCCGGTCAGCGGCATTGCCATGGGAATTATTGTTGGCGCGGATGATAATTTTAAAGTTTTAACCGACATCCAGGGTTTGGAAGATCATTACGGCGACATGGATTTCAAGGCCGCCGGCACGAAAAAAGGCATCACCGCCATGCAAATGGACGTGAAGCTTTCCGGCGTGACGTTGCCCATGCTTGAAGCGGTTTTGGCTCAATCAAAAGAAAATCGAGCGGAAATTCTCCAAAAAATGCTGGCTGTAATTCCGGAACCAAGGCAGGAAATGTCCCAATACGCCCCAAGAATCATCGTTATGCACATCAACCCGGAGAAAATCCGCAATGTCATCGGAACGGGCGGCAAAATTATCAATGAAATCATCGATGAAACCGGTGTGCAGATTGATATTGAAGATGACGGCTCAGTTTTCATCACTTCTCCTGACGCCACCGCGGCCAAAAAGGCTCAGGAATGGATTGACAATCTGACTCATGAAGTGAAAGCTGGGGAGGTTTTCAGCGCCCGGATTACCCGCATCATGAATTTCGGCGCGTTCGCCGAAATTTTGCCCGGACAAGAAGGCCTCATCCACATTTCCGAATTGGCTGACCGCCGAGTAGAAAAAGTTGAGGATGTGGTGAAGGTCGGAGATATCATCCCGGTCAAGGTCCGAGAAATCGACAACCAAGGCCGGATAAATTTGTCCGCCAAGGCTGTTGCCAAAATCCTATAGGCGAAATGTATTTTGCAATAAATTGAATGTGTTGTAAAATAGAGACAAAGAAATTTGTCTCTATTTTGTTTTGTATTTTATTCTTTCAGGAGATGATTTTCATAAAAAACAACACAAAAAAATGTTCGGATTTTTTAGCAAAAAAGATAAAACAACAGAATTGCTGCGCGGGAACGATCCGCAGGCGGAAAATATTTTTATTCACACGATGGACAGGGATTTGAGAGAAGATGTGGCGCCCGAAAAAGAAATTGCGGATGAAAAAGAGGAAGCGAACAGAGAAATTTCCCGTCCGGTTTCTCGAATTAACATCAACAATCTTACCGACCAGCAAAAATCCAGTCCTTTCTTGAACAAAAATACAATGCCGGGACCTTTTCAGTCGCCTGCCGACAAACCGACAACTGAAACAGGCCAAAAATCGCCGATAAATATTCACTCAACGGCATTTAGAATCACTCCTCAAGATTTTTCAAATTCAGAATCCGTGCTTCCAGCCTCCGAACCCAAAACACAGGCAAGCTCTTCAAAAACAATTCCCGTTCCGCTTCCGCCAAAAAATGTTTTCGGAACAAAGAACCAAAAACCAGTCACAGATGGCGTTGAGTCGCCAGATAAGAAAACTTTTAAAAAACTTGTTCTTATTTTGTCTGTTATTTTAATCGCGATGCTTATTTCAGCCGGGACTTATTATTTTTGGAGCACCAGAAAAAACACCGGCATTTCCGCGGAACCTCCTGTTGAAAAAACTTCTGAAAATCCTCCGGCGGAAGAAATTCCGCCAGTTGAAGAGCCAGGTCCTTCAAAATTTTCAACCGCTGGTCTGAATTATTTGGAAATCGACGTAAACGATCCTTCTCCAGAAGCTGCGAAAGAAGCCTTAAAAAGTTACGCGCAAGAAGTGAAGGCCTCGGGAATTACCAGCGCTTTGGAATTCAAGGCAGTCACGTTAGAAAAAAGTCCAATAAGTCTCGCGACGTTTTTAACGAAAATGAAATTAACGCTTTCCCCAGAATTAATTTCTTCCTTAGAAGATAATTTCAGCCTATACATTTATAATGACCAGGGAAATCCGGGCATCGGACTAACCATACCAGTAAAGAAAACTGTGACGCTGGATGATGTTATGTTGCGTGAAGAAAAAAATCTCCCAATTGAATTACAATCTCTTTTCCCTGTTGAGCAATATACTTTGGAAAAAAATAGATCTTTCTCCACCTCAGAATTTGATAGCTCTCTTTGGGGCAAGCTTGGCATACGCTACCTAAACATTGTTTCCCCGGAAAATTTATCCATCGATTATATCTTGTTGAACGAGAACGGAGCCACCAAGCTCCTGATTGGTACCACTAAAATGACACTGCGATCAATCATTGAAAGCCAGCGGCCGAGCCTTTCAGGCCAAAAATAGCATAAGCTGTGGATAACTTATTGAAAAGTCGACTCCCAGTCACCGTTTCAAAATAAAGCAAGTTTCTTTTTTAAAAATCGTTTTTTTTTAAAAAATACATTTTTTACTGAAAAGACCTTTTTCTCCGAAATATCCTTTAAATAAGGGATTTCGCTGAAGAGCCTTTGACTTGGAGACAATTTTTTGCTATAATAAGGCTACAGTGGTTCATTGAAAAGCGAATATCATCAACGGAAGGAGAGTTTCAATCGCAATTTCCCCCTATTTGCGATTGAAACTCTCCTACTGTTCAAGTATTTTGAATAACATTTCAAAATCGCCTCGAATCTGACTCGAGGACCCTAAAACAAAAACAAAACTTTTTTAAAAATAAAAATAAAAATAAAAAAGTTAGTTCTTTAAATCAAAAGGCGTAAGCCAGAGAACGGTAAGAGTAAAAATGCTAAAATAAAAGTCAGAATAGCATTAAAAATTGGTGTATGTAAATAAAATACATGTACACTGTAATTTCGATGCCTCTCACCCGGGCTAAAAAATTCTCGTTGCATGTTATTACATACGACTAACACCGGGGCGTTCCAGCCACATATTTATATAGGGCGTTCGAGCGCCCTGGTTACCATACCACTAGAGTATCGGCACCAGGCAGGTGTTTTTTTGTTTTCAAAATGCTAGAATGGAAAGCATGAATCGCACGAAACATATATGACTGATTTTTTAAATCTCGGCAAAAGGGGCGAACGGGTGGCTGCTGAATTTTTGAAAGACAGTGGCTATGAAATTATCGGAATGAATTTTAAAAATAAGCTTGGAAGGGCGGTGGGCGAAATAGATATTATCGTCAAAGATTTGTCGAATCAGGATTTAGTTTTCGTCGAAGTAAAGACCCGGGAGTATCAAAAATACAAAGACACTCTTCCGGAAGAAAACATTACTCCATCAAAACTCAGAAAACTTTCCAGAATAGCTGGCATCTGGCTCAAATGCAAAAATTTATCGGACGCCAGCTACCGATTTGACGCTATCTCGGTTTGGCTGGACCGAAAAGCAAATATCGCCAAAATAAAACACATAAAAAGTCTCTGATTCACCCCGGCCCCAATTTCGCTAAAATTAAATTAAAATTGAACTTTATTTTAATGCAACTTCAATAAAGACAGTTGGCGCTTGGCCCGAATAGGGCCGGGTAGGCGCCCGCAGCGCCACCGGTGGTATACCGGCAAAATTGGGACGGGATTCATAGACACCTTTTCCGCTATTTGCTACAATAAGAATGCTTCTTACGCTGTTTAACCATTAACTGGAATAAACTTATATGGCACTTGATAAAGCGACAATCGACGAGCTTAAATCGGCATTGTTAGAGGAAAAAGAAATGCTTGAAAAAGACTTGGGCAGAATTGCCAGGCCGGTGGATAAACCGGAAGGAGATTATGAAACTTCTTTTGAAGATATCGGAACCGACCGAGAAGATAACGCCTCGGAAGTGGAACAATATACGGATAATTTGCCAGTTGAATTGACGCTTGAAAAAAATCTCAAAGAGGTGCTGGAGGCATTGGAAGAAATTGATTTGGGAACTTACGGCATTTGCAAAAATTGCAACCAGGAGATATCACTAGACAGACTGCGCGCCAATCCAGCCGCCCGAACTTGCATCAAGTGCGGTTAGTTTTTGCCATCATGCGAATGAAAAAATATTTTCCGCTTTTTTTGTCCGCGCTTCTGATTTTCGCCGATCAGCTTTCTAAATATTTAATCCGCCTTTCCGGCGGATTTTATGTTTGCAACCCAAATATCGCTTTCAGTATAAAAATACCACTGACATTACTGGTGATTTTTTGGGTATTTATTATCGCATTTATAAGTTTTCTAATTTTCAATTTTCAATCTTTCCCACCAGAGCGAGACTCCGCCAAGGCGATGGCAATTTTCAAAAAATTTTCAATCAATAAATTTTCCGATTTACAAACCTTTGGACTGCTGCTAATTCTATCCGGCGCTGTGTCTAACCTAGCCGATAGAATGCATTTCGGTTGTGTTGTTGATTTTATAGATTTGAAATTCTGGCCGGTTTTCAATCTGGCTGATGTTTTCATAACAGCTGGTGTTATAATATTATCAATAACAAGCCTACGAAAAGAAAGCGTGAAGTAAATACTTTTAACTTTTTACTTCTCACTTTTTACTTTGAAACATGCCTTCAAAAATTCTGTCTGCCGCGACCATCGGGCTCAAGAGCGAGCTTGTCGAAGTGGAAGTCGACACAGTTTCCGCGGGACTTCATCAATTCAATATTGTCGGATTGCCGGATGCGGCCGTCAAGGAATCGCGCGACCGCGTGAGTTCGGCGATCCGCAACTCAAAATTCAAGCCGCCTCATCAGAGCGGTCGAGTGACAATTAATTTGGCTCCGGCCGATCTAAAAAAGGAGGGTCCGGTTTATGATCTGCCGATGGCGCTTGGCTTTTTGCTGACAACAAGGCAGATCACTTTTGATTACCAAAACAAATTGTTCCTCGGGGAACTATCACTGGATGGAAAAATAAGACCAGTCAAAGGCGTGCTGCCGATGGCAATTTTGGCCCGGGATTTGGGAATTTCTGAGATTTATGTGCCAAAGGAAAATGCTCCAGAAGCTTCCGTAATTGAAGAAATTAGCGTTATTCCCGTGTCTAATTTTCTTGATCTAATAGCTCATCTTTTGGGGAAAAACCGGATTGCGCCGACTCCAAAAACCGATTTGGAAAAATTTTTTTCCGAGGACGAAAATATCTTGGACATGTCCTTTATCCGCGGGCAAGAACACGCCAAGCGGGCCTTGGAAATTGCCGCCGCCGGAGGACACAACGTGATTCTCAACGGCCCGCCCGGTTCCGGAAAAACAATGCTCGCCAAAACCATGGCTTCCATCCTGCCGCGACTCACGGTTCCCGAAGCACTAGAAGTGACCAAGATCTTTTCCGTATCCGGACAACTCCCGCGCGGCACCGCCCTCATCACCCGGCGCCCTTTCCGCGCGCCGCATCACACCGCCAGCTCCGTTTCGCTGGTCGGCGGCGGAACTTATCCGCGGCCCGGAGAAGTCAGTATGTCCCACCGGGGAATCTTGTTTTTGGATGAGTTTCCCGAATTTTCCCGAAACATTCTAGAAAATCTGCGCCAACCATTGGAAGACGGGACTATCACCATTTCCCGCGCTCAAGGATCCTTGGAGTTTCCGGCTCGTTTCACTCTCATTGCCGCCATGAATCCGTGTCCCTGCGGCAACGCGACCGACCCGGAAAAAACTTGCTCCTGCAGTCCGGCCAGCATTATCAAATATCAAAGAAAAATTTCCGGGCCGATCCTCGACCGCATTGATCTGCATGTCGAAGTGCCGCGGATAAAATTTGAAAAATTGACTGAAGATTATCGGGGAGAACTTTCGTCTTCCATCCGAGAACGAGTTGGCCGAGCTCGAGATATTCAGGCCGAGAGATTTATCGATTCAAGAGCGATAACCAACAGCGAAATGGGAAGCGTTGAGATAAAAAAATTCTGCGTCTTGAACCCCGCGTCGCTTGAACTCATGAAGAATGCCGTCTCCCGCTTCCACTTGAGCGCGCGCGCTTATTACCGTATAATAAAGGTCGCCCGAACCATTGCTGACCTCGAGGAAAGCCGGGAAATAAGCCCGCAACACATCGCTGAGGCCATCCAATATCGGTTTAAGACGGAGTAATTCAAAATTTACAATGCTTTTTTTCAATAAGAAACTTGCCTTTTTTGTCTTGTCTTTTGCGCTCTTCGCGCTCGGCCATCCAGTTTTTGCTTTCTTTTCCGGTCCGGAAAAGAGTTTTGATTTTTCCGGAGAAAAAATAGCTTACCTAAAAGATAACGGACTGGATTTTACCCTAAAAACTTCCGCTAATACCGTCGGTGATTTTCTGAAAGAAACCGGCCTTGAATTGTCCGAGCACGATCTGGTCATTCCGGAAAAAAGTGCCCTTTTATTTTCCGGAAGCAACATTGAAATCAAACGAGCGGTAAAAATAAAGATTCAGGTAGACGGCAAAACTTTGGAAAATTGGACTTTGCGAAAAACTGTCGGCGAGGTAATTTCTGAAAATAACATAACGCTTGGCCGATTGGATAAGGTTTCAGAGAACATAAATTTTTATCCGCGCTCGGCCGCTCCGATAGTCATTACCCGCATAAATGTGGAAGAAAAAGTCATCGCGGAGGATATTGATTTTAAAACCATCACAAATACAGACAGCAAATTAAGCTGGCGGGATAAAAAAACAACCCAAACCGGCGAAACGGGGATTCGGGAAGTGAAATATCGCATCACCTACAAAAACGGCAAAGAAATTTCCCGCGTAGTTTTGGAAAAAAATATCACCAAAGATCCGGTCACGCAAATTGTCACCCAGGGAACCTATATGAAGCTTGGTAAAGCGGCCAGGGGCCAGGGCACCTGGTATGCCTGGAAAGGGGGCCTGTTTGCGGCCTCAACTACCATTCCCAAGGGAAACCATGCTAAAGTAACCAACACGGCCAATGGCAAGTCGGTCGTCGTCCAAATCAATGACTATGGTCCGCAAGGCAAGGGCCGCATCATCGATCTCGACAAAGTGGCTTTTGCCAAAATTGCATCGCTCGACGCGGGAGTGATTGGGGTGAAAGTCGAGCCGATATTAAACTGACAGAATTATTTTAAAAATAATTCTGTCATCCCGAACTTGTTTTAGAATCCCTGCCTGCCGGCAGGCAGGTAATTAGATGCTGAAACCCCAGAAGCAAATAAGGTTGCTACGGGGCAAGCAAATTCAGCATGATATCCCTTGCCATCCTGAATTTATTCCGAAATTCAATCGTTTTGTCACCCTGAACTTGTTTCAGGGTCTAATAAAAATGAAACAATATTGCGTCTATATCACAACCAACAAAATTAACACGACTTTCTATATTGGCGTTACTTCCAATCTACCTCGGAGAATGTATGAACATAAGAACAAAGTAGTTGAAGGATTTACTGAAAAATATAACCTAGACAAACTAGTTTACTTTGAGCAGACAGAAGATGTTAACAGCGCATTACTTCGAGAAAAACAATTGAAAAATTGGCATCGGCAATGGAAGATGAATCTTATCAATGAATTTAATCCCGAATGGAAAGATTTGACCGATACCCTTTTAGATGCTGAACCAAGTTCAGCATGACAATTAAAAACCCGGATCATTTCGAGCTCGTTTCGAAATCTAATATGTCATCCTGAATTTATTTCAGGATCTAATAAAATTAAAAAAGCCGGAGAGAATGTTACCTCTTCGGCTTGTTTTTTAGCCACCTCCTTTCTGGAATTCGCTTTGATTAACTACTCACACAACGTATGTGCATGCTACCCATTTATTGCCCCTGACATCTGTCCATTTGAGCACCGGACCTTCCCACATAAAATCAGTAACCCCTGTCCAAAAGTCATTAGTTCCAGAACATTCTTTTTTTTCCAATAGAGCTTGGTATCGGATCCTGCTGTTGTCATTTCTGAATCCGAGGTGCCAAAAGTGCCTAAGCATTTCCTCAAAGAGAGCGGGAGTTTTTATTTGGATTACAACTTCGGTCTGTGCCTTCACTTCCTCCCAGGGCGTTTCGTCACCAATTTTCTTATAGCACTCCATTCCAACTCTTCCATAAATTCCACCTTCGATGCCAAACCTGAATCCATTGCAATAAACTTTATTGATTTCGATACTGAACCCTTCAGGTATATTACTCATCGCATCCTCCTTTGGCTCTTGGCCGTTTAATAGTTGGTGGCTATATTGTCTAAAGAACTGCGTTTCGACTTCTTTCCCATTGGGCCTTTCATCGTAACAAGCAAGTATACACTAAAATGACAAAATAATCAATACTTCGGTCAATATAGACACAATAAAAATTTGCCAATTTATAATATTTTGGCTTAAATATGGACAAATATTACTGGATATGCTATACTTAAAATAACGACCAAATTTTCGTTATTCTATACTAAATGTCATCCTGAACTCGTTTCAGGATCTAATTAAATTAGATTCCGGATCAAGTCCAGAATGACAATTATTTAAATGCTTTTATGATTATCCAGAAATTAATCGCCGCCGGACTGCACGAAAAAGAGTCTAAAGTCTACGCCGCGCTTTTGGAATTGGGCGAAGCCACCATTGCCCAAATCACCAAAAAAGCCCAGATTAAGCGCTCAACCGTCTATGAAATGCTGGATTTACTCGGCAGCAAGGGCCTAGTAAGCCAGACGCACCGGCAAAAAAGACCGATCTTTGTGGCCGAAAATCCAAAAAAACTGATTGAAGCCTTGGCCGAAAAAAAGAAAAGCTTGGAAAACGCCATGCCGGAACTTTTATCCATCATGAATTTACTGGACAAAAAACCACGCATCCGCTACTTTGAAGGACTACCAGGAATCAAAGAAGTGTTTGAAGATACGCTCCGCTACCCGGAGCAAGAGATCCTTACATGGTTTCCTTATCCTTACATCAACCTGGGGGAAGATTATTTTTGGAAACATTACCTGCCGGAAAGAGTTGAGAAAAAAATTTGGGCCCGTGCCATTGTTCCAGACACGACTGCAAATCGCCAGTTCGCCCAAGACATGAAAGATAAAGCCATCACTAAAACCCGATTCGTTGCCGACAAGTCTTTTTCCGGTTTTGATTTGGAAATAAAAATTTACGGGCAAACTAAGCTGGGAATCATTTCTTACGCGGAAGATCTAGGAATCATCATTGAAAGCAAGAAAATATACGATGGTCTCAGGGCTATTTTTGAAGCGTTGTGGAATAGCCTAAGAGAAGAAAATAATTATGTTCAGAAACTGGATATCGAACAGTAAATTAATTTTTGTCATACTGAATTCATTTCAGCATCTATTTAGATCCTGAATCAAGTTCAGGATGACGGGATAATCTATGCCAACAAAACTCGGACAAAATTTTCTAAAAGACAAAAGCGTTATCAAAAAAATTATTGACGTAGCTAATTTGACGACCGATGATTTGGTTTTGGAAATCGGCCCGGGCAAAGGGATTCTGACGGAAGAATTAATTAAGCGAACTGGAAAGGTTATAGCAGTGGAAATTGATGAGGGGTTAAATAATATGTTACGCAACAAGCTCAGCAACAAAAAGAATGTTGAAATAATAAACGCGGATATTTTGAAAATAAATTTAGCAGAATTAATAAAAGGTTCAACCTTAAACCGGTCCAAGGTTGAACCTTGGCGAAAATATAAAGTCATCGCGAATTTGCCATATTATATTACCTCACCAATTATTCGCTTGTTCCTGGAATCTGACCCTGCTCCGCAAGAAATGATCTTGATGGTCCAAAAAGAAGTAGCCGAACGGATCGTGGCAAGTCCCGGAAAAATGAGCCTTTTGGCTATTTCCGTGCAATATTACGCAAGAGTAGAATTGCTTTTTTGTGTGGATAAAAGTGCTTTTTCTCCATCACCAAAAGTGGATAGCGCCATCATAAAGATTACTCCTTATTCTCCTCTCCCCCCGGGAGAGGATGCCCGCAGAACAGGAGAGGGAACTACCCCAGTACCCTCACCCTCTCTTCTAACCTCTCTCCCGGAGGGAGGGCGGGAGAGCAGGAAAAAATTTTTTCGCGTGGTCCGCGCAGGGTTTTCGGCCAAAAGAAAGCTGCTAATTAACAACTTGGCCAATAGTTTTCATTTGGACAGAAAAGTTGCGGAAGCTAAAATTAAAAAAGCCAGAGTGAATCCGTCCTTAAGAGCCCAAGAGCTTTCCGTGGAAGATTGGAAAAAATTGACAGAATTATTTTAAAATAATTCTGTCATCCTGAACTTGCCTGCCCCGTAGTAAGCGAAGCTCTGCTTTGGGGATTCAGAATCCCTGTCTGCCGGTATGCAAATAATTAGATTCCGAATCTCCGCCCGAGGCGGATTCTCTTTTGGAAGAAAGTCCGGAATGACATTAATCTAAAAATACTATTTTCACCAAAATCAGTCCGTAAACGCCGACTGTTCCCAATGCCCACCAAAAAATATCGTGCGGATTTATTTTTTTATTGGTAACTATCAAAAACGCAAGACTGCCGAATAAAAGTGCCCACCAGAAAAGACGCAATTCATTGAGCAGAAAAACGCTCAGCATAAATGAGATAAAAACCCCGACCGCCACTATAATCCTCCCTTTTTCTTCGCCGAAAATTACCGGCACCGTAAACACACCGTATTTTTTGTCGCCTTCAATGTCCTTGAAGTCTTTGATCGGCAAGGAGAGAGTCAGCGCTCCGAGAAAAAGAAAAATTACGCGCCACGAAAGCCCCCGAATGTTTTCGTCGCCGGAAACCAGCGTGAATCCGATAAAAAGAACGGCCAGGGAAGCGATCGCGCTGATCAGCGTCGCGGCGACCGGAAATCTTTTGAGGCGGAAAGGCGGAGCCGAATATGACCATGCCAACAACTGATAGACAAAAAGAATGGCGGCAAACTTGACGCTGACCGCCAACCCGCCCAAAAGAGAAAGCAAAAAAATAACTGCTCCCAATTCCGCGTATTCCCGGATGGTAAATATTTTTTTCTGCAATGGCCGGTCCGGATTGGAAATCTGGTCTATTCTGAAATCATAGATATCATTGACAATGACCGACGCTTTCCATGCCAGCCAAATCGCGGCGATCAATGTCAGCACCGCCAGAATTGAAAAAAGCCTGGGTGTGGAATTTTCCGGATAAGCCAAAAAACCCAATCCCAGTCCGATCAAAAAAAGACCGGTATGATAAACAAGCTGGGGCAAGCGCAAATTTTTTAAAACCGCAAAAAATTTTCCCCGGCTGATGAAAAAAAACAACAGCAGCAGAAGTCCCGCAAGAAAAAGAAAATAAACTAGGTTTAGATGGTGAGCCAACGAATAGGCCAGACTGTTGAACTGCGTGCCGAAAAGATTGGCCGGAGTGCCGATCAACTGAACAATATCAATTTCATTGACGGCGGAAATTTTTTTCGAACCCTGGAAAAAATAATAGGTAAAAGAAAAAAAAGAGGGAAAAGCGCCCATAAAAAACAGCGTGCTATAAGTCGAAATCGCCCCAAGGGCGGCTTTAATCCAGTTTTTGGACTTCGCAAAAACCAGTCCGGCAGAAAGAAAAACGGCCGAAATAAAGACAATTTTTGTTCCAAAATAAACAATTCCCGAAGGCAAATGTCCAAAGGCAGTCAAAAATTGGCCTTTTAAGGCCTTAATGTCGTTAATCATGTAGAAACTCCAATAAACATTGCCACCGGTTTTTATCATATCAATGACCGGAGGAAAGATAATCAGCCAAGAAACCCAGATGATAAAAATGGAAAGATGGGAAGGATTTTCCTTTAAAATAAGGCTTAAGATAAGCCAAATAATAAGCAGGGCTATGGAAAAAAAGTAAAAATTATGAGTGTATTCAATGACTATTTCATCGAATGTCAAGGCTCGAGATGCGACAAAAAATTCAATGAACATTCTGATGGCAATGATCGAAAGAAAGCTAAGGGCCCAAGTCAGAGGACTTGCTGTTTTTTCAGAAATTCTGTTTATCCTTTCCTGAATTTTTTCAAATTTATCCGTCATCAGATAAACCTTACCAGATTTTTTTTCGCCCGGCAACTCCGGCCAGCCGTTCCTCTTTTTTGCCGAAAATATCTGTGAATAACTTATTTACTTTATAAAGCTTTTTGTGTTATAATTTTTTAGTGAACTATCCAACCGCTTTTGATTTAAGCCATTCAATGATAATTCAAAAGCGCGGATAAATGTTGCGTTTTAGCCGTTAATTTTTTGCCGCCATTCGCGGGGAATGATGTCAAAATTTAGTGCAAGATGAAAATAAAAAATATTAAAATATCCCTGATGATCCTGGCAAGCTTAGTCATTTTAAGCTTTGCCTTTTTTTCATCCGCTCAGCAAAATTCAACTACGAATGACAATGTCTTTTTGGACTCCGACCAGGACGGATTATCCGACACTGAAGAAAAAACCTACGGCACAGACCCGTTCAAATCCGACACGGACAGTGACAGTTATTCAGATGGCGCGGAAGTAAAAGCCGGATATAACCCTTTGGTGCCAGCACCGGGCGACCGGGTTGTTCCAGAAGCTGCGTCAATGGCCACCGGCTCAGCCGCCGTCCAGCCCGATTCCAATGTTACTTCAGAAGTAGCCGATAAAATAAACAGGCTCGTAAGCGAAAAATCGGCGACTGAAAGCCAGGAAATTTTGATGAGTGACGTGCAGGCTTTGGTCGAAGATACCATCCAAGCCAAAACCGAAGATGTCACGCTGCCCGCAATAAACCCGGACGAAATAAAAGTAAAAACCCAGAATTACGCGAATCTTTCTCCAGAAAAGCAAGCCGCGCAAAAGAAAGAGGATTTTTTGAATTATGCAACCGCAGCTTCCTATATTATCTCCAGCAATTCTCCGCAACCGGTCACTTCCGCGGACGATCTGACCAGCCTGACCAGCTCGATTTCCCAGCAGGTTTCTTCTGCATTAATTTCAAGAAATCCCGCTGCTCTGAATGATCTCTCTCAAACCGGCGAAAAAACACTGGACCAGCTAAAATACATTGAAGTTCCGGAAGAAATGGTTCCGCTGCACACCCAAGGACTAGTGTTTGCCAAATATGCCATGCAACTCAAAGACGGCATTGCGCCTAATCCGGAAGATCCGCTGGGCGAAATAGTCAGTTTCTCGAAAATGCAAGGATTGGCCGAGTCCTTTCTGGGTTTTGGTTTGGAATTGCAAAATAAAGCCAGCCAATATGGCGTACCGATTACGGAAACAGATTCATTAGAATCGGCAATAAAGACTACAGAGACCGGCACCGCCATTCTGAACGGAACAAAATAGAGACCGGCGCAAAATTATTTTTATCAGACCTAAAATGAGCAATCCGAAAACAAAAAAGGTGTTTTGGCGAAAAATTATTTTCATTGTGCTTTTCATTTTCTCTTTTTCTCTCGCGCCGATCCACACGGCTGACGCCTGGCTCTCCATCCCTGCAGCTCTCATTGGAAATGCGATGGACTGGTTGATGAAAAATATCGAAGGAATAGTTACCGGAATCATCAAAAATGCCGGCGCCAAAGCCATCAATAAGATGATGAGCAACGTTGTCGGCGGCGGATCTTCCGGCGGACCGATGTTTATCACTGACTGGCAGGATTATCTTAAGCGGCAACCGGAGCAAAAAACTCAAGGCTATATGAATGATTATCTGACTCAAATGACCCAGGGGCGAGGTTCCGTATCAAACTATGTCCCGGCAGGCAACTTTGAAGGAGTTGGCAATGGCGCCTTCAATTCTGGTGTCAGTGATTTCGGAAATTATTCCAGCCGTTTAGCGGCCATGGGCAGGGATCAGTTAAGCGCCAGCTCCAGCACCGCCCTGCCTCAACCGACTTTTTCCGGAAATCCGGGTAACATGTTTGGCCAGCTAAATTTCAAACAGTTGGATGTCTACACTTCCGGAGTGAATAACCCATGGTCTTTTAATGCCTCTCTGGAAGAAAAAAGAATGCAATCCCTGGAAGACGAACGTGATATCGCAATGGCCAAATCCATCGCCAATGCCGGCTTCACTGGAAAGGAAGTTAACGGACAGACCGTCGCGCCTGGATCACTTGTCAAAGAAAAAATGGCCGCTACGGAAGATATCGGCAACAAAATCCTAGCCAACGCTGACGGTTTGGCGGCCGTCATGAGCGCGGTCATCACCCAGCTAGTCACCAAATCGATCGACCAGGGCATTGGCAATGTTCAGTCAAGGATTCAAAAAGAGGTTTTCACTGTAGCAAATAATGCCTCACGCCAATTAAATCAACAGGTTAAGGACGTAGGACCAAAAGCTTTATATAAGCCCCATTTCTAGTCTTCAATAATACTCGGGAAAACAAAAAAATTGAATTTACTCCTAAAAATTTTAAAAAATACCAAATTTCGGCTGCTGGTGACATTTTCTCTGTTTATCGTCATCATCGGTTTTTTATTTTCCACCGGAACCTTAAAAGTTTATGCGGCAATGCCGATCCAGGATGGGGCGGGTCGTTATGATCCAACTGGAGCCGTTGCAAAGGTTAGCGACGCGGCTCAAAATAATCCGACAATAATTAATCCTTTAGTAATCCCTCTCGTATTAATCCTCCGTTTCATTAAATTGTTGCTTCAGGCATCAGCGTCTCTTTTCGGCTGGGTAGTCACGCCCGAAAACCAGACAGCGGTTATGGGACAACCAGTAATATACCAAACATGGATGATGGTTCGGGATCTCCTGAACGTGGCTTTCATCCTGGTTTTGCTTTTTTCCGCTTTTTCCACCATTTTCCAGGTGGAAAAATACAGCTACAAAAAATTGCTCCTGAACCTGGTTCTGATGGCTCTTTTGGTCAATTTCAGTTTCCCCATCGCTCGCGTCATCATCGACACTTCCAACGTTCTTATGTATTCACTCATCAACCGGATGACCTTCACGGCCGGCGACGTGGTCAATGGCGGACCCAAAACAGCCCTCGGCGCGATCGCTTTTGGCTCCAAGTTCGCGGACATGTTGAATCCGCAAAATTATGATGTTACCTATTTGATTTCGGCGATTGTTTTTGGATTCATTTTAGCCATCACGCTTCTGGCAATCGGGGTGATGTTCATCATCCGGATGGTCGCCCTGGCCATTTTGATCATTTTTTCTCCAATTGCTTTTGTGGCTTCTATCCTTCCGGATACGTCTTCCTATTCCAGCAAATGGTGGAGCAATCTTTTCAAGTATGCATTCTTCGGACCGATCATGATTTTCATGCTTTATATATCTTCATCTTTGATAGTGCAAATGGGTTCAACTCCGACCATGAAGAAATTTCAGGATCAGGCCATCAACCAAACTTCCGCCTCCTCGGATGTGGGAATAATAGCGGCCATATCCTACTATTCAATCCCGATAGTCATTTTGTGGTTTGGCATGGGCATGGCCCAGTCGATGGGTGTCGCCGGCGCCGGAACGGTGATGGGCTACGCCCAGAAGGTTTCCCAAAGCGCAGGGAAAA
>Ga0172375_10003203_pt1 | contig 24993 bp, 25 predicted proteins | sample LakKiv1m_FD_114537 | JGI IMG/M metagenome (GOLD analysis project Ga0172375, IMG submission 114537) | Freshwater microbial communities from Kabuno Bay, South-Kivu, Congo - kab_092012_11.1m | ecosystem: Environmental > Aquatic > Freshwater > Lake | place: Democratic Republic of the Congo...
GACCCATAGACTCAGACTTCAGGATGTTTTTTTTGCAGTGTTTTCAGTTATTATTTTTTATGTTTTCAGAAACTTCAATATAGCAAGTTTCATTGGAGAAAACCTGAAGAGTTCTTTCAGATGAGTCATCATATAGTAGAGCTTAAAGATGTCCGTTTCTGTTATCCTGATGGGACAGAGGCGCTGAAAGGCGTTTCCTTTAAGATATTTCATGGCGAATCAGTTGGCATAACAGGCGCAAATGGAGCTGGAAAGACGACGCTTCTTCTTAACCTGAACGGACATCTCCTCCCGACCGCGGGAGAAATATCCATAGGAGATATCCCTCTTACCAAAAAAATGCGGCAGGAGATAAGGAAAAAAGTCGGTTTTGTCTTCCAGAATCCTGACGATCAGTTATTCATGCCTACTGTTTATGAGGATGTAGCCTTTGGTCCAATAAACCTTGGGTTAACTCCGGAAAAGGTTGACGAAAGGGTAAGGAATGCCCTTGAAATGGTAGGTTGTATTCATCTTATGCCTAGACCTCCTCATAGATTGTCCGAGGGCCAGAAAAGAGCTGTTGCTATTGCCTCTGTTATGGCAATGAATCCGGACATATTAGTTATGGACGAGCCTGCCTCAAACCTCGACCCCAAATCAAGAAGGCAGCTTATCAACCTCCTCAAAAGCTTCAGGCACTCAAAGATTATAGCCTCCCATGACCTCGACATGATACTGGATGTATGCGAAAGGTGCCTTATTATAAAAGATGGGAAGGTTGTTGCTGACGGCCCGTCTAAAGAAATCCTTTCAAATGAAAAATTGCTTGAGGAAAATAACCTTGAGTTACCCCTTTCAAGAAACTACTTGTGGGTTACATAAAAAAGTTAAAATGTCTAATGGCTGATATTCTGAAAATATTCCTTATCTTTACCTTTATTTTATTTCTTCTAAGGAAGAAACTGAATATCGGCCTTGTAATGATGATCGCCGCTTCTGTATTATTCCTGCTTTATCGCATGCCGTTAACCTTGATATGGGCGACATGTAAAAGCGCTGTCCTGAGCAATGTGACCATCAAACTGATACTCGCATTATCCTTTATCAGAATCTTTGAGATGGCGCTAAGGGAACACGCTATCCTTACCCGGATGATGAGCGCTGCAAAGGCGCTACTTAAAAACAGAAAGATGGTCATAATATCAATGCCCCTGCTGATAGGCCTGATGCCCTCTGTTGGAGGCGCATATTTTTCCGCTCCCATGGTAGCCGAGACAACCAGGGATATTAAGATGAGCCCTGAAGAAAAGGGGTTTATCAACTACTGGTTCAGACATCCATGGGAATGTATATTGCCTTTATATCCTGGAATCCTGCTCGCATCAGCTATTTCAAAAATAGATCTCCATACCATTATTACTGTAAACCTTGCATATGCAGCCCTGATGCTGATAGCCGGGTTTATCTTTTCAATGCATGGCGTTCAGGGAGTGATAAAGACAAAAGAGAAAATATCAAAAAGGGGCTTATGGAGTTTCGCACCGATAATCGCTGTCCTCCTGCTAGTAGTCATATTTCATATAGAACTGCATTATGCATTGATTGCTGTTGTTATATTACTGCTTTTATTTTACAGGTACAATCTGAAATCCACCTTTACCGCTCTTAAACACGGTTTCTCTCCTGATGTGATTATTCTGATACTTGGTGTTATGCTTTTCAAAGAGGCTATGGAATATTCAGGAGCGGTCAAAAACCTCAGCCAATTTTTCATAAAAGAGGGGATTCCCGTCCTCCCTATTCTTTTCCTGCTCCCATTTATTACAGGCTTGCTTACAGGCCTTACTGTGGGTTTCGTAGGAAGCACATTCCCTCTTATAATAAGTGTTGCTGGCAATACGTCCATAGGCGCGATATCCTTCGCATTTGCCTCTGGATTTTTAGGTGTGCTTTTCTCGCCGGTCCATATATGTCTTATACTGACAAGAGAATACTTTAAGGCTGATTTATGGGGAATCTACAAAAAGATGATACCTGCTGGCATCCTTGTTTTCTGCGGAGCGATTGTAGAGTACATGATACTTAAATAACCAATCACCAAATAAATTCTGATTGTCAATAAATACTCGTCTATCGGTTACGGTAACGAAGCTCGTTTCGTCTGTCGGTAAAGTTATCCGTAAAAGACGTTACCTTTAGACGTTTTACGTTACAAGTCTCGTAACCGTTTAACGTCATGCTGTAATCTTGTATCACGTGGCCTCTTACCCCTTTATCACCCCAATCGGCCTGAGTCTTGCAACTTTCTTTGAAATCCCTGCATTGTGAACCACGTCAACAACATCTGATACATCCTTATATGCCTCGGACATCTCCTCTGCGAGGGTTCCCCTGCTGGCAGACCTGACTATAATGCCTTTATCCTCCATCTCACGCCATATTGCACGGCCTTTTGCCCTTTTGATCGCCTGATGTCTCGACATTACCCTGCCAGCGCCATGGCATGTTGAACCAAATGTCTCCTGCATCGCCTTTTCAGTTCCGAGAAGGACAAATGATACTCTACCCATATCTCCGGGTATTAAGACAGGCTGACCAATGGGCCTGTAAATCTCCGGTAGTTCCGGATGCCCCGGTGGGAAAGCCCTCGTTGCGCCCTTTCTGTGGACTATGAGTTTCATCTTCTTGCCGTTAACTTCATGTTCTTCAATCTTTGCGATATTATGTGCAACATCGTATATCAGGGTCATACCGAGTTCTTTTGGCGAGATATTAAATAGCCTCAAGAATGTCTCTTTAGCCCAGTGCATGATACACTGCCTGTTTGCCCAGGCATAGTTGGCTGCAGCCCTCATTGCAGCAAGATAATCCTGTGCCTCGGAACTTTCAAATGGAGCGCACGCAAGCTCTTTATCAGGCAATTCTATCTTGTATTTACTTATAGCTTCTTCCATCACTTCAAGGAAATCAGTACACACCTGATGACCAAAACCCCTGGAGCCCGTATGTATCATCACTGTAATCTGGTCTTTAAAAAGGCCGAGACTGTTTGCAGCTACTTCATCGTAAATCTCATCAACGTACTGGACTTCAAGGAAATGGTTGCCGGAGCCCAAAGTCCCCTGCTGCGCCCTTCCCCTCTCATAGGCCTTATGACTTATTAAGGATGGATCTGCTCCGTCAATATAGCCTCCTGATTCTATTTTATTGAGGTCGTCAGCATCTCCAAGGCCCTGTTCTACTGCCCAGCGTGCGCCTCTTAAAAGAAGGCTTCGTTCTTCTTCCGGACCAAGACGGATCTTCCCCTTCGAGCCGACTCCTGATGGTATCTCGCTATACAAAATCCCGACGAGGTCTTTAATCCTCGGCGCAACCTCCTCCTTCTTAAGGTTGCTTCTTAAAAGGCGGACTCCGCAGTTTATATCGTAGCCAACACCGCCTGGAGAGACAATCCCTTTTTTTAGGTCAAAAGCAGCCACGCCTCCGATTGCAAATCCATACCCTGTATGCACATCAGGCATAGCCATTGATGATTTAATAATACCCGGCAAGGTCGCTACATTGGCCACTTGCTCTATTGACTGAGTATCAAGTTCCTTTTCAAGCAACTCATCAACATAGATAATCCCTTTAACCCTCATACCCGGCTTGTAATCACTGGGAATTTCTATTTTTGTATCATCAATCCTTTTGAGTTTTTCTAATGCCATACTCACTCCGTTAAGTTTATTAAGTTCCTTAAGTTTATCCAGTTTCTTGAGTTATTTAAACCCAAGAAACCCAAGAAACTCTACAAACTCAAGAAACTCTACAAACTAATTTATATATCAAAAATAACATCAATCTTCCACATATCGCCTGCTTTCTCTAGCCTGAGCATATGATATGTGGCCGCCTTAATCAATAGTCTTCTTTCATGTCTTTCCGCGTCAAAATCCTCCCCATTTATAGCGGCTCTAATCTTGCAAGCTGGCAAGCTGGCAGTCTGGTCAGCCCCTCCTTTCCTTTCCCTTTGAAGGGGGAAGGTTAATTCATCAATAGTAATTTTTTTGCCTATAAAACCGTATGCATCAAAATGAAAGATTAGCTCATTCAGCCACGAAACAAGAAGTCCATCAAGCGAATGACTTTCAACCGTGACATAAATAGTTTTTTTTTCTTTTATTGCATCAGGGTTCGTAATGAGGCTGTACATGCCTATAGAGGCGTTTATAAATGCTTCATTTATACTTTCCCCAAAAGCCCTGATGCCGACATCCCCTGATATGTCGAGAACTTTAAACTTATCCATAATTTTATTTCTTTTTCCCTGATGTTTCTTTTGTTTCCTGTATTCCTTCCTTCTTCTCTTCTCCAGAAGAAAGCTTAGAAATTGTTTCTTTGTTTATATCTATCTTATAGCTTTTCTTCAGGCTCTCGATATATGAATCGAAAACTTCCTTCTGCTTTTCTGCTAAAAGATGTTGCGAGATGAGACTCTTTACTTTTTCAAACTCGACAACTTTACCTAACTTTTTACCCGTCACCTTAATAATCTGGTATCCAAACTTTGTCTTTAAGGGCTCGCTTATTTCGCCTATTTTTAGCCTGACCGCCACTGTCTCCAGCTCAGGAGTCATCTGGCCTTTCGCGAGATATCCAAGATCTCCACCGTTTTTTGCTGACCCGGGGTCAATCGAGCTCTTCATTGCAAGCTTTGCAAAGTCTTCACCTTTCTTCAGCCTTTCTAATATATTTTTTGCTTCTTCTTCTGTCTTAACAAGTATAAGGCTTACCCTGATTTGGCTAACTGGAGCAAAATCCTCCTTGTGCTTTTCATAATAAGCCTTTGCATCCTGATCTGTGGCCTTTGCCTTTGACGCTACCTCTTTCTCAAGGAGTTGCCCTACAAGTGAGATTTTTTTAAATTCTTCGAGCTTTTTCAGGTATTCAGCATCCTTATCAAGACCTTTTTTTACCGCCTCCTGATATAGAAGCTCTTTCTTAATGAGTTCATCGAGAAACCTCTCCTTACCCCCGCTTTCTTCAAAAATCTTTTGTGCAAAATCAGGCAGGTTTTTGAGTTCTCTTTCAAGATCAGCCTGAGTTATTTTTACCTTGCCAACCTTCGCAAGATATGGCCCCCTCTGTTCTTCCTTTTTTGCACATGCAAAAAACGCAAGCATCACAGAAACGATAAGTATTAAAAACGTGCCTTTTCTCATTAAATCCTCCTGTTTTATACCGATTTTATTTCTATACATGATAGACTTTCTTTTATAGCATAATAAACATTCTTTTTGACACATAAAAATTTATGATATATTATTAAACCTGAACGTTGTATAAACAAACCCATATTTAATCTGTCATATGAAACAGGAAAAATCGCATAGGTTGTTTAGGAAAGCATGTAACCTTATTCCGGGAGGAGTCAACAGTCCTGTCCGGGCCTTCAGGGCCGTCGGTGGAACCCCAATATTCATTGACAGAGCAAGGGGTTCAAAGATCTATGACGTTGATGGAAACGTCTATGTAGACTATGTTCTTTCGTGGGGACCCCTGATACTTGGTCATGCCCATCCAAAGGTTGTAAATGCCCTTAAGAAGGCTTTAGAGAAAGGTACGAGTTATGGCGCGCCTACACCTCTCGAGATCGAGCTTGCAGAACTTGTTTTAAAGGCCTATCCCTCAATGGACAAGGTGAGGATGGTAAATTCAGGCACAGAGGCAACAATGAGCGCTATCAGGGTAGCACGCGGATTTACAGGCAGGGATAAGGTTATCAAATTTGAAGGATGTTATCACGGCCATGCTGACGGACTTCTTGTTAAGGCCGGTTCCGGGGCTACTACTTTTGGAGTTCCAGACAGCCCTGGTGTGCCAAAATCCTATGCCAGGAATACAATAACCCTGCCCTTTAATGACATAAAAGCGCTAAGAACAGTAATCAAAAAAGAGTGGGAGTCTGTTGCTTGTGTGATAATTGAGCCGGTTGTTGGAAATATCGGCTGTGTCCTTCCGAAATCAGGCTTTCTGGAGTCACTCAGAAAGTTAACAAAGGACCATGGCATTGTTCTTATATTTGACGAGGTGATGACAGGCTTCAGGGTAGCATATGGCGGCGCACAGGCATACTATGGCATTACACCTGACATGACCTGTCTGGGCAAGGTCATAGGTGGTGGCTTGCCAGTTGGCGCATATGGCGGGAAAAAGGAAATCATGTCAATGGTATCACCGGAAGGGCCTGTTTATCAGGCAGGCACTCTATCAGGCAATCCCCTTGCAATGACAGCAGGAATAGAGACCCTCAAAATACTCTCAAAAGAAAGCACATATAAAAAACTTGAAAATACAGCAGCCCTTTTAGAGAAAGGACTTAAGGATGTAGCAAGCAGGGCGGGTGTGGAAACAAGATTTTACAGGGCTGGCACCATGTTCTGCAACTATTTCACAGATACAAATGTCACTGACTATAAGACTGCAAAGACTTCTGATACATCAAAATTTTCGAGGTTCTTCTCAAACATGCTCACAAGAGGAATAAACCTGGCTCCTTCACAGTTTGAGGCAGGCTTTATCTCACTTGCACATACAGAGAAGGATATAGAAAAAACTGTAAAGGCGGCATACGAGTCGCTAAAAGAGCTTTAAATCAGATATGCCAGAGAAACCATTATTCAAACAGATTCTGGAGGCAAGCACTGTAGGCCTTAATCTTGTGATTTCGACCATTATTGGTCTCGCAATAGGATACGGACTTGACTATGCCATGGATAAGTGGTTCGGCATCCACACAAAACCCTGGCTTACAATCATCTTCCTGCTGTTCGGTATCATCTCAGGCTTTAGAGACCTGGTGAGGATGGCAAAAAAATCGGATTCGGATAATGATTCTGGTAAAAAGAGTTTATAAACAGGGAATTCTTATTCTCTTGCCCCTAGCGCTTCTTTCAGCATTTATCGAGTGGAAGAAGCTTCCTTTAAGTATCCTTGTCGGGGGCCTCCTCGGCCTTGCAAATCTCAGAGGCCTTGTAAGGGGGGTTACATGCCTGATCGGAACTCACAACCCTACAGGGAAGCTCGTTTTCTTCAGTATCTTCAGGCTATTTATCCTTGCTTCTATTTTAACAATCCTTGTTGCCCTTAAACTCGTAAAAATTTTTGGCATTCTCATAGGATTCACTGTTGTTTTTATCGTGATTATAAAAGAAGGGCTGAAGATCGCAAAGGAGTTATGAATAATGCTAGGGCTTAATTTTTCAAATATGATGGAAGCCGTGATCGGTGCTGAAGGACTTTCAGAACGAATAATAGAAAATTTCAGCGGCAGGATAGAGGAGGCTCGCACGAAGATAAGGGATAGGATCACGCCTGAACTCGCATTCATAGACCTCCATTCCCAGGATACTTCTGAGATAAAGGATATTGCAAAACATATAAAGGAAACATCTGAGAATTTCTTAATACTCGGCATTGGCGGCTCTGCTCTTGGACCAAGGGCGATACTGGAGGCCATGAGCCCTTTTCATAACTTGCAGAAAAAGCTGCGTGTATTCATCTACGACAACGTTGACCCCAGGACATTAAAACATATATTTTCGCTGCTAGACTTAAAGAAAACATCTGTGAATGTTATATCGAAATCAGGCAGTACTGCTGAAACCGCAGCATCATTCATGTTCCTATGGGATGAAATGAAAAAGATGCTCGGAGGAGAAATAACAAAGAGATTTATAATCACAACAGACCCGGAAAAGGGAAATCTCAGGAGAATCGTTAAAGAAGAGGACTTGATGTCGCTCATGATACCTCAAGGTGTTGGAGGCAGATATTCTGTATTGAGCGCCGTAGGGCTTTTGCTTGCAGAGGTTATAGGCATCGACTCAGATAGCCTTTTAAGAGGGGCAATGGACATCAACAATAAATGCTCCGAACCTGATTTCTGGAAAAACCCCGCTTACATCTTCGGGACATTGCTTTATCTGATGAATGAGGAAAAACGGAAGACTATAAATGTGATGATCCCATATGCAGACAGTCTGAAGCCGCTCTCTGAATGGTTCTGCCAACTATGGGCAGAGAGTCTCGGGAAGGACGGGAAAGGCCTTACGCCATATCCTTCTGTAGGCACAACAGACCAGCACTCGCAGCTGCAGTTGTGGATTGAAGGGCCACGGGATAAGGTGCTCATATTCATCAGGATCGATAACTATGGCAATGATATAAAGATACCCGATGTGTTTAAGGATATAGAAGGCCTCAGCTACCTCTCTGACCATACATTATCAGAACTAATAAAAGCAGAAGAAGAAGCAACAGAGCTTGCCCTGGCAAAGGCCGGGATACCAAATATGACAATCATGATGCCTCAGATTGATGCATATCACCTGGGCCAGTTATTCCATTTCCTTGAACTCGCAACAGTCTTTACAGGATTCCTCTACAGGATAAATCCTTTCAATCAACCAGGCGTTGAAGAGGGCAAGAACCTCACTTATGGCATAATGGGAAAGAAAGGCTTTGAGGCAAAGAGAAAAGAGGTGGAGAACTACAGGGAGAAGATAGGGAAATGGAGGGTCTAAATTCTCATTCTGGAAACTCCATGTGTCTTATAATCTTTCCTTCACACATATAAATGACCATCTCGGCTATATTGGTTGCATGATCCGCAATCCTTTCGAGATATTTCGCAACATAAGTCCTCTTCACTGCTAATGGAATAATCTTCGGGTCCCTAAGCATGAAGGAAAGGAGCTCTTCAAAGTTCCTTACTGTGAGTTCATCTACTTCATCGTCTCTTTTTATGACTTCGTAAGGTAATCGTGAACAGCCTGTAACAAAGGCATCAAGGGTGTCTCTTACCATTGATTGGGCAATTTCTGCCATCTTCGGGATATTCACAAAGGGTTTTAAAAGTGGTTCTTCGGTCAACTCCATGGCCCTTTCAGCGATATTAACAGCCAAATCTCCCATCCTTTCGAGGTCTGTTGTTATCTTCATGGTAGTGGTTATGAATCTCAGATCTCTTGCCATCGGCTGCCTGAGGGCAATGAGCCTCACACATTCCTCGTCTATGCCAACATCGAGCGCATTAATCAGATGGTCTCTCTTAATGACTTCTTTTGCTAATTCAGTATCCCTCTCTATGAGCGCTTTTACAGAATCGCGTATGGCGTTCTCGACCATAAAACCGAGTTTCAAAACTCTTTCTCTCAGTGCCTTTAACTCTTCATCAAAGATAGCCATTATCCGAATCTCCCTGTAATATATTCTTCTGTGAGTTTATTTTGGGGATTTACAAATATCGTATCTGTGTCCCCGAATTCAATCAACTCTCCTAAATACATAAAAACAGTATAGTTCGATATCCTCGCTGCCTGCTGCATGTTATGGGTTACGATAATTATCGTAACAGTTTTTTGTAATTCCTGGAGCAAGTTTTCTATGTTTGCAGTTGATATGGGATCCAACGCTGAAGTTGGCTCATCAAAGAGAATAACTTCTGGTTCCTGCGCTAAAGATCTTGCTATGCAGAGTCGCTGCATCTGACCTCCGGAGAGGCTCAGTCCCGATTCGTTCAGTTTATCCTTCACCTCTTTCCATAAATCTGCCCTGACAAGTGCATTTTCCACAATCTCATCGAGCTGGCTCTTCTTTTTGATACCCCTGATTTTCGGCCCATATGCAACATTTTCATATACAGAGCTCGGGAAAGGATTTGGCTTCTGAAAGACCATGCCGACCCTTCTTCTTAATTCGATAACATCCGTGTCCTTCTGATAAATATTTACCCCTTGAAAAAGAACCTCCCCTTCAACCCAGGAACTTAAAATCAAATCATTCATCCTGTTTAACGCTCGCAGAAGGGTAGATTTGCCGCATCCAGAAGGACCTATGATTGCTGTTATCTTACTGGCTTCGATATCAAGCGTTATGTTTTTCACGGCCATAAAGTCTCCGTAATAAATGCTGAAAGCTTTTATCCCGAAAATGTTTTTGTTTTCTACCATGCCCTTTTCTTTCTCTGCCTGGCCCTCAGAATAATCCCCAAAAAATTCATCCCTAAAACTAATATGATCAATGTCAATGCTGTCCCATACTGTATGGATCTCGTCTCTTCGATATGGGTACCTGCCGTTGCCAATACATAGATATGGTAAGGAAGGGCCATAACAGGCTCCAACAATGATCTCGGTACGCCGGGTGTGAAAAAGGCTGCTGCCGTAAACATGATCGGGGCGGTTTCACCCGAGACCTTTGCTGTCCCCAGGATTGCACCAGTCAGGATTCCTGGCATTGCCGTAGGCAAGATTATCTTTCTGATAGTCTGCCATTTGGTTGCACCGCTTGCAAGAGACGCCTCTTTAAAGCTATAGGGGACTGCCTTAATTGCCTCTTCAGAGGTTGATATGATGTAAGGAAGCACCATGATGGCAAGAGTCAGAGACCCCGCAAACAGACTCATACCAAAGTTAAAGGCTACGACAAAAACTGCAAGTCCGAAAAGCCCGAAGACAACTGAAGGTACACCTGCAAGCGTGTATATTGACATCATAACCATATTGAGTAATAACCCAGGCTTTGAATATTCAGATAGAAAAATAGCTGTGGTAACACCAATAGGGATAACTACTATCATGCAAAGTGTGGTCAGCAATATAGTTCCGACAATGACAGGGAAAATCCCGCCCTTTGTCATTGCCTCAATTGGAGGTTGCGTTACAAATTCCCAGCTTAAGATGCTTATGCCGTTATAGGCGACAAAGAACAGTATGACAAAGAGCGTCAATGCTCCGGAAAAACCGAACGCCCTTACGAGCGAAAGGAAGAACCCTTGCTTGAGGTTAAACCTTTTTTTACGGACCAACTCGAACGGTATACGGTTGTTTTGTGAACTCTGGATCATGCCTTTTCCCCTATTTTTACGGATCTGTATTTTTTTGATATGAAATCTGAGATAAGGCTTAATACAAAAGTGATGAGGAATAAGAGCGCACATACTCCGAAAAGCGCGTGATAATGCAGGCTTCCATAAGGGGCTTCGCCCATCTCCGCTGCAATAGCAGCAGGCATCGGCCTGGCTGGATCGAATACCCAGTGTGGAACTACGGCAGCCCCTCCTGCAACCATCAACACAATCATAGTCTCTCCGATAATCGTTCCGATACCGAGAATGACCGCAACACTTAATCCTGAGACAGTAGATGGAATGACTACCTTCCATATGGTCTCCCATTTATCTGCTCCGAGAGAATATGACGCCTCCCTATAAGTTCGTGGTACCGCAGTAAGTGCATCTTCGGCAATACTGGCAATAACAGGTATAGCTCTTATGGTAAGCATTAAAGCTGCAGTGGTAATATTCAGCCCGGAGGATATGAATAATTTGTTGTAACAAAAATCAGCAAGCGTCGTTGAGATAAAAGGCATGTTTGTGCTTTTCAGTATTTCAGGAAGTTTTTCGGAAAGAAAAGGTGAAAGCCAGATGGAAAGAATAGGAGCGATAACCACCATGCCAAAAAATCCAAGCACAACAGAGGGAAAACTTGCAAGCATTTCTATAAGCGGTTTCAAAATTTCCTTCACCCTGTGATTGGCAACCTCTGCAATATAAACTGCTGTTGCAAGACCGAGAGGGATTGCCATAATTGCAGTAAGAAATGTTATTGCGATAGTCCCCATGATGAGCGGAAACATCCCGAAGCTTGGCGGATCATAGGTAGGATACCATTCCCTGCCAAAAATGACCTTTAAAACACCTGCTTTATAAAAAATCTGAAATGCCTCTTTGAAAAGAAAAAATCCTATTAATAAAAGAACTACGACAGATACAAAACCTATAGAGCTAACAGTTAATTCAACAGCCTTTTCTTTCCTTTGCCATTTCATTTATAAATCCTCAGATTAACCCCCCTTTTCTAAAGGGGGTTAAAGGGGGATTACTAATTTTGATATGCTCCGTATTGAATATTGATTTTAGTAATCTCCCCTACCCCCTCTTTAATAAAGAGGGGAATATTTCCCTGTATTTACCCCACCAGTTACAAAATAATTTATGCATTTATGATGCAGATGTGCTGGAAAAGCTCTGCCAGCAATACATTATAGGCATAGCATGGCCAGCCAGCCTTTATCCAAAAGGCACCCCCCACTTACTAAGGGGGGGCCTTTTGGATCATAATCAAATCTCGTTGCTTTGCAGAGGTTTTTCAGTATGTCTGCATCATATTTTATGCAACATTTAGGGTTACTTTATGCTCACATACTTCACTTCATTCACAATCTTCTGTCCCTCTTTCGAAAGCATAAAATCGATGAACTTAGCGATTACTCCGGATGGTTTTCCATTCGTGTACATGAACAATGGTCTTGCGATAGGCCACGAGCCATCGCGTACACTATTTGCAGAAGCAGTCCTACCATCGACCTTAAGAACCTTGACCGATTTCTCAATATATCCGATTCCGATATAACCGATGGCAAATTTATTCTGCGCAACCGTCTGAACAGCCTGCCCGTTGGATGCAACAAGAAGGGCATCGGGTCTTACCTTATCACCTTTCAGAATCTTTCCCTCCCATACCTCGTAGGTACCGGAACTCGTGTCCCTTGAGACTGAAGAAATAGGTCTGTCAGGTCCGCCGAGTTCTTTCCATCTCTTGATTTTACTGTTGTAAATATCTCTAAGTTGCTCCAGAGTAATATTATCGATTTTCATCGAAGGGTGAACTATCGGGACTATCCCGTCTATCGCAATCTTATGCGCTGCAAGGGTAACACCCTTTTCTTTTCCTGTGGCTACCTCTTTATCCTTTGCTTCTCTCGAACTTGTTGCTATATTGGTTGTCCCGTCAATAAGCGCCTTAATGCCAGTCCCTGACCCGCTTCCTGAGACGAATACCTTAATAGATGGGTTCTTCTTCATGAACACCTCGGCAGCCCTCTGAGCAATAGGCAAGACCGTTGTTGACCCATCGATCCTAATGTCTTCAGCATATGAGAAACTAATCATTGAACAAACAAAAAGAACTGAAAAAAAAATTGTTAAAAACTTTTTCATTACTTTCCTCCTGATATCGTTGTCATCCCGCACTTGTCGGAGCGACTCTCAGCGAAGACTCGCATTGAGATGCGGAATCCATGGTTTCCCGTAAAAACGGGAATCTATTCCCTTATAGTTCCCTGCCTTCGCAGGAATGACTTGTTATTTCATATTCAAATGATAATGTCTCATTGTTACATTTGTGTTACAATCCCGTTAAATTTCTGTTACATATATCACCCCTCCGTAATTAAAACACTAACCATTTCCTGAACAATAGTCTGAGAATTAGATTCCAGCTTCCAAAATTTTCTGAAAAAATTCCCTTTACACGATATAGACACTTGTATTATTTTTGACACTGGACGGATCGCAGCACGCTATTTCTGAATGTTTTCATTCTGTGCGGTATTTATGGGGATGTCAAAACAATCATTGAGCTGCGGCGGAATGCTTGCTGAGCGTTGAGCGGTAGCCTGTGCATTTGAGATCAAAAATCCGCCGCAACTCCCTGGTTCCCTCCACGAAAGTCAACGACTGCTGCGGGAAAAACCATTGCCATATGAAATCCTTGCCGGCTGAGGGATATTTCTTTTCGAGTTGGTCATCGAGAAAAACGCCGGCGTAGCCCTTTGCAAGGTCCTCATCATGAAGTTTTTTTATTGCCTCAAACTGGGCCGTCAACTCCGGCATGATTGTCTGCGGAATAGGCACAGACCGGTCTTTACTGCCCTTACCATGGACAGTAAGTATTCCGTCGTCGAAATTGAAATTCTTCACCCGCAATTTTACACATTCAAAAAGACGAAGCCCGCAGCCATACAGAAGTTTGACAGCAAGATCATAGGGATATGAAAGATGCTTCAATACAGCGTCAATTTCCCGCCTCGAAAGAACGACAGGGATATATTTCGATTTCTTAGCGCGGGGAATATCCTTGTGATCGCCAAAATCTTTCTTCAGAATATGCCGAAATAGAAACAACAAAGCGTTGAACGCCTGGTTCTGGGTCGAGGCTGCGACACGGCATTGCACCGCCAGATACGTGAGATATGCCTTCACATCCGTTGCCGACAGTTCATCAGGCGGTTTGTTTCGCAAGTAGCTCTGGAATTTGCGGCTCCAATCCGCATAAGCTTTGAGCGTTTTTCGGGAATAGTGCCGTGTCTTGATCTCTGCCGCTAGATTGCCGATGATTTTTTCCCAATCAAGAGATCCTGATTTTTCCAGACAACGCCATTCATTATAACGTGTCCCATTCGGTAAAGAAGGAACAAACGCACATGTTCTGATTTAGAATCAGGAAGCGTATTTTTGCCTCGGAAATCAAGATAATACCGGAGCCGCTTCCTATAATCCGCGTGGCGGGAAACAGGCACCGCCCTTTTTTTCAGGACGGCCTCGAAGTGAATCAAAATATCACTTGGTATAGGTTGCATAGAATCTGAATATGACTAACATTATAAATAGCGTACAAGTCATTAGAAAAGTATTTTGTTGAAAGACACATAGGATTATAACATGACTAACATTACAAATAGCGTACTTGTCATAAGAAAAGTATAATGATAGTCAACAGATATGTCAATAATCTTCAAGAACTATTGACCGGATTAAAACTTTTTGCTATAGTTCAGTAACTGTCTAATAACGGACTAATAAACTTACTAATCACTATTTCCCCCCTCCGCTCCGGAGGGAATGCGGCAGTTGAGCAGCGAAGTCCTGATTCTCCCTCCGCTCCGCTGCGGGGAGAACCAGGAGTTCGAGACAGATGCCCCTCCGGGGCACTGCTTAACTGCCGCATTGTACGAATATAAAAAATGATATAGAAGCCTAAAAATATCCCAAGGCATCGGCACAAGCGGCCTTGAATTAAATAGCTAATACCATGAAAGAATTAAAAAAAGATATTGAACAACTTGAACAGGTAGCTCAACAGCTTGAGAAGGGAACATCCACTGGCGCACGGATAGCGCTATTGCTCCTTATAGCAGAAACAAAAGATATAAATGAAGATGAAGGTGAGACTATTAAAAGCGGTCATTACCTTAGAAACGAAGCCTATCATGATGGTGTCCTTCGAGAGTCCATCATTCGCCAGATTACAATGACATATTTTGAGGTAGCTTGCAAACTTCTACCGTGTCTATGGATTAGAGCATATAGTTATTCCAGCGAGGCTGAGGTCAAATCATTTCTTCGGGAGTTTGGCATTCAGGAAGGTATGATCAGTACAGAGAACCTATCAATAATCTGTGATCAACTTGTTCAAGGCAAAACATGTCCCATCGAGAAGCTGTCCAGCGCACTTTCTGAATATCTGGTCGAACGTCTCGATAATACTGTTGATCATTTGAATTATCTTGCTTCAAATTCAATGAGAAAAGAAACACCTGATGATATTCTAAAAAGAATTCAGTTCGTTCAGGTTTTAGAAGCTCTAGATTTTCCCAAAACCGATGAAGGCTTTCAGCAATACATCGAGGCTCAAAATGCGTTATGGCCTAAATATAAGCCGTCAATAACTTTGCGACGTTTTGCACGATGGAAAGAGCGCGCCTCTTTATTAACAAAAGAAAAACTGCCGGGTTCTGCACTCAAGAAATTTCTTAACATGGATAAGGAGCTTCTTCCCATCGAAAGAAATATTGAAGACGCTGTCTTTAAGTTTGAGGAAATGATTGACGCAATGATTCATGATCGCTAAGGGCTACATTTTTTCGGCTGGCATAACGGCTAAATTTCATAGGAAAAAGGCGACGTACAACAAAAAAATCGAGGCGACCGGGAATAACCGCTTTTTCGTTTTCAGTCTTTGGTCCGTGCCCCGGCGCCTCATTTAATTCGTTAGCTCAAGACTTTTGTCCCAAAAGCCAGCAATTCTCAGTGAAAAAGAGACGAGATTGCTTCAGGATAATGCCCTTCGCAATGACGGATTACGAAAACTTGTCTTGTCATTGCGAGCGGAGCGAAGCAATCTCAAGGGTTTTCAATTTCACCGAGAATTGCTGCCCACACTTACTTGACTTCGCAGGCGATGTGGGATATTATAGCTATAAATATCCACATTATACGGAGGATATCATGAGAACGATACAGATGACCTTAGATGATGAGTTAGTGGCAAACGTTGATAAGATTGTTAAGAGACTAAAAACAACCCGATCTGCTTTTGCACGCAAGGCATTAAAGGATGCTATCAGACAGGTGAATATCAACATGCTTGAAAAAAGACATAGAAGGGGATATGAACGTTGTCCTGTCGGCAAAACGGAATTTAGTGTTTGGGAATCGGAACAGGAATGGGGTGATTAATGAAGCGAGGTGATGTGAGATGGTACAAGTTCAAAACTCCTGACAAGAAACGCCCAGTGGTTATTTTGACAAGAAATTCTATACTGGATTATTTAGGTGAAGTTACAGTCGCTCCTATAACTTCAACAATCAGAGACATACCAAGCGAAGTACTTTTATCCCGTGAAGACGGTATGCATAATGATTGCTCTATTAATTGTGATCACATACAGACGGTTTCAAAAGCAAAAATTGGATCGTTGATTACTACTTTATCTAAGGAAAAACTATTTAAAATTCGTAATGCTATCTGTTTTGCGTTAAATCTTTGATAAAAACTGATGGGTTAATTTTCCATTGCATAAAGAGCTGCCCCCAGTGCACCTGTTATCTCAGGGGTATCAGCCACACAGATGGTTCTTCCCAATGCATGTTCAATAAGCCCCTTTAAACACTGGTTTTTTGCACAGCCTCCTGCAAACACAATATCCTCTTCTAAAGGGATTCTATTCAGCATCGAAAGCACCCTGTTTGCTACTAAACGGTGAAGAGCCACAGCTATATCTTCTCTACTCTCGCCTTTTGCTATAAGGGATACCACCTCTGACTCTGCAAACACGGTGCACATGCTATTAATCCGGATTCCTTTATTCCTTTTAGGAGTCATGTTTCCGAAATCCTCTATTGAGTAATTCAGGGTCTTCGCCATTATCTCAATAAATTTTCCTGTACCGGCCGCACACCTATCGTTCATCTCAAACTTTCTCACATTGCCCCTAACATCGAGGCTTATTACCTTTGTATCCTGCCCTCCTATATCGATTATTGTCCTGCATTCAGGAAATAGAGCCCTTGATCCTTTGGCAAATGCCTTTATTTCTGTGATGGTACTTGCCTCTGTATATACTTCAAAGAGGTGGCGGCCATATCCTGTAGCTATAATCCTGTCCGCCTTAATATCTCTCAAGAGCTCATTGCATCTGTCAACGGGATTAAATGATGTCTCCGTCGTTTTAAAGAATATAAGCCGTCCCTCTTCGATAAGCGCTACCTTTATAAACCTTGAGCCTAGGTCTATTCCTACAGATCTCATACCTTGCTTTTTATCATTTCAATAAAGGCCTCAATGCGGCTATTCAGTTGACCCATGTCTTCCATACTATAATCTGTCTCCATTCGCATAAAAGGAATATCCTTCATTGATTTTTCAATCTTATGGGCCTCTATCATGTAAGGAGTGCAAAACTGGAGACTGTAATGAATTACACCATCAGCGCGAAGACTAGCAACAAGTGATCTAATATTTTCGATTCTCTCATTATTCGGTGTAAAGCATGCACAGTCGATACTAATATACCGTGAGGCTAGCTTTTCGAGAGCTTCCTCAACGCTTGAGAAGTTCTCATCAAGGAGTTCCCGGTGGTTTCGCTCGCCTACGCACGATTCCTCTCCTATAACAACTCCTCCGCCTCCTTCTATTATTGTATGCAACTTCCAATTAGGTATCGCCATAGGAGAACCTGAGATCAGAATCCTCGGTGAGCCTTTCTGTGTCACTCCGAGGCCCTGCTTTACCCTCTCCTGAAGCTCATCATTGAGTTTATTTGTCATCTCTGTAAACCTCACAGGGTCATCATAGAAAGAGACCTGATTGATCAAAAGAGCATCAAGCCCGGATATAGGCGGAGGATCAGCTGCCCTCAATCTGCTCAGCCTTTGAAGAGCCTTTCTCCTTTCATTAACTATAGAAGATGCCTTCTTAAGATTCTCCAGAGTTATTTTTCTACTCGAAAGCTCTTCCATCTTATCTTTAAATCTCCTGACCTCACTGAACCAGAGCCTCCTGCTTTCTTCTGACTTCATGTTAGGCACTTCCATTACATAAACCTTTTTCGTAATATCATTGAATATCTCATATGCTTTCTTCTTACCATCGCATGTCGTCTCGCCAACTAGCAAATCCGTTAATTCCACATAAGGACACAGTCCTGCAAGCTTAAACCCCATAAATGCTTTTATAAGGGCACAGGTGTTCCTCGGTATAAACCTTTCTGCCTCAGGCGTCCCAACTTCTGCACCTGCACATAATCCAATACATACTCCATTAACAGAAAGTATGATCTCTTCAGGCACATAAACACAAAATGTACCGACTACTTTTCTTTTCTCTTTCTTCGCATCGAATATTTCTTCAATTCTTAAACCATGAACCTCTGATATGACAAAATCAAAATACTCCATGCCCATGGGTCTAGCTTTCTGGGAAAGATAGATATTTTTATAGGCATCTGTAAGAACACTCAATAAACCCGAATGGGCCTCAAGATTAAGCCCGATTGTTTTCCACATCTCTGTATAATCTTTTTGTTTCATGGCATCTCCTTTTAAAATATGCTAAATTTTGGAGAGGGGTAGTGGGAATTGAACCCACCATGGTTCCTTTGGGAGAGGAATAAAGGCTGAAAGATCTGAAGCTTATGGTCAAGCCTTCTAATTCCTTTTTTTACCATTTCACTGGTTTTGCAGACCAGGCGGGGCACCAGCCCCGTTACCCCTCCTAATACTCAACCTCCTACCTTCATATCCTCAGGAATTTCCATTGTCTCAAGTAATATATCCCACATAAACTTGACTTCTGCATCGATATTATAAAACTTAACTACATCATGGATACCGACATGACAGTTATGGCATGGGGCACAGATGATCTTTGCACCAGCAGCCTTTATCTGTTCAGCCTTTACCCGAGCCCCTTCAACCCTGACGCGTTTCCATGGTGGGCCAATGGCAATTACGCCTCCACCAGCATTACAGCAGAAATTGTGCTCACGGTTTGGATACATATCTACAAAATCCTCACACATCTCTCGAATAAGGTATCTGAGCTTCTCGCCTGCACCTCTATGCCTTACAAGATTACAAGGATCTTGCAGAGTGGCAGGGCCTTTAATCCTCTTATTTTTATCTATCTTTACCTTCCCTGTTGTAAGAAGCTCATAATAAAACTCAGTGGCATGAAGGGCCTCTATCGGGCCTTCCTTCCATCCAAGAAGGGGAAGTGCCGCATAACACAAGGCATGAAATGCATGTCCACACTCGGTTGCTACTATCCGTTTAACCTTTAATCGGAGGGCATCCTCATAGACTTCTCGCACAATCCTCTGCATCGTCTCTGCGTCACGTACAAACATGGACATATTGGCATAGTCTGTTGTAGAAAATGTCCAGTCAATGCCAGCAAAATTCATAATTTTAGCCATAGTAGCTATAAAATGGGGAGCTAATTTTGGCTCGGTACCCAAAGTTAGATACATTACCTCAGCCCCTTCTTTATCAACAGGAATACGGGCATTCTTTATCTCAGCCCTTACCTCTTCTTCCTGCCACTGCAGGGTATCAATCCAGTCAGCCTGGGGAATCCAAAGCTGAGTCAAAGTAGCAGAGAGGCTGTTATCATAATCCATCAAAATTTGAGGTACTACGCCGAGTAGAAAACATATACGGCGAACCATGCCCATCTGAAAGGCTATATCGAGCCCGAAGGGGCAATACATACTACAACGGCGGCAAAGATTACATTCACAAAAGGCTATTCTTGCACACTGTTTTATGAATTCGGGGCTAACCTTTCCTTTTCTCTTTATCATTTCCCATAAGGTCATTCTTACCTTGGCTACAGGTGCATAAGTTGGATCTTTGTCATGAGACAAATACCAATGGCATGCATTCGAGCATAATGCACAGTGAATACAGGTCTCTAAGGGAGCCATGAATCTTGCCGCACTTTTCCTCAAATTTAAAACAGCATTAATTGCCTTTTCTATCTTTTCCGGAGTAAGTTTATCTATTGTTTTATCAAGGCCTGGATCTGAAACAGGTTTTCTAATATATTCTTTGAATTCTCTGCTGACAATCTTTTCTTCAACTGCCATCATTAATCTCCTTTTCTAACATGTTGAAATTCTGGAGAAGAGTAGTGGGAGTTAAACCCACCAAAGTACCTTTTAAATGAGTATTAGCCTCCTCTACTCTGCATCTGGTTTTGCAGACTACTCGGGGCAATCGGCCATATACCCCTCGATTCTTTAAGTTAGATGTTTTCCTGACTGGATGTGTACGGTGGGTTTGTTTTAGTAAACGGGAAATAAAGAGATGGAGGTATAAGCCAGATGACCGTACCATTCAGCGTCCGGAAACCCTTGACCAGGGCTTATGCTGCTACTTCAACCAATGCCTGTCTTAAAAAGTCCGGCTATGAACATAGCTGTCATCTGCACCTCCCTCCTGGAAGAATGTAAAAAATTATAGAATGAGATGTAACTTTTGTCAATCACACGAGTTGGTCAATTACTCTTTTTAACATAAATAGGCAGTTAAAACTGACTCTCTGACGCTATCCTGCCATCCACCATTTTCATGACTCTGTGGCAGCGTTTTGACAGGGATTCATTATGTGTGACAATGACAAATGTAATTCCTTTTTCTTTGTTAAGATTAAATAAGATATTGAAAAGTTCTTCACCTGTTATCGCATCAAGGTTGCCCGTAGGTTCATCAGCAAGCACTATTTTAGGCTCGAGTATAAGTGCCCTCGCAACTGCAACACGCTGCTGCTCACCACCTGAAAGTTCCCCGGGTCTATGTGTCTTCCTTTCAGATAAACCCATCTCATTTAAAAGTTCTTCTGCTTTTTTATATATCTCCTTGTAGTCCCTTCTGACTTCTGTATTCTGACTTCTATTTATCAGTCCAGGCATCATAACATTTTCAAATGCGGTAAACTCAGGAAGAAGGTGGTGAAACTGAAAGACAAAACCTATCGTTTTATTTCTGAAGGAGGCCAGGGATTTTCCGTCGAGGGAGAATATATTAGTGCTGCTATAGAAGACCTCACCAGAAGTCGGGCTGTCCAATGCTCCGAGAATGTGCAACAGGGTACTTTTCCCAACTCCTGATGCGCCAACTATTCCAACCATTTCCCCCTCTTTAATTGAAAGGTTAATCCCCTTCAGTACTTGAAGCTCACCTGCCTCTGTCTGAAAAGATTTTTTTATTTCTACGGCCTCGACGAGATTAGTCATATATTTTATTATTATTTATAAGTAATACATGATGTATGATTCATGATTTTCATATCTTGCATCCTGTACCTTTGCATCTTGCGTCTATTCGTATCTCAGCGGTTCCGCGGGGTTGAGTTTTGCAGCCTGCCATGCAGGGTAAATTGTTGCAAGGAAACTGATAATTATTGTAGAAAGAGATATGACTATGAAGTCGAAAAATTTCATCTTGACTGGCAGATGGCTTAGATAGTAAACATCAGCCGGTAGTTTAATAACCTGGTACGTATTTAAGACATAACTCAGCAGATATCCTCCAACCACCCCGATAATTGTGCCGGAAATCCCGATTAATAAACCCTGCAACATAAAGATGGTCATGATACCATTATTAGTTGCACCCATAGCCTTTAAAATAGCTATTTCCCTTTTTTTCTCTATCACATTCATGATGAGGGTGCTTACAATATTGAATGATGCCACAAGGATTATAAGTATTAGTATTATAAACATAGCAAATTTTTCTAATTTTAGCGCTGAAAACAGATTCCTGTTCATCTGCATCCAGTCCCTTGCATATAGAGGGAATTCCAACTTTTTTTGTATCCTCTCTCTTACAACTGGCGCCTTATATATATCGTCAAGTCTGAGTTCAATTCCTGTTATATTTCGATGTATGCCAAAAAATTCCTGAGCAGACACAATATCTGTGAGGACAAGATTTAAATCATATTCAAACATCCCGACCTCGAATATTCCGACAACCCTGAACTTTTTGACCTTTGGGAGCATTCCGAGCGGACCTATCTCTCCACCGGGGGATAAGATGTCAATTATATCCCCTTTAAAAGCACCTAAGCTCCTTGCAAGCTCCTTTCCGAGTATAATACCGGGGATTTCATCTCTTGATGTAAGGTTTTCAAGTTTGCCCTCTTTGATAAACTTTAATATCTCAGTTGTTTTTATTTCTTTTTCAGGCATTATGCCTCTCAAAAAGACCCCATGCGCCTTTTTGCCGTATGATACCATTGCCTGCCCCAGTACAAATGGTGCATACGATATAATATTTTCTTCACCTTCCAACTTTTGAATCACGTCTTTGTATTCCGGCATTGTGCCTTTATAATCAAGGATAATCAGATGAGCATTTACTCCAAGTATCTTCTTTTGAAGGTCTTCGTGAAATCCGCTCATCACGGACAGGACAACCAGGAGCGCCATCACGCCAACTGCAACACCTCCAATAGATATCAAAGTATTGATTGAAATACCAGGATGTTTTTTTTTGGTTCTGAGATATCTGAGGGCTATAAATAACGGATAGGGAAGGTTCATTTTAAATAAATTTTTGAACAATGTCTGCAATCTTCGGGTTCATTGTTCCGGCTTCAATTGAGGGAATAGTATCACATCCCTGATAGACTGCGAATTCGTCAGTAACATTACAAGCCTATCTATTCCTATGCCCTCTCCTGCTGCAGGAGGCATGCCATATTCAAGAGCCCTGACAAAATCCTCATCCATCCAGTGAGCTTCCTCATCGCCCTGCGCCTTTGCCTCCACCTGTGTGAGAAACCTCTGTCTCTGCTCAATTGGGTCATTGAGTTCGGAGAACGCGTTAGCAATTTCCCTTGATGTAATGAACAATTCAAACCTCTCAGCAAGCGCCGGCGTGTCAGGTTTTTTCTTGGCAAGAGGCGAAAGTTCAACAGGGTGGTCAATGATAAATGTTGGCTGGACCAGTTCAGGTTCTACTTTCTCCTTGAATATCTCATCAAGGATTTTCCCAAGAGAAGCGCCTTCTTCGATATCTATATTATTTGCTTTTGCCCATGCCTTCGCCTTTCCGGCATCATTGAATATCTCTTGCGGCACTCCATTCTGCGTCAACTTATCGAGCATTGACATCCTCGGCCATGGAGGAGTGAGGTCTATGACTGTATCTCCATATGGTATTTTTAATGTTCCGAGAGTCCTTTTTGAAACATAGGTTATTAATTCTTCAGTAAAAGACATCAGGAAGCGATAGTCCCTGTATGCGATATAAAATTCGAGCATTGAAAACTCCGGGTTATGCTTTGTTGATATGCCCTCATTTCTGAAATTCCTGTTAAGCTCATATACCCGCTCATACCCTCCGACCAGAAGCCTCTTCAAATAAAGCTCAGGGGCAATCCTTAGATATAAGTCTATACCAAGGGCGTTATGGTGGGTTTTAAATGGCCTTGCTGTTGCACCCCCCGGGATCGGGTGCATCATGGGTGTCTCAACCTCGATAAAACCTTTTGACTCGAGGAAGTCTCTAATAGCTTTGATAATAATGCTTTTTTTAACGAATGCCCGCCGCACTTCAGGGTTAACTATTAAATCTACATATCGCTGTCTGTATCTTGTCTCGATATCCTTTAACCCATGCCATTTTTCAGGAAGGGGTCTCAGGGATTTTGTCAGAAAAACAAAATCCTTAACCTCAACAGTGAGTTCATTAGTTTTAGTCCTGAATAATTTACCACTTAAGCCAATTATATCTCCGATATCAAGCTTTTTAATAAGGAGATATTTTTCGCCAAGCATATCTTTTTTAAAATAGACCTGTATCTTACCTGTAGCATCCTGTATATGAGCAAAGGCAGCCTTACCAAAGTCTCTCATTGAAATAATCCTGCCTGCAAGAGAACAGAAAACCGGCTTGGCTTCAAGAGCTTCTTTTGCTACAGAGTCTAATTTGTTCAAGAGGTCGGCTGCGGAGTCCTCCGCATAAAACGAGCCATTGAAAGGTTCGATTCCCGACTGTCGTAATTCCTCAAGCTTCTTAATACGTTGCTCTATAAGATCGTTAATTTCTTCCATCATCACTCCATGATAACTTAAGGATTATAATGATTAATTTCAGCAATTCTCATTTTGACTATTTTGGTGACTATGTTTTACCACTTTGGTCAAAAAATTGGGCTATTTTAGGGAAAACATTTCAATTTCAATAGCATTTTTACAACTTTTATCCCATTTGATTTTCATAATTAGAATTGCTAGATTAATTTCTGGTTAAGTCAATTACGCTCGTTAGCATCTGCTCTATTATTTATCCAAAGGAGAAATTTTTTAAAATCAGGCAGAATATCCTGCATCACAACCTCCGTTTACAGAATTCCTTATAAATTATGAATTACGTATTTACTGCTAATATAAATCAATTATGTTTTTAAAACAATTAATTTTCTTTTAACAACAAGACATTTCATAATTGCATTCCTTAAAGAGGCTCATTTATAATTTAACCATCAGCCGTTATTAACGGCATGTCGTATAGTAATTGTTACACATAAAATAAAATCAGATGAAGATTTATCGTTAGGTGAATACAGAACACTATTAAAGGCAGTATTCAAAGAAACCTACAAAAAATTGGTAACCGGTGGTAGAGCATGTATTAACGTTGCTAATCTTGGGAGAAAACCGTATATCCCTCTGCATAGCTATATTCTATATTATAGAAGACATGCATGATATAGGTTTTCTTATGAGGGGCGAGATTATTTGGAACAAAGCATCAAGCGCAAGTCCATCCACAGCTTGGGGCAGTTGGCTGTCTGCCGGCAATCCTGTATTGCGAGACATTCACGAATA
>Ga0172375_10003204_pt1 | contig 24993 bp, 31 predicted proteins | sample LakKiv1m_FD_114537 | JGI IMG/M metagenome (GOLD analysis project Ga0172375, IMG submission 114537) | Freshwater microbial communities from Kabuno Bay, South-Kivu, Congo - kab_092012_11.1m | ecosystem: Environmental > Aquatic > Freshwater > Lake | place: Democratic Republic of the Congo...
ATGCAGGTAATATTCAAACATGACACCCAAGAGATCATGATGGTTAGTATTCCAAGGGATTTCTGGTCCACAGGATACAATACCAAGATAAATGCTGTTTATGCTATTACATACAAGAAAGGACAAAATGAAAAGCAGGATGCTTTCTATTACTTGAAAGAAGAAGTCAGCAAAGTCACTGGGTATCCAATCCAATATACTGCTTTGATCAAATTAGATGGAGTAATTGATCTGGTGGATAAAATCGGTGGGATCGAGGTTTGTGTTGATCAAGCCTTTACAGCTAAATATCCTAATGATGATGCCAAGATCAACAAGCTAGGTGGTTGGTTCTATTATGATTTCCCTAAAGGTTGTCAGCAACTGGATGGTAACATGGCATTAGTCTATTCAAGGTTTAGATACATTACAAAGGGACCTAGCTATTTAGCTAGTGACTTTTCAAGAGCTCATAGACAACAAGAAATTATTGGAGCAATTAAGGATAAAATGCTTTCAGATAATGTTCCTCTTGAACAAAAAGCAGAAACTTATTGGGGCTTATTCCAATCCATGGGAGATACAATAAGTATTGATATCTCTCTTGAAGATATGTTGGCAGCTCTATACTACCTGAATACCTTCGATAGAGTACCAGTTGAAATTGTACTTGATCCCAATTTCGGAGGACTAAATAAATTCATCTATACTGATTCTTCGACAGGTCTTTATACCATAAAACCGAAAGATAAAAGCTATAAAGCATTAAATGCTGAGATAAGTAAAATCTATCTCTACTCCGGCTTCTATAAAGAATCACCTAATATCTTAGTCAGGAATCAAAGTGGCGATAAAACCTTGGCTGCAGACCATGTAGTTGAGAAATTAAGGAAGGAAACTGCATATTATTCAGCTTTCAATACCATTAATGAGGCCAAAACTGATAAATTCTATGGTATCAAGGTATTCGATTTTACTGCAGGAGCTAAACCAAAAAGTTTAGAAATAATTAAACAATTTATTCCCATAGATCAAGTTGAAGAATTACCTGAGAAATATGGAATTACAAGGAGTAATAAGAATGAAGATTTCTTAATTGTTGTTGGCCCGATAGAACCTACTCCTACAGCAACAACAGAGGTTACTCCAACTGAATAAATGTAGTATAATTCAACACATAAAGGAGAGTTCGCATAGTTGGTCTAGTGCACACGCTTGGAAAGCGTGCACCCAGGAAACTGGGTCGCGAGTTCGAATCTCGCACTCTCCGCCAGTTATCGCTTATTCGAACCTCACGAATCCTTGTCAATTGGGCAATTACAGGATTGTACTTAACCTGTACAATCTCTTTGTTGTCTACATAAATACCCTCAAAAAACATTCTTAGGTATTTCTGTTTTAGCGTATCATCGGCTTTTAAGTAAGAATCATATATATTTTCAGATAATGTCAAAATTTCATTAGGAATTTTGATTTTATCCGTATGATCTGATTGAATTTTTGATAAATCCTCAATTGCAACTGATAATTCCTCTTTCATACGATTGTAAATATCTGTAAAATCATCACTTGTAATTACCCTGTCCATTCGGTCATCTTCTGCATTTTTCATGCGTGTTTTGATTTTGGCTATTCTGTTTTTAACAATCTTTTCTTGATTTGATTCTGTTTCTCGAACCTCCGAAAGTACTGACTTAGCGGTTTTAATAACATCTTTCTTAAAATCTTCCGTAAATTCGATTTTCTTGAATTCCTCAGCAACCATTTTTTCAAGATTTTCCATGCGGATATACACTCTTGAGCATTTCTTGAGTTTTCGTCTGCTTTTACAACCAATGTAATAGAATAATTGATTCTTTCCGTTCTTGTATCGCCTTGTAATTACTTCACCCACAAGCCTTGAACCACAAGTGCAAAACACATGACCTCGAAGCATAAAATTGTGAGTTCTATCTCTTGTACCTTTAACTTTTCGTAAATCTAACAACTGTTGAACAGTATCAAATAGTTGTCTTGAAATAATTGGCTCGTGTTCTCCATGATAGAGTTGTCCATTCCATTTAAAATCGCCGTAGTAAATTGTATTTCGAAGCATACGAGATACAGCACTTCTTGAAATTGGCTTGTTTTCAAGGGATAACATTCCTTTTTTCTGCAATTCTTCTGTAAGCGAGGTTATGGAGTAACTTCCACTTGCAAAGAGCTGGAAGGCATGTACAACGAGTTTTGCACTCTCGGGTTGAGGTCTTATATACCTGTGAATTTTATCTCCGTAATTCTCATAGCCAATCGGTGCAAAAGTTGGCCACCATCCTGTAGCTATCTTTTGAGCATGTCCTTTCTTCACATTTTCGGATAAATACTCAGAATAGAATGTTGAATAAGTCGATGACATGCCCAAAGCCATAACCTTTTGAGAGCCTTCAAAAAATCTTTCTGTTACTGACAAGAATTGAATATTGTTATCCTTGAGGATTTCGTACATAGTCCAGAAGTCCTTCATATTCCTTGATAATCGGTCTTGTTTGTAAACAACTAAAGCGTTTACTTTCTTTTCAATCATAAATGTAAACATTTTTTGTAAATCAGGTCTATTAGTATTTGTTCCACTTTTTCCAGGGTCGCTAAACTCACCAACTACGACACAATCGTTTTCTTTAGCCATTTCCTTACACCTATCAAGCTGATATGGAATTGATAAATCCTTTTTGGCTTGGTCTTCTGTTGATACTCTCGTATATATTACCGCTGTTTTCATATTTTTATAGATAAAAGGTTAGATATACAAAAAGGGCTACTCGTTGCACACAACTCTGAATATCAGAATTGTACGAATAGCCCTTATTACTATCAATAATCCCTTTAATAGCTCTGGGTCTGATATTCATTTAAGTTGTGTGCATTCATATATTATCACTCTTTTTCTGCTCTGTTAAATGTTTTATGTAATTTTCAAGCCTGTCCAGTAGTTTAAATTTTTTAGCTTGTTTATCAATAAATTCAGCATTTAATCCATTATTTTCAAACTTTGCATAATCAATGAATAAAAAGGTATGTTGTAAAAATTCCTCTACAACAAAAGTCGGCATTGAGTGAATATCATCAGCCATTGTTACGCCTTTGAATACTACGTTTGAGAAACTTTTATGCGATAAGTTCCAACTCCATTCACCCTTGTACTCAGAGACAGGCTGTATAAGATTTTTGATTCTTTCTTGTGTGCTTTCAGTTATGAAAATAATTATCGGAAGTTTTTTGTCCTCATCCTGTCGAATTGTGTTGTAATATTCAAGATATTTCATATATTTAACTGCAACATCTTTTGAATATTCAGTCCCACGATCATATTCAAGCCAAAACGAAAAAGTATAGCCTTCAATTTCAATCTCCATTTCAGCATCAGGCATAACATACCTCTTTATTATTTTTCCCGAATGGTTAGATCTAAACTCGTACTCATACCTCGTAAAGTGATCTCCAGTAAATGATTTAAGCACTATATCGTGCTTTTGACACTCACGAAGAAGTAGCAAGTATAGGTTTGCAACTTTAACAGTATGTTCCAAAGCAAAGAAATTCACACCTGTGAGCCTTTCGGGGCAATTAATACTATCTTCACTCACACCAGTACCAGTTGCGAGTTGCTTTGCCCCAAGGCGTGATAAAAATATTATTTTGGCATTGTTGGTATAGCAGGTCGTTCTAATGAGTCCATGTTCCCTTAACCGATTCACACATCTGCTAACCGCTTGATAACTTCCATACAACCTTTTCTCCAATAAAATCTTAGTCAAAACTTGAAGCGGTAAAAATCTAAAACTATTAACTATCCCTAATATCTGAATATCATTGTACTTTGCTATATAACTATCTTTCATAATAAATAACTACTAATAAATTAAATAAAGTAAGGTCTGTCGATCACACACTTTTCACAGAACTTAATGTGTAATACACACATTAATCGTTGTCGAGGGAGTGATTGGGTGGAAGGCATTAGGAAACGCAGTTTCGCCTTCCACCCAATCAGTCACGAGGTTCTGTAAAAGTGCGACAGACCGTAACTTTCGTATTTGACAACATGGTGAGAAACTGGATTCATAGTTTTGCCCTTTTCGGTGGGGTACATTCAACATTAAATCAATCATGGTTTTTTATAGTTAAAATTTAGATTTTTCCATAAACTTAGTTTTAAATTTTTCAAGTTTTGATAACTGCTCTTTGCGTTTTCGTTTCTCCTGTAAATCCTTGAGGGTTTTTACAAATAGCCCTGCTGGATTTGTTAGTGGTTTTGTTCCGTCAACTTGTGCTGTTCTAATTTGTATTCTCACAAAATCAAGAGAATCGGTAATATCCTCATAATCCACAATACCTTTGTTCTTTTGGAATATGAGCTTTTGATAGTATTTGATGCTTTTAAGGTCGTTTAGTTCTCTAGCGATTTCAACTGCTTCCTCTGAAAAAGATTTAAACTCATCGTTTAACGTTAACTTATTATTTTTAATCTTTTCTTCTTCAACTTTATATTCTTTGTGGGTCAAATTTGACTCATCTTGATGTGTCAATTCTGAAACATCTGGTTGTTGCAAATCTGACACATCCGCAAGAGTACTGAGTTTTTCAGCATATATTTCTGATATTGGCTCAAGAATGTACAAATTTGTTTTATTAAGACCTCGTGTTTTCCAAGACACAAGCCCTCGATTTCTAAGCTCAATTAACCCTCTAAATATGGAACTTCTACTTTTACCGATTGTTTCAGCTAGTTTATCTTGTCCTGGAAAACAATAATTTTTGTTCATGGCATATTTTAGAAGTGCCAAATATACTCTAACTGCAAGATCAGAAAGCAATCTGTCTTCTGTTATTAAATGGCTGATTTGAGCAAAACCGTATTGCTTTTCTAACTCTCTAAATATTACTTTGTCTTGATTATTGCTTTTGCTCATTTACTTTCCTTGTAGCAATTAAAGTATTGGAGTTTATTAGCTCAAGGGCAGAATTAACTTTTTCATTCTTTTTTATAATTGAGCTATATCCAAGCTGTTCAAGGCACAAAAGAATCCACTCTCGAATGAAGATTTCCTGTTTTGTTTTCAATTGTGGTTTATGTTTCTTCTTTGCCATACTTTTAAAAACAAAAAAGAGGTCTAAATCAAAAAGGCTGTAAGCGATATGCTTAACAAATGACCTTTAAGACTTAGACCTCTCTACAACTCAACTAAGGGTAGCTGAGGGCTAATATCAAATTAGTGGGCTATATGCCCTTATTTAGTTTTTCTCGGATACGATTTCCAATGTCCGTTTATTTTAGTTAACTTGTAATTTTGGATTTTCAATTCTAGTGTTCCGTCTTTTAATTTGGCTATTTCTTCAAGTATGGTAAGCACATCGTCAAAGCTGATTTCTGTAATATCAATATTACTAAATAGCCTTACCATTTGTTTTTGTGCAAGTTCAAGATCTTCATCTGAACGCCACACATGGTTTTTTGTTAGTAATGTTTTAGCTAAATCTTTTTCAGATTGATTCATAGGGAATTATTTTATCTAATAAATCTAAATAATCGGTATTGTCATTTTCGGATTTCATGGCGTAGTTTTTATAAATCATAAGTCTTTCTAAATATTCAACGCTTGATATACCGTCAACGACTGATACAAGCTTGAAGCCTTCCTCTTTGATATATTGCTTATCATCTCTTAGAACTGAGAGGATATGAGCTTCTTGTGTAGTTATATTTCGTCTTGGGATTAAAACGACATAAAAAGGCTCATTTTTATCTTTGTAATAATTGAATACTGTTATTTTCCAACAAGGAATTGATAATTTCTTTGTATAAACTGTAAATTCCTCAATTACTGGTAAAGCAATAAATAGCTTTTTGTTAAGGCGTAAATTGTAAAGGATTCGTTCTTCCATTGGAGTATTCTCAACTGGCTTTGGCGGTAACTTGCTTGAAAAGTAGTTGTAAACATGGATTCTTATTTCATCATGCTTATATCCTCGTTTGTAGAGTTGGTGAATGTACCAGACCATTAGAGGTACTTTGATTTTATGGTGTCCTACAGTTCCGCCAAATGCAGATGTTATTCCGAATTTCTTCGGTGCAGGAATGAAATTATGCCTTGTGTAGTAAATGAGTTTCTTTTTATCAATTTCAATATTCCACGAGCTTTTATTCACAAAATCAATAACAGCATCTGAGGGTAAGTCATATCTGTTTGTTGTATCTGTAACTAAACCCCATTCGTACAATTGGTTTGATAGGGCATTTATTGTTTGTTGGACTTTATCCATATGTTAGTAGCCAAAGATATTAATGTTTAGCATAATACCAATATATACTTTCTAAAACAGTTTGTCGATAAATGATATGATATTTGACAACAATCTTTATTTTGCTGACTATTAATGCTAATATCAGTTAATTAACTCAGCATAATATTATGTTAGAAGAGCAAGTTACAGAGGAAATACAAATCAACGCACCAAAGATTCAAGAAGCTAAAGAGCAACAAACCCAACTTATGGATATCGCAGGTGTCGAGGAGTTGGAAGGTGATATTAAAATTCGTGAATTAGAAAAGGTAGCACAATGTCAAACGATTGCTACAACCCTCCCACAAGTAAGTCACGAAATTCGATCAAGAGAAATATTGACTTCCGAAGCGGTGACAAGTTTTGATCTTCAATCATCGATTGCACAACTAAAATTAAGAACAGAGCTAAGCGACGCAGAAAAAATACAAATACTACAACGCATAAGAACATTGGCGCACTCAAGGGAAAACTTAGTAAAGGAATTTGGAATAATCAAAGTAGAACAAGATCAAGAACCTCCAGTAGGTTTTCGTGAATGGCTTAATTTTAGAGAAGAGCGAGATCGATTAATTAGTCAATTAGCTCACGATGAGACTACTCGAGATCTTATTCGACAAAATAGTTGCCTAACCAATCCTAATCGTCAAGAAGGTGAAGAACTAAATCTGTTTTCAGCGAGGCAAAAAAGTGAAATGGAACAATTGGGTGCTACTCATGGTAATGCAATAACTAGACATTCCATTAAAACTGCAGAGATGGAGTTCCTTTCAAAAGTTACACAGGCATATGATTTAAGCACTCCGATTGACTGGCGACAGGTTTCGGAAGTAGTTACAGAAGAATATAAAACATCAATTGCTTCAATAGGAAAACTATCAGAGCAATTGGCTACGAATAAAAGTTATTTAAGTAGAGTAAGTTCTTCTGCAATTCACGTTTTAATGGCAGGGATAGAAACCCAAGTCAGTCCGATATTAGAGACTATGTTTGATTCAGATTTTTACCTTTCTGAAACAGTCTCTTCTGCAAATTACTCTAATCAGGCAATTAAGGGTGATAAACTTTATTCTGCATCTTCTTGGATTACAAATTCTTCTGAGAAAGTTCAGGAACTAGTGGAAATTAGAAATAATCTCTCTCAATTGGGCTCAATTGCTGAACAAGTTGTTGCAAAAATTGATAGAGCGATAAATCAAATGAGGATAGTTGAAGCAGCAAACCATACGTTGGGAAGTAATCCGAGAACACTTTGGCATGGGCTTGGGCAAAATATTTTACTTGAGAAGGTAATTCCTTCTATGCAGTTACAATCTCGGGCAACCCAATTTGAAACAACAGGTGAGGCTGTTTTTAATAGTGCTGGACTCACTGTCAATAAATCGGGTGAAAATTTTACTGTACTCAATAATTCAACAGGAAAAAGTGATTTAGTCTCCAGTGAAGAACTTGTTGAGATGAGAGGATTAGGAAATAAATCATGGTTCCAAGAATATCATCAACTTTGTTTCGAAGCGGATTGTCCATACATGTATGTGCATGATTGTGCAATAGTTTTTCCCCGAAACTCAGTATTAGTTGGAAATCAGTTTGCGTCAATTGATGGAATTCACGTATTTAATCCTAATTTCAAAGGGAATATCAATGATCCAGGATTTTCTATCGATTTAAACTCAACTCCATTTGTCATTGCGATAACATTAGCCTCGAAAGAACAATTTGAACAAGGAGTACGAGCAAAGCTTGGAGAAAATGCTGATAAATTTATTAGCGATCATGTTGTATATTTAGAAAGATTAAACACTGTAGATTCTGTCCAAGCACTAAATCAAAGAGTTCAATCAATGACTCAGCCAAAGGGTAGTGTCCACTTACTACCCCAAAGGATTAAATATGAGGCATCACAGGGGGATTTTGGAAAGGATTTAATCTATGCTAAAGAGATTGAACAATAGCAATTTCAATAATGAAGCAAGACTATTATATGTATAAGATATTCGAATCTTGAGCAACTATAACAAGATTTGAAATACACTCATTTATTGTGATAAGTAAGGTTTGAATAAGTGACCTCGCTTCCCGCCAGTTATTTCCCTTTCCAAGGTCCTTTATAATCTTCATTTCCTAAGCAAGTTAATGGTATAATTAAAGTATATAAATAATATATATGCGATTACCCTTAATTAGCGACGAACAATTAATCGGATATAAAGAAAAAGGATGGGTCCCTCAGGATCTTAATCCCTTTATGCCTGAATATTCATTAGAATCAAGCACCAGAGCCGTTGTTCCATATTGCCCTCAAGCTGAAGGTCGCTGGCAAAGTGTTCGTTCAGATCATATTGCTGAACAAGCCATGCATGTATTGCATTTCTATGATCCGGAAACTACTGATGATTCCCGTTTAGATCTATTAGCACAGGATACTCAATACCTAAGGGTTATGTATAAAGCTTATCAGGAGAGAAATGGGCTGGCGGTTTTCCCGGATGGTAAATTAATGCTGGTTACTCCTCCTGTGCTTGGGGTACTCCAGAATAATACACCAATCATTGCCTCCTGGCCCAGAGATGCAAAAACTGAAGAGATCAATGCTATATGCTTAAGTATTCGATCTGAATTAAAACTTCCTCTATTTGCCCTTACTGTCCGTGTACTAAACTCCTCGTGGAGTAATATACCCGCACTAAATGAATAATTAATCACTTCTGGACTTTAATAATTGTTTAAGAATATACTATTAGAAATATTCTTAGCAATTCAGTTATGGAAGAAAACTATCTTAAAAAGTAGCTTTATGCGCTAATGAAAAAAGATGATCTTATCTTTGAGTTCTTACAGGCCGGTTCTTTAGATGGTTTATGGTATTGGGATCTTGATAATCAGGAAAATCGCTGGATGAGCCCGAGATTCTGGGAAAATTTTGGATATGATCCAAAAACAAAATAGCATAAGTCTATAGAATGGAGATCAATTATCGATCCGGAACACTTAAAGATAGTAGATGATAATTTAAAAATGCACTGTGCAGATCCTGATCATCCTTATGACCAAATTGTTAAATACAAAAGGGCAGATGGAGGATATTCCTGGGTAAGATGCAGAGGCATTGCTATTAGAGATTCAGAAGGAGTTCCTCATAGAATGTTAGGGGCTCATACTGATATTACTAAGGTAAAAGATAATGAAGAGCAATTGGCCCTGATGAACCAAATGATGAAGGATAGGGAATTAAGAATGATTGAATTAAAACAAGAAGTAGATGCCTTACAAAAAGAACTGGGAAGAGAGCCGAAGTATTACAAAGACAATTAACTGTTAATATTAAATTCTATGAATGAAAAAGAGTTAATGATAAAACTCATGTCTGAAAAGAAGTGGGTTATTAAAAGGATCATTGCTTATGCCATGCTTCTAATATTTATCTACACCAGCTTCATCTTTATGTCCCTTTATCTGGTGACTCAACAGAAATATTACATCATGAGCGAGATAAATAATGATTTGATCAATCATATTCTGTATTACATACCACATACAGATAACGCTTTAGATTAATACCAGCTCAATTCGTTGTCCTGCATGCCTTTCTTATGGTTATCTAACCATTGGGGGACATTTTCATTAAGGTATTGAAAATGCATATACTGCATTAAGATCATGATGCAAGATAGAATAATTGCGATTATAACAAGGAGTCTGCCTTTAACAATGTTTTTAATCACATCAAGATAGAGGAGCAAGACTAATGGAATTGCCGGCATTAGAAATCTTATTCCAATGATTAAATTAATATCACTCTTCCAATTGTTATTTGAAGTGGCACTATAAAATATCAATAACACTATGAATCCCAAGATTATCGGCCATTTTAATCTGTTCTTACTAAAGAAAGCTCCAATGAGCATACCGGGCAGGAACAAATTCAAAAGGATAAAATAATTAAGCAGATTCATCGGTAATAAAGAAAGATCAAAGCTGTTTAGATCTCCTGAATATGAATATCCACTCTTAAACGGACTTAAATACAAATAGTCATTGAAAAGTAAGAATAAAATCACAAAAGGAGTGAATCCTATTAGTAATTCCAGAAATAGGTTTATCACATTATTAATAAAAACTGGGGGCCTTGGCTTGCGTAAGACCTCAACCAAAATAAATACAGCATAAAAGAATAGGTTGGTAGGCCTAACGAAGAGTGAGATGCCCATAGCTACTCCAGCCAAAATATTATCGCTTCTTCTATTTTTAATGTAGAAATAGAAGAAGGCCAGTGATAATAGTATTGAATATATCTCAGAATAAGCAGTTCTCGAATAATAAGCAATTGCTGGGAATAATGCATAAAAAACAATAAGCTCTTTGGGTAATTTAATTTGCTTCAAAATAAGATAGAAAAATATCAGGGAACCAATAAATGCTAGATGCGCTATCGCATAAACTGCTTTTTCACCTAAAAGGTTAATAGGTAACAAAAGAAAAGAGGTACCAATATTGTATTTATAGATACAATAATCACCGATATCGATCTGGGAAATATTTTGGGGATCGCATTCTTGTCTTAATTTTCCCTGCCAGATAAGTTTTGCCCCCTCTACATAATCATGCTCATCGATAGAAAGATATCCAGCAGGGTATGTGAGAAAAAACAGGGAAGAAAGGAGTGTGATCAGGGTAATAATTAGCCAATTCTCTTTAATTATCTTTAATAAAAATTTCTTCATCTAGAAAATATCAGGAAATACAATTTTAGCTATCATTTTCAAAGCTGGCTCATGATAGAGATATATTTGATAGGAATACTTACCTAAAATTTCAAATATATTAAATTTTAAGCCTTTGATCCAATTTGCCAGCTTGAATAGAATTAATAATAAACCAAGTCCTAATAAGAAATCATTAAAAGCTAAACCAATAGTAGTGGTGGATAAAATCAATCCTCCCAGGAACAGCAAGAGCCCAAAAAGGGTAATATATCTATATTTTAAAATCCCCTGGTTACTGGCTAAATATATGCCTAAAGCGAACTCTGGCAAGCGTGCCGGGAAATTGATAAAGTACAACAGTTCTGCGCCTTGGATCCCGACAGGTGAACTATTGGTTGCATAAGCTACTATTGCTCGATATATAAAAGATATTAACAGTGCAATTATTAAGAAATTCTTTGGTCCCAGCTTTTTTGAAATATTAAATAATAATGGAAAAAGCAGGTAGAATTGTAGAATTATTCCCACAAACCACCAGGTTCCTACAAAATTCAGAGCCAATCTGTCACTGAACCATCTGGTAAAGATAAGGTAACTTTCAATATATTGATTAGGAGTATAAATCTCAAAGGGTTGAGGCATTTGCGAGATTATCCCACTTTGGAGCCAGAGGTATTGCAATGCATAATTGATAATAAAAGTAACAGGTATAGCAATAAAATAGGGGATCAAGAGCTTAATGATCTGCTTTAAGTATTTCCTTAAAGTTAATTTCTCCTTGGAATATTTAATAGCTAGACCAAGGCCAGAGAGGATAAAAAATACTCCAACAGCTCCAAATCCCAGATAATAAAGAAAAGGAATGATATTTATAGCGTCTTGCGAGATTAATCCTGCAATCCTTTCGAAATAGGATAGAGGGCCTTCACCTCTTTCTATTAGATAGATAAGCGAGGCCAGATTATACTGCTCATGATAGAGAACTATCATTAGTATTGCTAAGCCTTTAATGATGGTCGATTGCTTTTTGTTCACCCTCTAATTAATCTATGCTAATAATGATACAATAAATTCTAGCAAAATAATTTTCACTGAATAATTATGGAAGAAAAGGATTTAATAATTTGGGAGGATCGCCTGCTTACAAATATTACTATTATTGATCAACAGCATAAACATTTTGTCAGTATTTCAAATCTGCTCTATCATAAATTTGAACATCTAGCATCTAAAGAGGAAATCGATCCCTTAATGTCAGATCTGGTTTCTTACGCCTCAACTCATTTTGCTACTGAGGAAGGATATATGCAAAAATACAATTTCCCTGAATTTCAAGAGCATAAAGCTATACACAAAGAGCTTACAGCAGATCTAACCAAGCTCATTGAAAAATATAATCTGGAAGGGAAGAAAATCCTGCCTGAGATCTTTGATTTCCTGGAAAATTGGCTGGTCCAGCATTTAGATATTTATGATCATAAATATGCCGAGTATTTCGCCCAAATCGGAGTATCAGAATGAAATAGCTCCCAAGTTTAAAATTTTGAGCACAATCTTAATTGTGAGTTACCTAGTTGGTGCTATTGGTCTGGCTTGGGAGCAAAGCCGACCTCTATTTTTACAATTGACACCTCTTTTCTTATTATTTAATGCCCTGATGGTCTTTAATACTGAATTCATAGCCAGGAATATCACTTACTGGCTTTGGCTAATACCTGCAGGACTTATTTCCTTCTATTTAGAAGCGTATGGTGTTAGTTCCGGCAATATATTCGGAGCCTATACTTATGGAGACATATTAGGGATTAAATTAGCTCAAGTCCCTCTAATCATTGGACTAAACTGGGTCATGGTAATCTGGGGAGCTTATTCGTTTGCTTCGTTTTTGACTAAAGATAAAATTGCTAAAGCTTTTATTACAGGAGCAGCGTGTGTTGTTTTCGATTATATCCTGGAGCCAGTGGCTATAGCTTTAGGATTTTGGAACTGGCAGGAAGTTAAAGTGCCTGCCCAAAACTATCTAGCCTGGTTTGTGATCTCCTTTGTTCTTGGCTTCCTGGCTCATTATTTAAAATTAAAAAACAATACAAATATTGTTCCTTTGCAACTAATGCTACAATTTCTTTTATTCTTATCTCTTAATATATTTATTTAAATTTTTAAATTAATTTTATGATCTTTCGTAACCCCAATCAGAGAATTGCTGTCTTAGTAGATGTACAAAATCTCTATCACTCTTCAATGGCTATGTACAAAACCAAAGTCAATTACAAGCATTTATTAAACCTGTGTGTGCAAGGTAGGATTTTAGTCAGAGCAATAGCATATACAATTAGGACTGATGAGACTAAGGAGCAAAACTTTTTTGAAGCTCTAAACAATGCCGGTTTTGAGGTTAAAGAAAAAGATCTGCAGGTATTTGTGGGAGGCGCCAAAAAAGGAGACTGGGATGTTGGTATTGCCATGGATGCTGTAAGACTTGGTGATAAAGTTGATTCTATAGTACTTCTATCAGGCGATGGTGATTTCAAGCCAGTTGTAAATTATCTGCAGCAATCTCTGGGCTGTCTGGTTGAGGTAATGTCGTTTAAAGGAGCTACTAATAAGGAATTAATGGAAATCGCTGATGATTTCATCGATCTGGGCGAACATCCTGAAGTTCTATTTGGAAAAGGTGCACAACCTGAATCTAATCGTAATTAAAACAAGCTTACCTGGGTTTTATCTCCTGTCCTTCTCCTTTTAGGGGTAATTACGAATTTGTGGATGGCATTTTGGACATGCTCTTCACCAAAGTCTAATATCAGCTTATGATAAAGTTGCCATAACACCTCGGCATCATCTAGACCGCGATGTCTTTTACCTACTGTTAACTTTAATCTGGCTATAATGCTATCAAGGGAATAAGTGAGATAGTTTGGATAGAAATGCTTGGCAAGTTTAATTGTATCTACATATGAAACCATGAGTTCCTGATTATGCCTTATAAGTTCTTCACTGATAAAGTCAAAGTCGAACTTGGCATTATGGGCAACAAACAGATCAGCTTTGAAGTAATCTAAAAGATCGTTAAGTAACTCATCAAAAAGAGGTGCAGTTGCTAAATCTTTCAACTTAATTCCAGTCAATTGTCTTACCTCTTTACTGATCTTATATCCAGGATTAACTAATCTTGAAAAGGTTGATTTATTATTATCTTTATCTACTTTAACTATCCCAATCTCAATGATCCTGTCGTTGATAGGATCGAGACCTGTAGTCTCTACATCAACAAATAGCAGATTTTTGTATCGCTTAATGAATTTATCCATGATTAACTGCAAGTCTAATATCCTATCTGGTATGTGAGCAAGTGTCAATAACTAGTCCTGTAAATTAAGGTACGTATCTAGTATAATCCTTATGGAAAGTATGAAATTATGAATCTAATAAAAAATAAAACACAAATTATTGCTATGCAAGAGGGCGGTAAAATCCTCAGGAGCATATTAAAAAAATTAAAAGCTATGATCGAACCTGGCCTGATGACCATGGATCTGGAATTAGAGTTTCTGAGACTATGTGAAGAGCATAAAGTTATTCCCTCGTGCAAAAATTATCAGACTCATGGCTTACCTCCATTCCCTACAGGCTTATGTATCAGTATCAATGATCAAGCTGTTCATTGTTACCCTGAAAAGGGACAGTACTTAAAAGAGGGTGATTCCATTGCTGTGGATACTGTTATCTCGTATAAAGGAATGCATGTTGATAGTGCTTTCACTTGTGTAGCAGGCTCAGCTGACAGTGAAACAGAGAGATTTATCGAAGTAACACAAATGGCTTCCAGTGCCGGTATAAAGCAGGCAATTGCCGGTAATCATGTAGGTGATATTTCCTATGCTATTCAAACCATAATGCAATTAGCAGGCTTTAATGTGTTACTGGATTTTGTTGGTCATGGTATTGGTCTTTCCATGCATGAGTCACCGGATATTCCTTGCTATGGTAAAAAAGGACAGGGACTGAAATTGCAATCAGGAATGACTTTAGCTATTGAAACACTGGCCTGCCAAGGAGAACCTGATATTGACTATCCTGGACCTGATGCTTGGCAGACTAAAATGGCAGATGGGAAGAAATTTGCTATCTTTGAACATACTGTTCTTGTGACTGAGAAAGAACCTATCATACTGACCAAGTAATTCTTTAATCTTCAATATTGTTATATAATTACAAGATTTTATTTTAACTTTCTAATCAATCATGGCATTTACTACAGAAATCAGAAAAGGCATGATAATCAGCTATAATAATGAGCCCTATATTGTCATTGCCAAAGAATTTTATTCTCCAGGCAAAGGAGGGGCCTTCACAAGGACCAAGATTAAAAATATCAAGACTGGTAAAATCCTTAATCAGGTATTCAAATCTGGAGAGAAACTGGATGAATTAGAGGTGGAGACAAAATCCATGCAATACCTTTACGCTGATGAAAAGGATGCCTACTTTATGGATCCTATTAGTTTCGAACAATTAACAGTACCTCTAGAGATGGTTGATGGCGGTACTAATTACCTTCATACAGAAGCTAAATATATTATTATCATCTATGAAGGAGCTGCCATATCAGTACAGTTACCAGCCAAAATTGCTTTAAATGTAGTTGAAACAAGTGAGGCTGTAAAAGGAAACACCTCCGGCAATGCCACTAAAGAAGCCATTCTGGAAACCGGTGCCAAGGTTTTTGTCCCTCTGTTTATCAGACAAGATGATAAAGTAGTCATCAATACTGAGACAGGACTTTACGTTTCAAAAGAGAACTAATCCTCATGCCTAGAGCAATTGAATTAAAAAACGATCCTTCCAAATGGCAGGGTATATTTATTAAAGAACTTATACTCAAAAGCATCAGGAATTTCTTTAATAAAAGAGGATTTCATGAATTGGAAAGTCCCATTCTGGCACCGACCTTACCTCAGGAAAGATACTTGAATGTGCTGTCAACAAAAATTGGTAACCAGGAAATTTATCTTATTCCTTCAACAGAGCGCTACAATAAGTTAGTGCTTTGTGCTGGTTTAAGCAATCACTTTGTTATCTCTAAAGTATTTAGAGGCATGGAGGAATTAAGTCTCAACCATGCACCTGAGTTTACAATGCTGGAATGGTATGAACTTGAGCATGACTATACTCATTTAATGGAGAGTACGGAAATATTATTGTTAAATATTAAAAATTATCTCGATAGAAAGTTAAAAAGGACTGTAAGCTCCAAATTGACTTATCAGGGACAAAATATTGATCTATCCGCCCCTTTCCCCAGGCTATCAATAAGACAAGCTTTGAAACAATATTGCTCAATTGATCTGGAAGAGATCCAAACTTTACACGATTTCCAAAACATCGCCTTAAAAAAACATTACAACAATGCTAAAGAATTCGATTGGCAAAGCTTATTTGAATTAATCTTTGCCAATGAGATCGAGCCCAATCTACCAGCAGACAAGCCCTGCTTTGTCTATGACTATCCTGTTCAGCTCTGCCCTTTAACCAAGGTTAATCCTGACGATCCTCTTGTAGCAATGAAGGTCGAACTTTACTTGGCTGGTAAGGAAATTGCCAACGGGTATACTGAACAAACTGACTGGCAGGAACAGGAAAGAAGGTTTATTGAGGAGCAAAAGGCAAGAAAGAAGTTAAAATTGCCCCAAATAAATATGGAGAAAGAAATGATTGAATTAATGAAATTGGGTATGCCCGCCGTAGCTGGGATAGGCATGGGAATTGACCGATTAGCTATGATATATGCTGATAAAGCAAATCTTAGTGATGTAAATCTGACCTCACTTTAATAATGGGAAATCTATCCTCATATTATGATCTGATAGCATCCATCACTAAAAATGATGAGGTGACCAGGCAGGAGATCGCACTTATTCAAAAGCACTTAAAATCAGGGCATATCTTAGACATTGCCTGCGGTAGCGGTAGGCATTTACTTCCTTTGCTTCATCTTGGCTATGACGTTTCAGGTTTGGATAGTAATAATATTCATCTTAAATTACTGTCAGAGAAATTAAATAGAAAAGTTCAGCTTTATAATTCTGAATTCAATAGAGCAGTCATCTCAGAAAAATTCGATGCTTTGCTTCTATTTTGGAATTCATTAAATGAGATTTGTCATGATAATAATGAGCTTAATGAATTCTTTGTAAAATCAAGAACAATATTAAATGAGAAGGGCATAATCATTATAAATTTTGATGATATTAAAGAAATTGACCCAATTAATTTAGACTTTGAATATAAAGGGGAATATGAGGGGCAGAGCTTCAAATATCAATTCAAGGTTCAGGAGTTTAACAGTAGCAATAACATTTCTAAATCAATTGAGCGTTTAACAATATATTCGGGAGATCTTGATGAAACAATCACTGCTGATTTGCTCCAGAAATGGTGGGGGTCTGAGGAGGTATCTTTAATAGCAAATGATCACGGCTTTAGAATAGAGCTGGATAAAATCAAAGCCAATAATGAAATATATATGATTTTAAAGAAAGCATGAATCCCTATTCCGAACTACTTGAAAGCATAAAAGGTGAGGCTGATTTTCTAGATCTAACAAATACTAACTTCACCTCACTGACTCCTTTGATTGATTACTCAGACTTAAAACAGGAACTTGAAACATATCTCAATAATAGGAATTATGCGCCCACCCCCAAAGGATTATTAAAAGCCCGTCAAGCTATAGCTGAATATTATAAGGCAAAGAATGTTAAGCTTGATCCTGAGAATATTGTAATTACAGCCTCAACTTCTGAGAGCTATTCATTAATATTTTCCAGCTTACTCCAAAGTAAAGACAAGATCTTACTACCCAACCCTTCATACCCCTTATTCTCTTACCTTGCCTCGTATGCGAGAACTGAACCACTCTACTACGATTTAATAGAAGAGGAGGGTAAATGGAAGATCGATTTATTAAGTTTGAAGAAAAATATTTCAAAGGCTGAAGCTCTGATTTTGATCTCCCCAAATAATCCAACTGGTATGATGATAAGTAAAGAGCAAATAAAAAGCATTCTGGATTTAATTAGAGAAAAAGATATTTTATTGATCCTAGATGAAGTATTTAGTGACTATGTATATGAAGGTAATGATCATGGTGAGTTGCTTAAGAATATTGTCGAGGGAAATAAAGTCATAATCCTAAATGGCATCTCCAAAGCACTTGCTAGTCCTGATCTAAAGTTAGCATGGATAGCCTTACATAATTGCGAATTAAGTTTGATAGATAGGCTGGAAACTGCTAATGATACTTATCTTAATTGCTCCTATCTGAGCCAATCCTTATTACCATTGCTATTTAACAAAGGAAAAGCAAAGAGAGAACAATGGCTTGAGATTCTAAATACAAATAGAAATCAATTACAGAATATATCTAGTACCTTAGTTAATATAATTATTCCTCAAGGTGGTATACATTGCGTAGTAAACTTTCCTGCTTTAGCTTGGGAAAATGAAAAGATCGCCTTAAAATTATTAGAAGAATATCATTTGGCAGTTCATCCCGGATATTTTTATGACTTCCCACCTGATTCTAAAAAAGTCATATTCTCTCTACTTCAAGATCCTGAAAAATTTAAAATAGGTCTTTCCAGGTTAATAGATTTTAGTATACAATATTCCTAATATCCGCTAATTTGATTTAATTTGATAAAGTATATGCAAAACGACGATCTTGCCTTACTAGCTCAGGCTTTTTTAAAATTAAGGAATATTGACGAGATAAAGATTTTCTTAAAAGATTTATTAAGTAATAGTGAACAGGAAAGTATTGCCAGTAGGGTTGTGATCGCTCAAATGCTGGAGCAGGGTTTACCCTATACACAGATAGAAAGAGAGACCGGAGCTTCTTCGGCAACAATTGCTAAAGTGAGTGAGAATCTCAAATATGGCAATGATGGATATAAGCTGATATTGGAGAGATTGAAAAGGAAATAAGATTCTAGTTATTATCAGTCTTTGAGGAATTATCTGTTATAACAGTTACCTGAATGTTCTGATCAGTATTGTCGGTCGCAGGTATAATCGCATCCAGCTTAATATCAAAATACATGATTGCTGCTATCACGATATCCACTATCAAGAATAACAAAACAAGCATCAATATACTATTTAATGTCCCTTGTCCTCGATTTTGATATTTTTCCATAGCTTTTAATCCTTTATATATATTACCCCAAAACTAAAAGAATTAGCAATTTGGGAGTGTTTGTTAAAAGATGGTAAAATACTCTCATTGATCAAGAGAATATGAGCACAATCAAACCTAGGCTCTTAAAAGGATTTAGAGACTTTTTGCCACAACAGTTATGGCTTAGAAGAAAAGTAATAAAGACTTTTATTGAGGTCTTTGAAAAATATGGATATGAACCACTTGAGACTCCAGCTTTGGAGTACTTTGATATTCTGATGGGGAAATATGGGGAACAGGAAAAACTAGTATATAATTTTGAGGATTTTGGCGGCAGAAGAGTAGCTTTAAAGTATGACCTGACCGTACCAGCCAGTAGGGTAATGGCCCAGTATCAGTCTGAGTTAAGCCTACCCTGGAAAAGATATCAGATACAACCTGTCTGGAGAGCCGATAATACTCAAAAGGGGAGATTCAGGGAATTCTATCAATGCGATGCTGATATATTTGGAACTAAGGATATGGTAGCTGATGCTGAGTTTATAGTTATGGGTATAGAGATACTTACAAAATTAGGGTTTAAGGATTTCAAGGTAAGAATCAATAACAGGAAATTATTAAATGGAATAGCTTCCTTTATAGGCAAGCCCGATAAGTTCAATGATATGGTCTATGTTATTGATGATTGGGAGAAAAGAGACTTGGAGCAGAATAAATCAGAATTACTAAGAAGAGGGTTTACTAGTGCTGACGTAGAAAGAATTGTGGATCTAATACTTACCTCAGGCGATTCTATTACCAGATTAGATTTACTCCAAGAGAAATTAAAGGAAATTCCTGAAGCTCAAGAAGGGATCGCTGAACTAAAAAAGATCTTTGAGCTAGTAAATAATGATAAGCTTGATTTTGATCTATCGATAGCCAGAGGTCTTAGTTATTACACTGGGCCTGTTTGGGAATGGAGCATTATTGAAGGCAGAGTTGGATCAGTTGGAGGATGTGGACGTTATGATAAACTGGTGGGTGGCTTTACTGGCATGGATATACCAGCAACAGGCGGGTCTTTTGGTTTAGAAAGGATTATGGAAGTGTTAGAGGATAGAGAGATGCTACAACAACAGGATACTAATATCACGGTTATGGTCAGCATTTTTAATGAAAATCTAGCTAAAGCCTCATTTGATCTGGCCACAGACTTACGTAATAGAGGTATTCCCACATTGCTTTATCCCCAGTTCAGACCTCTTAAAAAACAATTTGAATATGCAGATAAAAAAGGCATACCCTATGTAATTGTGCTTGGAGAGAATGAGATCTCTTTAAAGGTCGTGGCTCTTAAAGATATGAAAAAGAAAAAACAGACTATAATGCCCTTGTCAGACGCTTTAAATATATTATTGAATGAAAATTTTGAAAATTAATTATTTATCTTAATTTATTTCTTTACAATTATGGCAGATATAGCAAACCTAAAGGATAAAGTATATTTTGACAAGATGAATCCTTTATTTGGACTACCTCTTGGTGATGATTCTCCCAGAGAAATCAACATGTTGGTTGAGACTCCTATGGGATCTATTAATAAATATGAATTTCATACTAATACCGGACTTATCAAACTAGATAGGGTATTATTTGAAAAACTTCCTTACCCAATTGAATACGGAGCAATCCCCCAGACTTGGGATGAAGATCAAGATTTACTTGATGTAATGTGTCTAGTTACCTATCCAACATTTCCAGGTTGTTTGATCTCGGTCAGACCAATTGGCGTTATGCTATTTAATGATTCTGGAGAGAAGGATGATAAGATCCTGGCAGTACCTGTGGATGATATTAGATACAAACATATTAAAAGCATCGAAGATATCTCTACACATCAGAAAGATGAAATCGCTTTTTTCTTTGAAAGATACAAAGATCTGCAGTTTAAATACAAAGGTCAAACAGATAAGAAAGTTGCAGTTGAAGGCTGGGGTGGAGTAGAGCAAGCATACAAGATAATCGAAGAGTCTAGTGAATTATTTAAGAAAACTTTTAAAGTTGATTAAATAATTAGTAAAGAGATAAAAGCCCGGGCAACCGGGCTTTTTTTATATGATCGTAGCTGAACCTAATAGGACATCATCGTTATAGAAAACGATCTTTTGTCCCTGAGCAATTGCTCTTTGTAAACTAGCGAAGCTAAACTTATTACCAATTAATTTACCCACCTCAGCTTTTTGTCTATAACGGATTGAGGCACTGAGATTATCCGAATCCCAATATTTTTGAGGTATTACATAATGGATCTTATCAAACTCCACCTCGCTACTAAACAATCTGGCATTGTCCTTCCCTTTAGCAACATAAAGTATATTGTTTATCTTATCTTTGCCACATACAAAATAGGGTAGAGAAGAGCCTCCTATATTAAGGCCCTCCCTTTGGCCAATGGTATAGAAAGCAACACCATCATGTTTACCAACAATCCTTTTTGAATCTATATCCATAATCAACCCGATTTCCCCCTTGATATTATCCCTTAAAAATTTACCCACATTGATTTTGCCAACAAAACAAATGCCTTGAGAATCTTTTTTATCTGCTACGGGTAATTTATTATCTAAAGCGATTTGTCTGATTTGAGGTTTGGTATATTCGCCTATGGGAAATTGTGTTTTTGATAATTGCTCCTGATCTAATTCGCATAGAAAATAGCTCTGATCCTTATTACTATCAATACCTTTTAGTAATTTAAATACATCATCTTCCTTCTTAACTCTGGCATAATGCCCAGTTGCGATAAGATCAGCTCCATCCTCAAGAGCTCTTTGTAGAAATATCCCAAACTTTATCTCACTATTACATAACACATCAGGATTAGGAGTCCTTCCAGCTTTGATCTCAGCAAAGAAATATGAAATGACCTTGGCTCGGTATTGCTTTTCAAAATTGTACGATCTAAATTCTATACCTAGATGCTCACAAACAGCTTGAGCATCTTTTTGATCCCTCTCCCAAGGGCAATCCCCTCCAACTCCTGATTCATCAGACCAATTCTTCATAAAACATCCAATAACTTGATATCCTTGCTTTTTTAATAGCACAGCTGCTACAGCACTATCTACACCTCCTGAAAGGGCTAAATATATTGTTTTGGTTTTTACTAGCTTCTTCATAATCATTCAATTGCCTTAACATTATATCCCAACTGGCCTTATTGATAAATAGTATAGAATAGGTATATAGTATGTGTGTTGTATTTAAATAATCATGGGTTTAACACTAAACGATATTCAAAGAACATATACTGCTGAAGGAGCACCAGGTGTATCTTGTAATGCTAGAGAATGCCCCTTTAGACCATTTCTTGCTCATGGAGCATATAGTACCCCAGAAGATTTGGGTGCTTTTCCTGGTGAAAAACAGAACTAAATGGCGCCCAAATGATCCAATGTTGTGGTGCAGGTATTCTAGCTGCAATCAGATCCTGCTCGGAAAATTCAATGGGTCTTCTTAACCATGATGCCCTAAGAAATACTGAAGGATTTACTGGTATAACTACAGACCCCGTAGGCAAAGCATTATAAAAATTAACTGGATTAAAACTTGGATTAACTGCTTATCACGATTTTTATAATACAGCACCTCTAGTACCATCAAACAGTATAAAAATACCCGGTATTCCTAGTATACCTACTCGATTGTTCCAGGCTTTAGGTCAAAGACCTGAATCCTTTTCCGAACAATTTATTGGAAGAACATTAGGTGAGATGCTGGAGACTGCTTATGCCGGTTGCCAACGCCCTTCTGAGAGATTTTTCCAAATGGGTACAGCACTAGTAGCACTAATCGATCCTGCTTTGGTAAAAATAAACGCTCAAAGAAGAGTGAGATAATATGCTATAATAATTCTAAGTGAACCGGAAACAGTGAGAACCGGTAACAAATGGCCACAAAAGAATAATAATCAAAAGAGCTTCAATTTATTGAAGAAACAGGGTGGAACCACCGCATTATGAAGGTCCCTGGTTAGTATATATTATTTATGATATATATTGACCAGAGGCCTTTATTTTTTACTATTTTTACACATCATGGCCCAAAACGATCTAACTCTCGATACCATTACCGCTTTTGCTAAAAGGCGTGGCTTTATCTATCCCTCATCTGAAATCTATGGAGGTTTAGCAGGTATTTATGACTATGGACATTACGGGATACTATTAAAGAATAATATTGCCAATGCCTGGTGGAAAAGCATGGTAAGAGATAGAGATGATGTTGTAGGCTTAGACTCAGCAATATTCATGCATCCTCTAACTTGGAAGGCCAGTGGTCATGTTGATAGCTTCAATGAAGCTTTAATAGATTGTAAATCCTGTAAACAGCGAATGAGGGCAGATCATTTGCTAGAGAAATATGGTATTAATGCAGACTTCATGCCCTTAGATCAAATAAATGCAGAACTGAATAAATTGAGAGATCAAAATCAATTAAAATGCCAGTTCTGTGGTAATAAGGAATTGACCGAGGCAAGACAGATAAATCAATTGGTAAGGACTAACCTTGGAGTTCCAACTAAACAACTCCAGGAAATGAGCGAGGAAGATATTGTTTATGCCAGAGGAGAAACCTGTCAGGGTATTTATCTGAATTACAAAAACGTAATTGACACAATGCGAGTCAAATTACCTTTTGGAATAGCCCAAATAGGTAAGGCCTTCAGAAATGAAGTTATTGCCAGACAATTCATCTTTAGAACCAGAGAATTCGAACAAATGGAGATGCAATATTTCCTAGCGCCTGAAATGATGCAGGAAAAATATGAGGAATGGAAACAAACAAGATGGAATTGGTACTTAGAAGTATTAGGACTTCCTGAAGAGAAACTGAGATGGAAAAAACATGATAAATTAGCTCATTATGCTAAAGAAGCATATGATGTGCAATTTAACTATAGATCTCTTGGAGAATTTGCAGAAATTGAAGGTATTCATCAGCGTGGTGATTGGGATTTGTCTCAGCATGCAAAATATTCAGGACAGAGTTTAGAATACTTTGATCAAAAACAAAACAAACGATTTATTCCTCATATCATGGAGACATCAGGAGGCTTGAACCGTATGGTTTTTGCTGTACTTGATGCTGCCTATACAAATGATGATCTCGGAGAAGGAAAAACTAGGGTAGTATTAAAGATCAAACCTGCACTTGCTCCAGTTAAAGTTGCCATATTCCCTCTGCAAAAGGATGAAAAGTTGCAAGGAAAAGCCAGAGAAATTTACCTGGATCTTCGCAGTGAATTTCAAAGTGAATTTGATGATTCCGGCAATATCGGGAAAATGTATAGAAGGCAGGATGAAATCGGGACCCCTGCTTGTGTTACACTTGACTATCAAAGTCTGGAGGACAATATGGTCACAGTTAGAGATAGAGACACTATGAAGCAGGAAAGGATTGCAATAGGTGATCTTAAACAATATATCTGGAATAAGATCAATGCCTGAGACTATCTCCCTAATAAGCAAATTGAACTGGTATGAAGAAGCTACCAGGATCATAACCGATCCTTTATTCGAGCTGACTCATAAGCATTTGCCAAAAGGCTGTCACCCTCTAAGCGAGAAACAAGGAGATGAGACCTTAAGTATTGAGGCTCATCGAGTTTTAAGACCCTGGAACAACCTGTATTACACCCATTTGCTCAGATTAAGTGGTAAATGTCTAGTTGAACAGTGTGATATTAGAGATGCTGGGAAATGTCCTTTAAGATCGGCAAATTTAATGAACAGGCACAAGCCCTAAAAGGGCATATCTCAA
>Ga0172375_10003208_pt1 | contig 24982 bp, 12 predicted proteins | sample LakKiv1m_FD_114537 | JGI IMG/M metagenome (GOLD analysis project Ga0172375, IMG submission 114537) | Freshwater microbial communities from Kabuno Bay, South-Kivu, Congo - kab_092012_11.1m | ecosystem: Environmental > Aquatic > Freshwater > Lake | place: Democratic Republic of the Congo...
ATAACGCCCCCTTGCGGCTATTATATCCCGCAAGTGTTGCGTTAAATTACCGGAGCTACCTAGAATAATCATTGAGATATTAAAGCGGGAGCGTTCATGCTGAAAAAAACGACAGTTATTTTTTCGATTTTGGCAATCGTAAGTGCCGCGCCTCTCTTTTCTCCGGATTTTTGCGCCCCGGTTGCCGCGGGATTCAAGGACATTACTTCCAGGAGCATTCACGCGGAAACGGGGACAATCGCGTTTCGCGTGAAATTGCTGAAAGACATTTCCGCCGATCCTCACAATCACGTTTTACTGCTGGGCGTTTCCTCGGACCGCTCGGAAAATTATTCCATCGAAATCATCCAGGACCAGCTGATTGCCCGCAGGTTTTTCGGGCGATGCCTTCTGACCGCTTTCAAAAGCCCTTACAACTTCAAAACCGGGGATTGGCACGACCTCAAACTGACCTGGAACAAGGCCTCGACCAAGTTTTATATCGACGGCCGCGAAGTGGAAAAAAAGGGGCCGCTTTCCACCGACGATATTTACAAAATGGTTCCCGGCATCCGGCTCGGACGCGAGAATAATTTCCAGATCGATAATCTCGAGACCTCGGACTCAAGCGCCATTCCGGCGGTCCCGGCCGATCTGGAATTTGCCAAGAACGTGGTATGCCCGAATATCAGCGAACTCATCAACGAAAGAACGCAGGAGGAATACCGCGGGATAGCGCTGAAGCATTTTCCGGACCCGGAATCGAGAGAGATCATCAAATCCTACCTCGCCTTATTACCCGAAAATTTCGCCAAGGCCATCCGGCATGTCATCTACGTCGAAGAGGAGCGATTCTCAAAAAGAGGCAGCGGGGGGGAGGCCGATCCCGAATCCAGGAGTCTGATCCTGAACGGAAAGTATTTTTCGGACCCCACGGTCTTTTTTCACGAAGCCGCCCACCTCTACGACTATCAGTTGCATATCAATTTCGGCGTTCCGGACGAGAAAAGCGAATGGGCCGCGATTTCGGGCGCTTCCTGTTATTACAAGGGCGTCAAAGTCGAAGAATTTTCGAAAGATTTCGCGAAGATCAAGGATAAAAACGCTTTTCTGGGCGTGCAGGGCGGCCAATGCCCTTCTGAGGACTTAGCCATCTGGACCGCCGCGGTATATGATCATTATCTGAAGAATAAAACTTTCGCGGACCGGCTGAACCCTTCCGGCGCTCAATACAACGAAAAAAGCGGGAAAAAACTGGACTTTCTGTTGAAGAAGGGTTTTATCGGCCGGGAAGTCTACGACAAAATCAGCCGCCGTTCAGGCACCTCTGCGGGTAAAAACTTTTAAGCGCGGCCGGCGGCTTCGCCGGTCTGGGTATTGACGCGGACGATATCGCCTTCCTTAATATAGAGCGGAACGCGGATTTCGATGCCCGTATCAAGTTTGGCAAGTTTGGTGCCGCTCCCGGAACTGGAATCCCCCTTGACGGCAGGTTCGGCATAGACCACCCGGAGCTCCACGTATTGCGGAAGTTCAATCGAAACCGGCGCGCCGTTGAATTTGATCAGCGTCACCGGGCAGTTTTCCTTAAGATACCCCTTCAGCTCCTCGATTTTCTCGATCGGCATCGTGAACTGTTCGTAGGTGCCTTCGTCCATGAAATAATAGGCGCCCGCGTCGGAATAGAGAAAACTGGCGGAGACTTTTTCAATGTCGGCCTCCTCGAATTTTTCCCCCGATTTGATATTTTTATCCAGCACTTCGCCGGAAATCAGGTTGCGAAGCCGGGTTTTGACCATCATGGAAGCGCCACGCGCCGAAGGAGAAGCGAAAGTGACATCGATCACAATGTAGGGCGCGCCGTCCACGACAATCATCATTCTTCTTTTGAGTTCATTGGCTCCGATGAGAGACATTTTGGATCAAACTCCTTTCCATTCATGAAATAATTGAGGATCGGGGTGTTTTCAACACCCCTCATCCCTCTAATTGCCATGGTAATCCCGCACCACAGGTGCTGCACAAAACGCTGCGTCGCCTCGGCTTTTTATTGCTCTTAAGTCCCGAGACTCCTGGTCCTTTCCGAGGACAGCGGCTAGCGGAGCAGCCCCCGGGGAGCAGGATGGGCCCTCGTTTCATACAGGAAAAACTCCCCGTCAAACCCCGTGTTGAGATTTTTGATTCAGCCGCTCAAACCGCTCCGTCATTTCCGCGCGGATCGAATCGCACAAACGCGCCGCGTCTTCCTCTCCGGAAAGACGCCGGGTTTCCACGGGCTTTCCGATCGAGAGAGCGATGCGGGCTTTTTCTTCAAACACCCAGCTTCCCTTCCGGATCAAACTTCTCGTTCCCGAGATAACAACCGGGACAACCGGAACTCGTTCCTCAACGGCAAGGCGGAAGGGCCCCCACCGGAACGGCTGAATCTGCCCGTCGGCGCTTCTTGTCCCCTCCGGAAAAAAAAGAACGGAAATTCCCGCCCGCAAACAGCCTCTTGCCGTCTCGACACATTCTTTCCGGCTCTGCTCATCGCCCCGCCTCACGCCGATATACCCGGCCAGGCGCATGGCCCATCCGATCAAGGGAACTTTAAACAGTTCCTGCTTGGCGACAAACCTGAAAGGAACTCCGAGACCGCACAAAGGAACGATGTCCGCAATGCTTTGATGCGTGCAGACAAAAACAAACGGTCCGGGCGCCTCAAGGCATTCCCGCCCTTCAATAGAAACCTTCCATAGCGGGAAAAAGCGGACCAGAAACATTCCCCAGGCGCCCGCGATTTTATGCGGCCAGTTCTTCCGGGGGTCCCAAATCCTGCCGGCGAGGCAAGCCGTCAGAAACGGGATCGAGAAAAGAACAAGGACCAGAAGAAAATAAATCCAGAGGAAAGAAGATTTCAGGTAAGACCCGTATTTTTTCATTGAGGCAAGCAAGCCGTCCTCAACTACCCTGTTAAAAAAATGTTTTCCAATCAAAGTTGAGGACTGCACCGACTCCCCTGATTAAATTTCAATGTGGGTCGGTGCCTCCCTTTTGTTTATTTCCGCTTGGGACTCATTTCGAGAGAAAAATCAAACCGCGGGGCCGAATGCGTGATCGCTCCGATAGAAATCCGGTCCGCGCCGGTCCTGGCATAATCCAGAACGGTCGCGAGCGTCACGCGCCCCGAGATCTCGATCTGGATTTTCTTTTTCGAGGCCCGGACCTGCGCCACCGCGTTTCTCACCTGCTCCACGGTCATATTGTCGAGCAGGATCACATTCGGATTGAGCTCAATCCCCTTCTCGATCATCGACAGCCGGTCGATTTCGATGATGATTTCCTTCCCCCGGACTTTCTTGAGCCGGTTCGCGATGCGCTTCCAGTCGTAATCCACGGCCTCCAGGTGATTGTCCTTGATCATGATCGCCTCGGTCAGATTCATCCGGTGGTTGACTCCTCCTCCGCACCGCACCGCGTATTTTTCAAGCACCCTGAGCGTGGGAAGCGTTTTGCGCGTGTCCATGATTTTCACGGGGAGCGATTCGACCCGGTCCACAAACTGTCTCGTCTTGGAGGCAATCCCCGAAAGATGCCCCAGAAAATTAAGCGCGACCCGTTCCCCTTTCAAAATACTGTGAAGCGGCCCGGTGACTCTCGCGACCGCCGTATCCACATCAATGCGGCCGCCGTCTTCTTTCAGGTAATCCACCCGGACCTTCCGGCTCACATACCCGAAAACGTCTTTCACCATGGGAAGCCCCGCGACCACGCCGGCCTCCCGCGAAACGATCAGGGATTCTCCTCCCAGTTTCCGCGAAACAAAAATTTCCGTCGTCCAATCCTTGTCTCCGAGATCTTCCCGGATCGCGCTTTTCACCAATTTGTGGACTAAATCAAAATCGAGATATTTCATGATTGCTCCGAGAAAAGATTCAGGTTTTCTTCAAGACTGGCCAGATGCTCTTTCAACTCCTCGCATCGCGCTTTTTCTTTTTCGACAATTTCCTTCGGGGCGCGGGTCACGAAACTTTCGTTGCCGAGCCGGCCTTCAAGCTGGGAAAGTCTCTGCCGGGTCTCTTCGATTTTCCCGGAAAGTTTTTTGCGCTCCTCCTCGAAATTGACGAGCCCCCCCGTCCGGAGATAAATCTCCATGTCCGGGTACACATTCCCGATACTGTCTTTCCCCCGCTCATAGCCGGCGACGATCTCGAGTTTCTCCAGTTTCCCGAGATGAGAAATCAGGCGGGACATCAATTCGAGATCTTTCTTCACGGTCCCTTCCGCCTTGACCGTCACCGTCACAAGCGTCGTGTGAGGGACGTTCAGTTTCGCGCGGAGATCCCGTATCCCGCTCACGGCGCGCTGCATCAGCGCCCCTCGCCGTTCGGCGTCCGGATCGGAAAATTTGCGCTGGGCTTTCGGCCAGGCGCCGATCATGATCGAAGGGCCCAGCGTTTCGGGTTCCTTGAAGCAGGTTTTGAAGCGCTGCCAGATTTCCTCCGAAATATACGGCATGAAAGGATGCAAGAGTTTCAGGCTGGTTTCAAACACATGCAGAAGAACCGTGAGCGTCTTTTCCTTTTCTTCCCAGTCGAAACCGTTCAAAACGGGTTTGGCGGCTTCCAGATACCAGTCGCAAAACTGATGCCAGAAGAAGTGATAGAACGCCGACGCCGCGTCGTTGAACCGGTATCCCTTCAACGCGGAATCCATGTCACCGATCAACTGCTGAAGCAAAGACAGAATCCACCGGTCGACAATGGTCAGAGACTCCGGCTTGAGATTGAATTTGACGGACGCCTTGAAATCATCCAGATTCATCAGGGCAAACCGCGCGGCATTCCAGATTTTATTGGTAAAATTCCTGCCCAGTTCGAATTTTTCACGGGAAAGATAGGCGTCCTGGCCGCTTGCCGTCAGCATGATAATGCTGAAGCGTAATCCGTCGGTTCCGATCTCCCCGATCACCTCGAGGGGATCGATCGCGTTGCCGAGTGATTTGGACATTTTCTGCCCGCTGTCCGTCCGGACCGTCCCGTGAATATACACCTGCGAAAAAGGGACCGCTTTTCTGAAATGAAGCCCGGCCATAATCATTCTCGCGACCCAGAAATAGAGAATCTCCTGCGCCGTCACGAGAGAAGAAGTCGGATAAAAATATTTCAGGTCGTCCGCCTGCTCGTTGGGCCAGCCCAGCGTCGAAAACGGCCAGAGCCAGGAGGAAAACCACGTGTCCAGGACATCCTCATCCCTTCGCAAGGGCCCCTGGCACCGCGGGCACTGCGTCAAATCCTCCCGGGAAACAAACACGCCTGCCGTCCCCGGTCCGTTCTGCTTCGCGGCGCAGGCATCGCAATACCAGACCGGGATCTGATGCCCCCACCAGATTTGCCGTGAAACGCACCAGTCGCGGATATTTTTGAGCCAGTGCAGATAAACTTTCGTCCACCGTTTCGGGAAGAACTTCACTTTGCCTTCCTTCTGCGCGCGGATCGCTTCTTCGGCAAGCGGTTTCATCCGGACAAACCACTGTTTGGACAAATACGGCTCGACCACGGTATCGCAGCGATAGCAATGGGGGACTTTATGCGTATGCGCTTCTTCGCGGACAAAAAGGCCGGCGGCCTTGAGATCTTCCAGGATTTTCTTCCGCGCTTCAAACCGGTCCAGGTTTTCATAAGGAGCGCCGTTTTCGTTGATGCGCCCGTCGGGGTGTAAAATATTCCGGGATTCGAGCTGATGACGGTGCCCCATTTCAAAATCGTTCGGGTCATGCGCGGGAGTGACTTTCACGATGCCGGTCCCGAATTCCGGATCGATCAAATCATCCTTGATCACGCGGAGTTTCCGGTTCTGGAGAGGAAGGTAGACTTCCTTGTTTTCTATTCCCGCGTACCGTTTGTCTTTGGGATTGACCGCGATCGCGGTATCGCCCAGCATTGTCTCGGGCCGCGTCGTCGCGATAATCAGTTGATCATCCGAACCCAGCGCGTCCAGATTGGGATCTTTCACGAGATAGCGGTAGAAATAAAGTTTCCCCTCGACTTCCTTATGAGGGGCCTCTTCGTCCGAAAGCGCCGTCCGGCAACGGGGGCACCAGTTGATGATGTAATTCCCCTGATACACCAGGTCTTCTTCATATAATTTCACGAAAGTTTCGCGAACGGCGCGGGAAAGTCCTTCGTCCATGGTGAACCGCTCACGGGCCCAGTCGCAGGAAGCTCCCAGCCGCCGGAGCTGGCGGATAATCGTGGAGCCGTATTCTTCCTTCCATTTCCAGACTTCCGCGACAAAAGCTTCCCGTCCGAGATCAAAACGGCTCTTTCCCTCGCGGGCCAGTTTTTTCTCGACCACGTTCTGCGTGGCGATCCCGGCATGGTCCGTTCCGGGCACCCAAAGCGCGGGGACCCCTTTCATCCGCTGCCACCGGACCAGGATATCCTGCACGGTGTTGTTCAGCGCGTGCCCCATGTGGAGGACGCCCGTCACATTGGGAGGAGGAATCACGACGGTGTAGGGTTTCTTCGCGGGATCCGCCTGCGGCTTGAAATAGCCGCTGGATTCCCAGAATGAATACCACTTCTCTTCCAGTTCCTTGAAATTGTAAGAGGGGCTCAATGCCCCTTCGCGAGCTTCTTCCACTATTTACCCTTTATGCAGCTTGTATTCGACGGCATCCACCAATGCCTGCCAGCTTGCTTCAATGATATTTTCGGACACGCCGACGGTTTGCCAGCTTTTTTTATCGTCCTGAAATTGAATAAAAACCCGCACTTTCGCCGCGGTCCCGGCCTGGGAATTCACGACACGGACTTTGTAATCCGTGAGATGGATATTCGCGATGACCGGATAAAAACGTTTGAGCGCTTTCCGGAGCGCGTTATCCAGCGCGTTCACCGGGCCGTCGCCCGACGCCGCGGTATGCTCGACTTCCCCTTTGACTTTGACTTTTACCGACGCTTCGGAAACCACGCCCTCGTTTTCCTCTTTGGTGTCCATCACCCGGAATCCCAGATGGTCGAAATACGGTTCGTATTTTCCGGTCAGCTTTTTCACCAGCAGTTCAAACGACGCCTCCGCCGCTTCGAATTGATAGCCTTCATTTTCGAGCTCGCGGATTTTCAGAAGAATGTTCCGCATCTCGGGGCTTTCCTTGCTCAAATCGACGTTAAATTCCTTCGCCTTGGCGAGAATATTCGTCTTTCCGCTCAGCTCGGAAACCAGAAATTTTCTCTGATTGCCGACCAGCGCCGGGTCCAGGGACTCGTAAGTCTTCGCGTTTTTCACCATCGCGTCCACGTGAACGCCGGCTTTGTGCGCGAAGGCCGACATCCCGACAAACGGCTGGTTGAACTGAAGCGGCATATTGCACACTTCGGCCACATAATGGCTGACTTTCGTCAATTCGTTCAGTTTGATTCTGGAAGCAAAAGTCTTTTTCATTTTGTATTCAAGGACCGCGATCACCGACGTCAAATCCGTGTTTCCGCAGCGCTCACCGTAACCGTTGATCGTTCCCTGGACCTGCGCGCATCCCTGCTCGACGGCCACAAGAGAATTCGCGACCGCCAGATTCATATCGTTATGACAATGAATCCCCAGGGGAATTCTGACCGCGGCCGCGGCCGCCGCGACCGCCTGTTTTACTTCAAACGGCAGACTGCCCACGTTGGTATCGCAAAGAACAATCGCATTCGCGCCCGCCTTCGCGGCTTCCCGGATGGTGCTCAGGGCGTAATCGCGGCTGGATTTGAACCCGTCAAAAAAATGCTCCGCGTCATAAATCACTTCGAGCTTCTTTGATTTAAGATACGCGACGGAATCGCGGATCATGGCGAGGTTTTCCTTTAACGATGTTTTGAAAACATCCGTCACGTGAAGGTCCCAGCTCTTCCCGAAAATCGTCACCGCCTTCGTCCTGGCCCCGAGGATCGCGGCAAGATTCGGGTCCTGTTCCGCCTTTATATGCGCGCGCCGGGTCGAACCGAACGCAACGATTTTTGAATGTTTCAGAGGATTCCTGGCCATTTCCTTGAAAAATTCGATGTCTTTCGGATTGGAGCCCGGCCAGCCCCCCTCGATGTAATCCATCCCGAAATGATCCAGCTTCCGGGCGATCTCGATCTTGTCGGCAAGAGACAGACTGATCCCCTCCGTCTGAGCGCCGTCTCTCAGCGTCGTGTCGTAAAAAGAGATCTTTTCCCCTCCCGCTTTTTTCTTCATGGCTGAATTTCTTTTCCGCTTTCCGGTTTTTCTCTTTTTTTGTTTTCCGTCCGTTGTCTTCAGTCTTCGGTCCGCAGTCTTTGGCCTGTGGGCTCTTCTATTCCCTGATCACCTTCTGCGTCTTGTCCAGACCGAACACCTCATGAAGCGCCACAACCGCGTCTTTTCCGCGCGCCTTCGGAATCACGCAGGAAATTTTAATTTCGGAAGTCGAAATCATCTCGATGTTGATCTTGTTCTTCGCGAGCGCGTCAAACATTTTGGAAGCCACGCCCGAATGAGAACGCATCCCGACGCCGACGATGCTGACCTTCGCGATATTCTCGTCGCAATCCACGGTTTTCGCGCCGACTTCTTCCGCCGCGGCTTTTACCGTCGCAAGCGCTTTCACGATCTCACTCTGCGTTACCGTGAAAGAAATGTCCGTCGTCGAAGTGTTCGTTTTATTTTGAATAATCATGTCGACGTTTACGTTATGGTCCGCGAGTTTTTTGAAAATTTTCGCGGCGACGCCCGGTTTATCCGGCACCCCGTAAATCGTAACTTTGGCTTCATTGGTATTCAACGCGACCCCGCGCACCAGAAAATTCTCCATGGCTTTCACCTCTTTCGTGATCAAAGTTCCTTCCGCATGATTCAAACTGCTCCGCACCAGAATCGGCACGTTGTATTTTTTCCCGACCTCCACCGAACGCGCCTGCATGACTTGAGCCCCAAGCGACGCGAGTTCCAGCATTTCATCATAACTGATGACGTCCAGCTTCCGCGCGTCCCGAACCATTCTCGGATCGGCGGTGTAGACGCCGTCCACGTCCGTGTAAATTTCGCACACCGGGGCTTTCAGGACTGCCGCCAGCGCGACCGCGGTCAGGTCCGAGCCTCCGCGCCCCAGCGTCGTGATCTCCTGATCTTCCGTCTGCCCCTGGAACCCCGCCACAATCACGACCTGATCCTCGCGAAGCGCCTTGCGAATACGGTCGGCATTGATATTCACAATGCGGGCCTTGGTGTGAACCCGGTCGGTCATAATCCCGACCTGAGGCCCCGTGAACGAAATGGCTTTCATTCCGTTTTTATGCAACGCCATCGCGAGCAGCGCCACCGACACCTGCTCCCCCGTCGCAAGCAGCATGTCCATTTCCCGCTCGCTGGGTTTGTCCGTCACCGCTTTCGAAAGTTCGATCAATTCATCCGTTTTGTCTCCCATGGCGGAAACCACCACCACGACCGAATGGCCTTTCTTTCTCGTCTCCGTGACGCGGTTCGCCACATTTTTGAGCCGCTCGGGATTCGCGACGGAACTTCCTCCGAATTTTTGCACGATCAATGACATCTTAAACACTCCCCGACATTATTTTTTCAAACGCTTTCAAATCCTCCTCCGTATCGATCCCCACGGAGTCCCTCCGCCCTTCAACCACTTTGATCTTGTAGCCGTTCTCCAGGACCCGGAGTTGTTCCAGTTTTTCGGTCTCTTCAAGAACGGACGGTTTCAAAGCCTTCCAGGCCCCCGACAAAAATTCCCGCCGGTAAGCGTACACTCCCAAATGTTTCCAGAACCCGCGAAAGACGCCGTCCCGGCTGTGCGGGATCGGGGCCCTTGAAAAGAAAAGGGCGAATCCTTCCGTGTCCTTCGTCAGTTTGACGACATTCGGATTCCGGAACTCCTCCTCGTCTTTCTTTCGCACCGCCACGGTCGCCATGTCGACCTCCGGATCCGAAAAGGCGCCCGCCAGCAAATCAACCGTTTCAGGGTCCAGCAGGGGCTCATCCCCCTGAATATTGATCAGGATTCCGGCGTCAATCTTCTCCGCGATCTCCGAAAGTCTTGAGGTCCCGCTCGGATGATCGCTTCGCGTCATCCAGACCTTTCCCCCAAACGCCTTCACGGCATTTTCGACTTCCGCCGAATCACACGCGACAATCACGTCTTCCAGCGTTTTCGATTTCCGCGCGTTTTCGTAAGTCCACTGGATCAGGGGTTTCCCTCCGACCGTTCTCAGCATCTTCCGGGGAAGGCGGACCGATTCAAGACGGGCAGGAATCACACCGACTACTTTTTTCATTTTACCATCTCGCGCACCTGCGGACGGACGGAAGAAAAAGATTCAATGAGTTCATCGGGATTCACCGTCGCCGTTCCGAGTTTTCCGACAACAATTCCCGCCGCAAGATTGGAAATAAACGCCGCCTCTTTCAGCGTCGCGCCCCGGGCCAGCGACAAAGCAAAGGCGGCCGCGACCGTGTCCCCTGCGCCGGATACATCAAAGACCTCACGTGCCGCGGTCGGAATGCGGGTTTTCGCCCCCCGCTTTTCCATCAACAGCATGCCCTCTTCCCCCAACGTGATCAAAACAGATTCACAGCGGAGCTTCTCAAGCAGCTTCCTGCCCGCGGTCTCAATGGGCATCTTGACTCCCCCGATTTTCGTCTCGACTCCCAGCGCCTCCAGAGCCCCGTAGGCCTCCTTGCGGTTTGGAGTGATCACGGTAACTCCTTTGTAGTAGGCAATGTGCCGCTCTTTCGGATCCACGATGACAAATTTCCGGTGCCGCTTGGTCAATTTGAGAAGTTTCCGGATCAAAGAAGCCGTCACCACCCCTTTGCCGTAATCCTCGATAATCACGCCGTCAATTTCCCGGATCTTCAATTCCACATATTCGAGAATTTTCAGAAGGTCCTTTTGAGGAACATCCTCCGCTTTTTCGCGGTCAAAGCGGACCACCTGCTGGGAATGGGCGATAATTCTCGTCTTGTGAATGGTCGGCCGCGTCGGATCATGGACCACGCCGCCGGTTTCCACGGCATTCTGCCTCATGACTTTCAAGAGCATCCTGCCAACCAAATCCCGCCCCAAAACACCGCAGGGAAATACTTTTCCGCCCAGCGTCAGAATATTGTTGGCCACATTCAGGGCCCCGCCCGGCATATAGGACTCCCGGTTCACCTGCACCACCGGCACGGGAGCTTCCGGAGAAATCCGGTCCACACTGCCCCAGATAAATTGATCCAGAATGAAATCGCCGACGACCAGAATTTTGGTTTTTCCGAAACTCCGGACGAGTTCAACAAAACGGGATTTCGTCAGAAACCCTTCCGCTTTTTTTCCGCCGCGCTTCATTAAACGCATAAGTTTATACCCTTCAACAGGTTACGGCTAAACGAGTTTTGTATTGTAGCATGCTTCATTTTTAGTGTCAACGCAAGCGCTAAATTCACAGGACAAGATGACAAAGGAGGGATTTCTAAAACCGCTCAAAGATGAGGAAACAGCCGACGATGAGAAGGATAAACGCGGAAAGCTTGGACAGAAAAAAGAGGCGTTCGTCGTCCCAATTCCTCGCTTCGCGGAGAATTTTGAAGGAAAGAATAAAAAACCACAGGATCGCCCCGAGCAAAAACCCCCCCAGGAATATCCAGCAAAACGTCAACCCCTTGATCCCCGGAAAATGGGTCAGAAGAAAACTCATGATGCCGATCCAGATGAGAAAAACCGCCGGATTGGTGATCACGACCAGAAACCCGACGAGAAAATTTTTGGCCGGATTGCGTTTCTTCTTTTTTTCCTGAACCGACAATTGGGGTTTTTTGAGCAGAATTTTTGCCGCGAGTAAAAAAATCGTGACAATTCCGACCCAGCGGATCACCAGCCACGATTTGGGATTGCGCAAAAACGGAACGGCCCCCGTCAACGCGACCAGGATAAAGATAATATCGGCAAACGCCGCGCCCATTCCGACGAAAAATGACGCCGTGCGGGTGTTTCGTTCAATCCCGCGGTGAAGCGCGATCAGATTAATCTGCCAGCCGGTCAGAGAAGCGAAAAAACCGGTCCCCATCCCGAGCGACAACGCAGATAAATGCTCGAAGCTCTCCGCGGTCATCACGGACAACCCGGCGACGATCCGCAAAGAAGTCTCCACAATAAACTGTATCAAATTCGGAGCAGAAGTCATCAGTATCCTCGGAACGGGACGGTCAGGATTATTTTAGGGATTTAGCGGCCAAATCCTCATCGGCCTGTTCTTCAATTTGACGGATCGGAAAATAAAAGACCGGGGCCAGAAAAACAAACACCAGAAAGACCAGCGACAGGGCCGTCTCAAAATTCATCAGCACCGCCGCCCCGCCGAGGGAAATAAATTCGACATAGAAAAAGGCTTTCCATTTCGCAAACTGGACGACGGAAAGCTTGGGATACGCGATATGGCTTACCATCAGGTAACTCATCAGCGACATGAGGAGGGTGAGAACAAACATGAAAACCGTCACATCCGTCCAGCCGTTTTTCGTGCAGGCCAGAACCGTCAAAGACAGAGTCGCCGCCGCCGCCGGGGTCGGCAGTCCCTGAAAGAAAGCCTTGACCGGAGGACAGACATTAAATCTCGCCAAACGGTAAGCGCCGGCGCCGAGATAAAAGAAAACCGCGAGAAGCGTCCACGGCTCGATCCGGTAATCCCAGCTTTTCAAAACCAGAAACGCGGGCGCCACGACAAACGAAACGACATCCGCCAGCGAATCCAGCTCCCGGCCGAACAGAGTCGAATTCTTGAGAGAACGCGCGATATTGCCGTCCAGCGAATCCCAAATCAACGCCGCCAGAATCAGCCACACCGCCCGGGTCAGATGCCCCTGAGAGGCCATCAAAAGCGAAAGAAATCCGCAGAAGAGATTCAAAAGCGTGACCGTGTTCGGAAGCCAGGAAAGGCTGAAATGATGCTCTTTATGATGTTTGTTGCGCTCAAGTTCTTCGTTCGGTTCTATCACGATAGCGGTTCTCCCAGGATACTTTCACCGGCTTTCACGTTGTCCCCCACACGAATGGAAGGTTTAAACATACGCTCCGGAATGTAGCATTCCGTCCTTGAGCCGTAGCAAATCATCCCGATTTTCCGCCCGCGCCCGATGACCTCCCCCTCTTTCACGTCGCAGTGAATCCTGCGGGCAATCGTCCCGGCAATCTGCCGGACCAAAACACGGTTCCCCTCGCGGCTCCATCCAACCCAGTTGGACTCGTTCATATTAACGGACTCTTTCTTCAATGCATTAAGAAATTTTCCGGGTTCATACCGGATGTATTCCACAACTCCTCCGGCCGGAGCCCGGTTTATATGCACATTCAGCACTGAAAGAAAAATTCCGATTTTAACCGCCTTCTCCTTGAGATACCGGTCTTCGAAGACCGTGCTGATCTCGACGACTTTCCCGTCCGCCGGAGACACAAAACTATTCCCTTCCGGAATGTTTCTCCGGGGATCGCGAAAGAAGGCCAAATGCAGAGCGAGAAGGATTAAAAGTCCGCAGGTCATCCAGGGCCTGAACATGAAATAAGACACGGTCGCAAGCGCCAGGAAAATCACCGCTCCCGGCAAAACCCGCCAAACAATCGGTATTCGCATCAGAAAGAATCAATTCCCCCATGAAAGTTTTTCAAAGCATCTTGATGTTATTCTAAAAGGATTACGCGGCAAACACAACAGAAAAGGCTTCAAAAAAGGGGTGACTTTGCGACGATTTTTTTACGCGGCGACTTCAATTCGGCGGCTTGCTTCATAAGCCGTTTGAATCAAAATCATCAGGCTTCCGGCGGAAACCTGCCAGTAATCGCTTCCGGCCGTCGGAGACTGAAAACCGGCGCGGCTGAAATTCAGGGCAAGTTTGGCGGGATCTTCATCGGCAAGCTGCCGCACCAGACCGATCGCTTCGGTCAGATCGATTCCGTTCTTTAAAAGGTCACCGACGTCAAATTTAATTTTCGCCCCGCCCCGCAAATTGACTTCAAGATCCATTGTGCCGCCGAGATTGCTGATCGAAAGTACGGGAGCTTCATAGGCTTTGACCAGTCTTGAGACCTGGGCGCCGAATAATTCCTGCGGGACATCGCGCATTTTAAAATTTAAAGCCGCCGCGACTTTGTAAAGCCGGTCGACAAGCTTGGGTTTCTTTCCGAGCGTTTCATTCGCGCTCCAAACGGCGATTAAAAGATCTCCTGCCTTCAAACGGTCCCCGATCCTTTGCGCCAATAAATCAACCTGTTCGTCCGCTCCTCCGGCTTCTTCCCCGAAAAGTCCGTCAATCGACACCACCAGCGGAAACTTCCCCTGAGGATCTTCAACATCCAGATTCTCCAGAATAGCGGCCGTCAACGCTCCTTCATTGAACAGGCGAACCGGTTCACTCGCGTTAGAGCCCGCGGCTTCCGGAGTTAATCCGAAGTGAGCTAGAAACCATTTCAAAACCTCCTGCTCGGCAGACGGTAAAAATGCGATTCCTTCCGTAATCCCGCCTCGTTCATGCGTCTGCATCACGCCTCCGACCGCCCACCACGCGGCGCGCCCCTGCTCCCGCACGTACGCCTCCACCGCGGCATCCGGCTGTAACGAATCAAATTCCCCCCCCGGCATTTCCGCGAAAAGTCCGGGATCCCGCGCCCCTAAGCTACCAGCTGAAAAAATTACTCTTTCCGTTCGGATTTCTTCTTCTAACACCTTTTCCGCCTCACGAACAAATTCTTCCCAATCTTCCTCCCGCCCTAGAAACTGACTTAATGCTGTTTTTCTGTCAGGCATTGCAGTATAACCCGTATCATAGGAAGGGAAATATACTCTTAATCTTCTCTGCGCTTCCTCAAAGGGGACAACATTTTCCCCATCTAATCCAGCCTCAACAATCCATTCCAACGCTTGCCTGAAACTTCCTACGCCTGACAAAATCATTCCAAACCCATTTCTTTCCCCGTGGTCAGGATTATTCCTTTCCGCCGATTGCAAAACAAGTTGCTCGCAACTAACTCCCTGCACCGGATGCCCCTCTTTATAAACACCCGCTTTTTTAGCCAGCGCTTTCAGCCTTTTTACATCATCCCGGATACGATTCAAATCACCGCCTAAACGCTCAACTTGCATCAATTGATCTTGAGCGCGCATGTTATAACTGTATTGGTAGTAATCGCCAAAGTAAGCGACTTCCATTTCGTACTCTTCCCCCTCATATAAAACCGTATAATATCCCAACAACCATTCGCTATCATCCCCCTCCCCGTCTTTCAGCGAATAATTATATTTACTTTTCCTGATCACAACTTCAGATGAAGGCAAATTAGGCAAATCGGCAATCCCCGCCTCATACGCATCACGCACACTCCGGTAGGCAGAATCCCCTCTAAGGTTAACTTGAAAATCAAAGTCAGATCTCCCGTCACTGCGCTGAAATCCCCGTGATGTTGATCCAGACTCGGCGATTCTCGCATCTTTCACTCCTATTTTCTTCAGTTGCGATTCAATCGCAGTTTTCACCGCGTCTGTTATTCTTCGGGATTTTTCGTCTCTTTCATCTCCCTTTCCATGCAAATCCGAAATCTTTCGCTTCAATTCCACGGATCTCATCCTTGCTCGATACAATTGCATAACCAGAACTCGGGCTTTTTGCCTTCGCCCCTCGTACCCATCCTCTTTATCAAACCCCCTTAACGCATTAAGATCAGGCAACAGCTCCCTTATCAAAACCAAACGAATTTCATCAAGCGCATTTAAGAGTTTCTGATAGTCCGATGGTGAATAGGTCCCGACCAAATTCCAAAAGTCGGCATCACTCTCCCCTATCACAACTTTTCTCCAGATATCCTCCCCCTCATCAAAACTCGCCCCCAGACTCCCGGCTGAAGCTTTTCCCAGAAAATCCTGTACCGCCTTTAAATCCCTGAGCGCAGGGTATTCTCTGGCATCCAGAGGATCGGTGATATCTACAAGGGTGGGCTTCGCCGCTTCCTTTTCATAATGCAGCGGGTACGCTTTCCCGTCCGGAAAAACGAGAGCCTGCATATAAGACACCGGCGCAAGTAATAAAAGCTGCCGCGGATTTTCCGTAAAAAGCCGGGTAAATTGTTTCAGTTTTTCATTCGCTAAAAGTTCGCGGTCTTCGGTGATTTCCGGATCCAGCCGCCTAAGCGGAACGGTAATCACAGGGCTGCCTTTCCCACCCTCCCATTTCGTTGCGGCCCGCGAATAATAGACTTCTCCGCTTTCCCGCACATAAAAAACTTCCGTACGATCCTCTCCTGAATAATTCGACAGCATCAAAACTTTTCCCATGCCTTTGATTTCACGCGTTAAATCGCCCAATAAAATCTCTTTGACTCCCGCGCCTTCCGCCGCCGGCCCGCCCAGCGACGATGCTTCTTCAGAATCTTTTCCCTGCCCCTGCCCTCGTATTCCCTCCGCCCAGAAATCTTCTTCATCGTGCGGCACAGATCTTGGTCGAGGTTCTTCCGCTTCTGCCTCTTCACGAATCTGTTCGTTCCGCGCGTACAGTCCTTTAATTCTCGCCGCTTCGTTTCTGAGCTGATCAGGGATAAGCGCCCGATTGGGGTTTTGGAGAATCTCCCAAATATTCTCGAGTTTCCCGTACATTACAAATGAAGTTCCCGGCTCTCTCGCTACCGCAAGCACATCCAATACAGCTACAATCCCGCTAACGATACTTTCTTTTTCTTCGACATTGAATTCGTATTCTTCCGATATCCTCTCCGCAATCTTTCTCAACGGAGAGTTTTTCCATCTACCAAGATTGTGAGCACTGCAATCGTTACCGTAGTGCTTGCATTCACTCAAAAGATCCAGGATTGTTATGATTATTGCGGGAAACTCAACGGGCGGAATACGCATGATAATCTCATTAAAACATGGAATGACGCTGCCTATTAGCTGACGATAGAGTTCTTCCTCATCATCAACATAGTTTCTTGAACGCGTGCCCGGATTATCCGAAGCAATCCCCCTGTAGACTTCAACTAAATCATAAAACACCTCAGAAAACAAGGTCACATCGACTCGTTCAAGCACACGGCTCAAAGTAAAAGCGACATCCTTTTTATAAGGATCCCACGCATTTGGATCTTTCAAAATGCGCATCAAACCACGGGCCATATCCGGTAAAAATTCTTCATTAAAATGCAAGGCAACAAGGAACATATCGTGAAACATGTCGGAACACTGATACATCAGCCGCACATTATCTGCCATTTCCGTGCTATTAAGCCATTTCAGCAGCAGTGTCTGCGCAACTAGCCATATTTCTCCATTAAAGATGTTTTCTTTCGGCAAACCCACTATTGTTTTCAATCCTTTGTCGGCTTCATATAATTCAGACAAAACCCTGTGTACGCCTTGCGAAATCTCTTTCCCGATTCTCATCCTTTCAGAGACAGCTTCCTTCGGAAGCCTCTCCAACAAATCGATATCCTCCGCAATTTCCCCCAATTCTTTTCGGAGCTTTTGTTCTCCCTGTCCCTCCCCCAGCGACTTGGCGTCCTCAGAGGACTGCGCCTGGGCTTTCACCTCATCGATTACCAGCTCAAGCCGGTAGGTCTTCCCGGCATCCAATTTGCCGAAATACAGAAAATAACCCGTATTTTCAACATGATTCAACTTACTCACAGCCGCCGGTTCCCCGGTCTGATTATCAATTAAAGCAATCTTTGTCCCATTGAGATCAATCCCCGGCGCGGTCACATCGGCAATCACTTCCACAACAAACTTTCCTCCTCGCCCGTGATAACCTTTCACCGTCAATGTAAGATAATCCCCGATATGCGCTTTTTCATATAAATCACCGATGCCGGGATGCAGCGCCATCAACTCCGTTAATTCCCGCAATGCCGCCTCCTGATTCCCGAGGCTCGCCGCCACGGCTTCCTCGAAAGGCGTGTATTCGAGGTCATGTTTCTTTGCCACCTGATCGAACGTGATTTTTCCGTTCAAAATATTAAATCCTGGCTTGAGTTCCGGAAATATTTCCACCGCCTTCTCGGGCCCCATCAGCAATGCCAGAAGATACACGAGCTTGGCGCGTTCGAGCCCCATCGAAATCTGTTTCGGCAACGCGCTCGGCATGTTAGTCACCGTAAACCAGTTGATTCTCCTCACCCAGTTGAAGGCTTCCATGCCAAACAGCGCGTTCAAAACATTCTGAACCGCCTCCAGAATGCGAACCACGGTTTCATTAACAATTTTAAATCCGAACAGATAAACTTCCCGGGCCGTCACCCAGCCTGCCTCGTACTTGCGAGGCCGGGTCCCCGCGATGTTTCCGCCCTGATCGACGGCGATATCCCCTAAGAATTCAAGCGGGCTTAAATTCACGAAAGACGGCAGACGGTCTTCCAGAAAAAAGTGGCGGCCGGCTTTCATCAATTGCTGATAAATATCTTCCGTCAATTCCACGGGCGCCGTCGCGCCGGGGACGAGAATGGCCCCCACCACGGCGTGGCACTCCTTTAATTTTTCGATAATCCAGCGCGGCAAATCTTTCTCGTGCCGCGGATCAGGCCGTTTCAAAATTTCCACACGGCTCATGACGCCTTCACTCGTGAACCATTCCGTCAATTCCCGGATCCGGTCCTCGTTCACTTCCGTGATGTAGACATAAGCCCCCATCTTCGCCATGGCCATCGCGCAATTCGCCCCGGCGATGCCGCCGCCGAAAACCATCGCCTTCTTGCCTCGCAGCGCGTCTTTTAAATCTTCCGGGATATCGGGATAACTCTGCACGTTTTTCCGTATCAATGCTTCGGTCGCTTCATCGAGCACTGCCCGTCCGTCAACCACCTTCCGCCCCTTGACGTGCTTCACGTAATTCGCGTAACGAATCGCGGTCACCCAACCCGCTCCCTCGCTGGCCGGCGCGAGAACCGGCGTTTTCCACATCGTTTTTTCCCGGAACATGATCGTTTCATACGCCACAACCGCGTTGGTGATCGCCCGCAGTTTCTCCGTCAACTCTTTCGCGTGCGGTTCAGCCAAGTGGACATACGTAAACAAAAGCGCGTTCTCCAGAATTTCGTACTCGCTTTCCTGCGGCTCCTTGATGCTGACCACCACTTTTTGCGATCCAACGTACTGGCTCGCTTCCTTCGCAGCCTCCACGAAATCATCATGCTCAAGGACAATCGCCCCCGCCCTCCGGTATTCCTCGTCGCTGAAATAGATTTCTCCGGTATAGCGGTTGATTCCCGACCCCGCTTCGACGAAAATATTATTTTCGACCCCCATTCTCCTCAAAAATTCCACGCCGATCGGCGTCATTCCCATCCGCGCTTCGTTCGGGACTACCGCGCGGGGCACAAAAATCGGTCCGGCCTTGAACGCCTCTCCCCAGTCAAAAAATCCTTCCCGCAGGACTTCCTTCCTCCAAAGTTCTCCGCCAAGCTTTTCCTCAACCCAAGCAACAGCCGCTTCAATATTCTCACGCCCAAGACTTCCGGCCGACGCCTCAATCAATTCCTGATGAATTGTTTCAATCAACGGCCGGACATCGTCGTCAAATTTAAATGGCTTTGAAACAGCGAATCGGAGCTGCCCGGATTCCATCAGCTTCCGCGCTTCGGGCAAATTATCGGACAATCCCGTCATCAAAATCACGGGGACCGTTTCTGTGCGATCCGGAGGATTGATTTCCCGGATCGCTTCAAAACCGGTTTTCTTCGGCATATTCATGTCCGTCATGACAAGATCAAAAGGTCTTTGCCCATCTTCCCCGGCCAATGCCCGCCGATATAATTTCATTCCTTCTTCCCCGTTTTCCGCCGTCACGACTTCCACCGTCCCATCCCACAATTCCAAAAATTGCGGAAGCATTTCACGCATTCCATCGTCATCATCCATGACCAGAACGCGTTGAATCCTCTGCCCCAATGAAGCCGCCTCGATTTGCCCGGCCTGAATGCCCTGATAGGCCGCGCCGAGCGCGCCGGTGTACTCCGCTTCTTCGCCGACTTTGATATTTAATTTAATCTTCTTTCCGGCGGCCTTCTCGACCCCTTTGATAATTTCCTCTCCCGACTTGCCTTTGGCGATTCCGCCGACAAACACAACCGTCCATTCATGAATGCCGGTAACCCTCGCAATCTCCCGGTACAAAATCGCGAGATGGGCTCCAAATTCCCGGTACACCTGCCGCGCGATTTTCGCCAGAGGATCTTTTTTGTCCATCGTCAGCCATTCTCCGACAACACGGGGCGTAAGATTATCCGGCACCGGGGTTCCCTGATCCGCCAGAAGTTCTTTCGTTCTTCTAACCACAAATTCCGCGTTCGCGTAGGATTCAAGATCCCCGTTCATGTTGAATCCTTCGTGATGAACGGCGCTCTCGCCAAAAAATGCCCGGACATGCGCCTCCTGAGGACCCGCGATCAATTTGCCGTCGATGATGATTCCAAGGCCAAGACCCGTGCCCAGCGTATTTAAAATGACATTCCCCGAAAGCCCCTGCATGACCATCTGATAAAAAGCCGCCGTGTTGGCGTCATTCTGATAGCGGATATTTTTTCTTCTTTCCTGAAACGCCCTGAGCGAATCCGTCGTCCCCGGCCGGGATTCTTCCAGATTGGTGATTTTCACAATGGCTCCCGCGGGCGTCACGGGCCCCGGGACCGTCACGTAAAGCGCTTTCGCGGCGTCCACTCCAAACCGGGCCGCCAATTCATCAATGCGCTTCTCCAGATATTCGCCCAGAGGTTCCTCGATGCCGGCCACCGGAACCGTTTCCGTGAATAATTCCTGCCCGTTCCGCACCACCGCAAGCTTGATATTCGTCCCGCCGATATCGATGCCAATCGCATCGCCTTTTGAATAATCCACAGGCGCTTTTTCGGAAACTTCGGAAACCCGCTCGTCCGCTTCCAGGCGTTTCGCGATCGCGTTAAATTTAATCCACTTCCCGAAAGATGAAAAACTCCCCGTCTCGCCGAATTCCCTTTTTAAAACTTCCGCGACATCCCGGACAATCGCGTGCCGGATTCTCTCTCTCATCGCGCCGGACGGGCTGACGTCGATCGCGACCTCCGTCGCCCCCGTCAGGACGCCTCGAACATGAACCAAGAGCGCAAGATAGCGAATCGCCATTTCCCGGTTTTCATAGTAGGCCTTTTTGGACGGGAACGTCACTTCCTCCGCCGCGATGTTTCCGTCCGCTTCACGGACATTGAGGATCAGTTTGAACGGCTGATAGGCTTCGCCCTTCTTTTCCGCTTTCTTCGCGCGTTTTCCAGCCTCTTTCGCGAGCAACGCGAAATAATCATGCCAAGCGGCCAAATCAGTAAATTCTTCTCCAAGTGATAATCCCGCCGTCTCCGTCCAAAAATCATCTTCCCCACCGCGGTCACTAATCCGAGGCCGCGGTCCTTCCGCTTCTGCCCGTTCACGGCCTTCCTTATCCCGCTGATACCGCGCTTTAATCTGTTCCCCCTCATTCCTGAGCTGATCAGGAATGAGCGCGCGATCCGGATTCCTTAATATCTCCAACACGTCTTCGATATTTCCGTATCTCAGGAACAGAGACAAATAGCTATCGTTCGCGTCGCCGGAAACGGCGAACAAATTATTCAGTGCCTCGGCAATCTCCGGATATTCCCTTCGATCCAGAGGCAATTGCTCGCCAACGGAAAGTTTTGCGATCAGAGCGGCCAATTTCCGTCCAACGTCGCTTAATGCAATTTTTCGCTCTATCGGACTTAGGTATCCCAAATACGGCATTGTTTTCCAAGGCGCAATTGTCCTATCAAGTTTTGTGGAAATAGCAGCCAATTTTTGACCAAGGGATCTCTTTGCAATACCAGGAAATGCTGGCCGCCTTTTTTCCACAGCCACAGCTTCGCGGGCCACATAAAAACCTTCTCCCTTTCCGATTCTTGCCATCGCATTCAGAATCACTGAGATGAGCTCTTCATGGCTATCCTCACCGCCTCTTTCCGCAATCTCCACTAAGGTATCGCCGATGGACAGTATCGCTCCGATTGCCGTTATGTCAGTGCCGGCCTTTTCGAGAACCGAAGATAATTGAGCGATAAGCCAGGGCAGTCTGTCTTCAGGCAAAGCCTTGGCAGCCATCGCGTAAGACACATTTCCAAAAACTGTTTCGATCGCATAGGACGGCAGGTACGTGCCGGGAAGATTACGCCCAAGAACATCCTTCCTAGGCTCCCTGCTCATGGCAAGGTTGTAAGCTTGTTCAAAAACAGAATCGATTCTGTGATATTCAGCGGGCGGAATTCTACCTGCGATTTTGCATAGTTCATCCGCAATTCTGTTCCTTACCATATTCACCCGAACGTCTCTGTCGAGATAGCCATCCAATACATAATCAATCAGTACGTCAAGACATTCAGCCATCAACCCTAGAAGTTCATTGACTTCCGCTCCTTCAACAATCACTTCCAGTATCTCGCTTGTTATTTCGTTCTCGTCATCCAAAAATCTGCTTTCGTCGTGTTGTTTCGTTATCATCCGTAAAATGAAAGGAGCCATCCCGAGCCGCTCCTCTTTGGAAACCCTTTTCGCAATTTTGAGGATGACTTTTCCGGCCTTGATCCGTAAAGCGGAGTAGTCTTCTGCGGTCCAATCGGTATGGTGCAAGTCCAAACCGTTGAGGAGCACCGAAAGAAGCCCGGGAAGTAATTCTTCGGGCATCTTCTGAATTAATGGAGAGAAAGCATCACACATAGCGTCCAGTACGCCTGAAATATACATTCTACCCACCCCCGTCCATGATATCCCATAGGGGAAGGCTTGATTATCATCAATCGCTTGAAAGAATGCTTTTAAGGCTTCATCAGACTCATCTTCGGGAATCATACCAGCAATTCCACAAAACGCTTTTATCAGCTCTGCCATTGCATATTTTCCCCCGTCATCACCCCCGAACAGTCCCATACCCCCATTCCGCATGCTTTCAGCCGGCTCGCGCATACGTTCCATTGCACGCGGAAGAGCCTGGTACATCGCTCGAATCGGAAGTTCATCTGCAGATAGATTCCGGATAATCCAATTCAAAGAAGCCCCATCAACTTTGCGTGTTTCATTTTCTTCATCAGAAGCTCCTTCTGTCTCCGCCAAATCCTTAGCAAGAGAAGCCGCAAAATCGGAAAATTGTCTTTTCACACCTGGCCTTTGAGCTGAGAGATCAAAATCTTCTGCGCGATCCGTTTCCGGACTCAGCCAAAAAATAAAGTTCTTTATGGGGTCAGGAATGGCTCCCAGCGACGCGCCGGTTTGCGCGACCCGGGCCTGTAATCCGCGCAGGGTTTCGCGGCTGAACGTCATCTGGTCCATCGTCCGGCCGTCCAGAATTCTTCCTTCAATCTCGGAGCGCAATGCCGGCTCGATTTCGGCAAATTCTTCGTCCGGCACGTGCTTGTAGATCACGTCGAAAAGAAACATTTCAAGGTCCACCAGTAGTTTCACGTACCGTTCGCGGATCCGGTTGTTCCGCGCGGTATCGCGCGTGAACAAAACCGTCCGGCCATCCATCTTATTCAGCCGTTCAAGAACCGAACGAATTCTCGCGCGGGCCCTTGAATATCCCGGCGCGTCAAACCTCGGAGGGAAAAAGCTGTCGCGGATCCTTTCAATTTCCTGTTTCGCGTCATAAATTCTCGCGCCTTTCAAAAGAATCTGGACCGGCCGGCGGATCCGGTCACGGACATGCATCGCTTTTAAGGCCGTGTATTTTGAAATCCGGACATTTTCATCGATGTAATTTTCAATCAGAAATCTCGCCCATGACAAGGCCCTCTCAAACCGTTCCGCGTCCTTGAACTCGACGGCAAGCTGCGCCCCCAGCAATTCATCCGCCACCATCGTCCGGGAAGGTTTATCTCCTGCCTCGGCCCATTGAAGAACAATCGAAAGGTCCCGACGGATCGCCTGCCACGCATTGTCGCGAGCGTCCGCCACGCCGGGGACATTTCTCAACCCGCCCCGCTTCAGCGCTTTGAACCGGTCCTGAATATCGTCGAGATAGCCCAGCATGTCGTAAGCCGTTTCATTCGCCCGGAAATAACTGGCAAGAGTTCCGTTAAAAGCCCGGAGAAGATCAAAAATATGTTTATACCGGTACGTCACCCGCTCCTCGCCCACTTCCGCGATATCGGGGCCCGATTTTTCGTCAAAATCCCGCTGAATGGCTTCCCGGGTTTCATCGTTGGGCGCCGTTGAAAGAAGATAAGCCTCCGCGTCCGCCAGAATCACCCCGGCCAGTTGTTCTTCGTAAATCTTCCCGCTTGTCAGAGCGTCCAGAATATCCCCGGGAACGACCCGATCCGCGGGTTTCCGGATCCGGACCCCTTCGTCTTTGAGCCGGTCCATCAGAAATTCGCGGAATCCTACCGCCGGCCAATAAGGGGAAATCAAAGAATTTAAGCTCGCCCGATAATGAATTTTCCTCGACCGGTAACCCGCCATTTCATATTCGATCGCGCCTCCGGCCAGCAATTTCTGAACGGTATCGCGGACATACTGCCCGCCGCCCCGGACCTCGCCCGTCGCGGCCGTCAAAAATTCGGGGACCCGCGTCCCATCCCCGGCGCTTCCCCGGAAAAACGCGGAGCTCAGGAGATAATCCCCGATCGAATCTTCGTTTCCGGATTCGGACACGTAACGCATCAATTCCCTCCGTCCGGAAGCCCTCACGCGCTGCCACATCAACTCTCTCGCGAAAGCTTCCATATGATACCGAAGCTGCCACAATCTCGCGAACACGAGATGATAAGCCTCCGAACCGGGCCGGACGGAAGGATCGGAAAGGAATTTTTCGATCCGGAGCGGATGCATTTCCATCAAAATCAGGCGGCTTAAAATATCGCGAGCCTCCTGATTCAGGCGCTCAAGGCGTTCCGCTTTGGCATCCTTCCCGGCGCATTCGGCCATACGGCGCAAAACATCTTCATAGCGTTCCGCGTATTGCTGAATTTTCCATCCTAAAATATCCGGGTCCTGAATTTCGTCAATGGCCTGAACGGCGCGGA
>Ga0172375_10003216_pt1 | contig 24934 bp, 35 predicted proteins | sample LakKiv1m_FD_114537 | JGI IMG/M metagenome (GOLD analysis project Ga0172375, IMG submission 114537) | Freshwater microbial communities from Kabuno Bay, South-Kivu, Congo - kab_092012_11.1m | ecosystem: Environmental > Aquatic > Freshwater > Lake | place: Democratic Republic of the Congo...
AAAAATATCTTCCGGAAGAGATAATAAAAAGGAAGAAAATCGGGTTTGCGCAAGCGTTAGGCGCCAAAAACTAATTTGATTTTACCAACAAATTTAAAGGCACGAACCTCAGTTCGTGCCTTTTTCTGTTTTCGCCATGGATATTAGGCGAGGGAGTTTTCTTTCGGGAACTTCTTTAAGAATCCGAAGATAATGATTCCTATGCCGAATCCTCCGAGCAAGAAGACCGGAAGGACTACATGATACAGGAAGTCGTCAGCCGAAAGATGGTTTCTTACCGCTATCATGATGAATGGGATGGCGGCCGCAATAGAGGGGATGCCGAGTGCCATGCAAAAGATTTTGAAGCCCATTGAACGCCTCCTTAAAGTTAATTTATTTTTTCAGGTTCTGTTTATATTATACAACCAAAGTAATTTTTTGTCAACTTTTCTCTATCGGCTCCTGAGTTGACATAAGTGTTCATCTTAATTATAATTACTGAAATGTTTCTTTAAAATTTAATAAAAACAGCCAATTTTAAGGAGGAGATAGATGAAATATGTTTTAATCCTTTACCCCATAGACCCCTGTATTGACACATCGCTTAATCCATTTTTTGGAAACAAGGAGAAAAGCATTATTTGTTATAAAAACCTGATTAAAAACAGGTATCCTGATTTTAAGATAGTTTGCGTACTTTTCTCAATAGAAGGCAGTGCAAAAGACCCGGATTTTTCTCAACTGAACGAACTATTCAAGACGGAGAAAGATTATTATTTTGGGGCTTGCGGAATAAGTTTTGATAAGCATTGCAAAAACAAAGCTTATCCTGAGCCAAAAGATATAATTAACTTATGCCTAAAACCAGTAGATGAGTTAGTCGTGGGGGGATTTCACCTGTGGGATTGCGTAAGCAGGGTCGCAGAATTTGCTTATAAACAAGGAATAAAGGTGGTCATAGACGAGGACTTAACGCAACTTTTCTTTCTTGAGGAAAATCCGAACAAAATTCCAACATGTCGGGTGCTTGGCTTGGAAAGAAGAATAAAGCAGTTAAGAGAAAGCAGTTATTGTCTTTTTAAGTACGCTCGCAAAAAACGTAAAAAAATACCTTGGATAGCTCAATTTTAAAAAAAGGAGGTAAAACATGAATTTTTATGCGGTAACGACAACTTCTGTTTACTCGGTTTCCGATAAAAGAGATAAAAATAACACCCCGATTGTAAAAAAAATCGCCTTACGCGGGATCAGCAAGGTTTCCGTCGGCGGAAGACTTAAAAATGGATATTATGTTGGAATAATGGGTTGCGGAATTTACCTTTATCATCAGGACCATCCGAGGGCTGGCCGCGTCCAAAAACCGGAAGAGGTTAATATTTTTTTCTGGGGAGGGCATACTTCTCCGATTATCGCCCTGTTTCTCAAAAAAAATAAAGCCATGAGTTGTTTTAACTCTCCGGATTTGCAGATTGGCGACAAAAGATGGAAAAATCAAACCGAAGAAGTATTAAAAACAATCGGAAACGATAATCCGGTTCTAATTATTTCTCGGTGGGATCCGATTTTAAAATAACAAGGAGGCAACAGAATGTTGGAGGGAAAATGTCCGAATTCAGATTGCGGTAAAAATTATTATGGCTGGGCGTTGCTTGAGTCAAAACATCAGAATTGCGATATCTGTGGCAGAAAACTGATTGTTGCGGATAAAAAGGAATCGATACCAATGATAATATGCTAGGCAGATGCGTTTTATGTTGCCGATAGTCCGGACGTGTGGATTGAAGGAGTGCGTATCTGCAGGGTTGATATGAAAAAACGGGCAATTCAATTATCGGAACCTGCCAAAGTTATCCGTTCCAAAATCCCAAGGGGAATTATGGTTGTTCCTTTCAATTATAAGGGTGACGAAAAAAATATTATTGCGACAATACGCGATAAACATTCGGGGTTGTAGTCGCAGAAAAAAATAAGCGGCTCTCATCACTATGATGATAGCCGCTTTTATTTTTCCCAGCAGATGTTTCGTTTAAACAAGGTATATTTGACAACGATAGCAAATTATTGTATAATCTTCTATAGTTTAAAGGCAGTTTCTTTAAAAACAGAATAAAAAAGCAAAGGAGAAGTTGATGAAAGTATATCCGCCGTTGTGTGATAAAGGAAGCGCAAAGATTCCCGAAGACGGAATAATTTATAAAAGGCCGATTTTTTTTGGAGTTCTTGACGGGCTATCCGGAATTTATCTTCCGGAAGTAGGGCCGGCGATGTTTGGCGATATGAGCGGTGGCCAGTTTGTCGTCTCCACCATTTCCTCCGCCTTTGTAAATGCGGAAAAAGATCAGGAGCTTGAAGAAATTCTTCTTTCAGCAAATGCCATTATCCGCAGAAGGATTGAGCTGGAAAGATTGTTATTTGACCCGCCGTTTATTCCGGCCGCATCTTTTGTCGCGGCGAAAATAGATGAAGAGAATAATAATGTTCATATTGTTCAGGGAGGGGACAGTCTCGCTGTGTGGAAGACAAAAGACGGAAAATTCGGAGCGACAAAAAATAGAATGTTTAACTACGAAAGAGAACTCCGTCAATTTATTTCCGATTTTATGATGAAGCATAACGGAAATAGGCAAAAAATGTGGGAAGATTTTCGCCCGATTCTGATAAGGTATCGGAGGATGAATTTCAACATTGATAAGGGAGCAGTTTGCGTTATTAATGGGCATCCGCAAGTTGAGCGTTTCTGGAGTAAGTTTGATATTCCTATTAATGATTTGGAGTTGATGATTTTTTTCACAGACGGGCTTGTGCCGCTTGAATGGACGAGCGATGAAATCAAATTGGCAAAAAAGGTTATAAGCTTATTTTATAAAAGCGGATTAAAAGCTGTTCTTGCCAAGACTCGGGAGATTGAAGGTGTTAACAAAAAAAATAGTCACGAAGATTTCGCAGAAGCCACTGCGTTAGCGATAAATTTTTCAGAATAAGGAGGGATTACAATGACAGAAACAGTTATCAGCAGGGACGAACAAATTAAATGGTGGGTCTGGTGGAAAAATCATATTTCTGAGCTTGAGAAAAGAGGGGTTGTAAGTAAGGAGCATCTGGATAATCTCAGATTATTTATTACCAAACCAGAAGACATCGGATACAATTCGGATTGCGGCCAGATTAGGCCCGGTGACCTTGGCCAGTGGGATATCTTTTATAATCTTGATGGCTGGGGCATACCTTATTCCGTAAAATTGCTTCTTTCCGGGCTTTCAGATGCCGAAGTAAAGAACGAAGAAACAAGGGAAAAGATACGCAATTTCGGCCTTGACCCGGACAGTAAAAAAGATGTTGTGGAATTTCATCGGATATCAAATATGTCGCCAAAAGCCTTGGATATGGAAATTAAACGGCTTGAAGCGCTTCTCGTTGCATAGTAATAAAAAAATAAGCGGCTCTCATCACTATGATGATAGCCGCTTTTATTTTTCTTTAGACACTTTATTCACCGTCACTGTTTTCTTTTTTCTTCTTTTTAATTTCTCGTTTTACTTTTTTATCGGAACTTTCCCCGTAAGCCATTTCATAAAGGTTGCTTAGGATGGATCCGAAATTAAACATAAAAGAGAATAATTGATAGTCGCTATATCCCTGTTTTTTCACAGTTTCGCTTGCAAGCGCAAAGTACATAACAGCCGGATAAACATATTCTACATAAAATTTGGAGTCTAATAAGGCGCCTTCGGAAATTTCAGCAAGATTGATTGAGTTAAGAACAATTTTCATCTTTTTCTTGTTTATCTTTACTTTTCTTCCGGGAGTTAATGCAGTGATATAATTGGTAATAAGTTCTTCCATTATTTTATTATAATTTGGTTCCCCAAACGAAGGGAGGTCGGAGAATTTCGGACTGCTTTCTATGAAATCTTTAAAAGTTAAAAAGACTTTCTTCTCTTTGCCCATTTATCACCTCCTTTTTTAAAGAACTTAAAATATGCGTTTATTATTTTATACCACATTATTTTAAAATAAAAAATTGTTTTAGTTTAATTTTATAAAGAATAATGTTATCCTTGAGACAGTCCTTTTAAAAATAATACTCGAGCGGAGGTTGATTTATGGCCGCCAATGCTTCCAATGACGCAAAAAAAACCGTTTCGCAAATAAAAATTTGCAAAAATTGTAATATAGAATTTCAGGAAGGAATTGAAAAATGCGAATTTTGCGAAGAATTCGGGGGAAGCGATAAGGATAAGCTTTCAAAAATCAGAGAGTTTTCCAACAAACATTTTTCCAGAGGTTATCTTAAGGGATTGATAAACGGTACGGATTTTAGAGACATGGATTAACGCGGTTGCCGTTATTAGTTTCCGTAACTTCATAAAAGATAGATAGGAGGGAAAGATGGAAGAAACATTGAAATTCGTTTTGGACGCCGATACCAATAAAATAGTAAAAGAGTTAATTGACAAGGGATACAACTATAGATGTCTTGGTTGTAATAAGGTTTACAAAGCAAAAAGGCAGGAGCCGTATGAAGATGGACACGGCGGTCGTTTTATTGATATGTGCGGTTGCGGATGCGATTTATTCCAGCCCCTGCAAGAGATAACTTGTTTGGAGCCAGAGATAAGCCCGATTGATGGAGTTTTGATTTTTAAAGAGCACCATGCGAAATATTGCAAATGTAATGTTGGGGAGATTTGGACAGGGCATGCTGAAACTGAGTGCCATACGGAGTTTAAACTTTTAGAGGACGAAGGCGATAAAAAAACCTATAAATGCACAAAAAGCGGTTTAAAAATTATTGTTTTGAAAAGCACGGAGGAAGAATTAAATAAGCCCGATGAATTGGGCTCAAAATTTCTAAGAATTCCTGGATAGGAATAAAATTTAAAGCTGATAAAAAAATATCAGCTTTTTTGTTGGGCTCTTGATTTTTTCTGTTTTTGTGGAAATATAGTAATAATCTAAGGTCTTTTAAATTTGGAGGAAAAAATGATTGATTGGATAGAAAAGGATACGGACGAAGAAATTGTAAGGAATTTTATTGAGAGTCCTTTTCCCGGAAAGAAATGGTTTCTCTGGAAAAATGTGTATGAAAATCCGATAGAACCGGACATAGAAAAGGAGCTTCAGCAAAAGTTTCCGGGAGTTCCAAGAATGGCGGTCGCTATTTCATTATTGCATCTTTTTGAAAGAAACGACCTTTCAAGAACAAGCAGGGGAGATATCACTCTGTCATCGGTTTCTCTTCCGGCCCTTGAACTAAGGTTTAGGGACCCGGACAATCCGAATGCTTACATTATCGGCTTTATTGAGGGAGAAAAAAACATCAACAATTTTTTGCGGATGTTTATTCAAAAATATGACGAGAAGTACGGTTATAAAAATATTGGCAAGAGGTTGGTTTTCTTTGAGTATCAATTAAGCGAAGGGGTCGCCTTAACTAATGATGAAAAAGGGGAGTTAAGAAAACTGCTTTTGTCTTTAGCTGGCATAGAGGACGAGGAGGTCAAAGATTTGTATTCTCGTCTGAGAACCGTTCACAATAGAGACTTAATCGTTGGCAATACGACGCACCTTGAAAGGCTGGAAAATGAATACGAGGATTTATGCATAGAGTATTTATCTCCGGAAACAACTCAAGAAAAAAGAGAGATTATAAGGGCAAGGCAAAAAGAATTGGATGATTTGTTTGACGAGATTGGCCGTTAGCAAAACAACAAAAAGAGATGGTTAAAGTATCATCTCTTTTTTATTTGGAAAGGCTTGATAAAGAATCCCTTGATTTCTATATGAAAGTTGTTATCATTGTTTAAACAAAGAAGGTCTTTAAAAGAAGGAAATAATGGAGGGATACAATGTGGTTTAGACTTAAAAAAGACTATGAAACACAAAAAGATGAAATTCATCTTGATTCTTGGAAAATCCGCAAAATAAAGAAAGGGGCTGCAATTACGGTTGTACCGTTTTTCGATCTTAAAATGAAGTTAAGGCCGGGCTTTTCTTTTTCTTGTGGCACGCTGAAACATATGGATATTTCTATGCTTGACCTTCCAAAAATCTGTGAAAAAAACTTTTTAGGCGATGTTTATTGTGCCACTAAAAAAGAATTTTTCTATGCAAGCTTCAATTCTTCGGGGCAGACGATTGGGAAACAATTAATTCATTGTCCTCTGTGCGGGAAAAAACTGAAAGAGCAGGCCGAATTTCCTCGCGATGAAAAAACGGAAAGTTTTGAAGAAAAATGATTTTTTAATGTATTGCCAATAGTGAAATCAAAAAAAGAGATGATTCTTATAGCATCTCTTTTTTATTTTGTTTTTCCTGATAAAATAATGAATATATGAAATTAATATATTGTGCGACTCCGTCAAGATTGGCGGAAAAGAAAAAGGAAATTAAAGATTTTGTTTCGCATAGGGGATTTGGGCCGTTTCATCCATTTCAGGCCTTTGAATACGAAAGGTTTGAGGGCGGAGCGATAGGAAGGGAAAAAACGCTTGAATTTTGCTGTAGGGCAATAGATATTTGTGACGAATTTTGGTTGTTTGGGGTTTCGGAAGGGACGTTATCGGAACTGAAGCATGCTCTTGATAAACACAAGCCAATAAAGCTGTTTTTGGAAAAATTTGATAACGATTGGAAAAATGAATACGAAAGGCTAAAAGATAAATTCAAAGACCCATTATCCGAAATATAAAATGATTTATTGCTTTTTGGGCAAGAATTGATATTAGAGTATGGTTGATAAAAAGCATAAAAATTATTATTGCGTTGAGGCTGAAAACAATTATGAGCTTGGATTTAAGTTGGGTAAGATTTTCGGAGAGTCTTTAAGAAAAGAGGTTTTAAAGCAGAAAAAAAATAAAGACTGGCAGGAAAAAATAAAAAAAGCAGTTTCCTATTTTGAGGCTACAAAAAAAGAATTCCCTCAATATATAGAAGAATTAAAAGGTTGTGCGGAGTCGTCCGGCGTGGATTTTTTAAGTCTTTGGGCGTTGGCGCTTGAAGATGAGCTTGATGATGTAGAGAAATGTACATCAATAATTACTAATAACGGTTTGTTGATAGCTCACAATGAAGACTGGGAAACAAGCGCAAAAAATAACTTAAGTGTATTAAGAAAAAAAATCGGAAAGCTAACGATTCTTGAGCTTTTTTATTCTTTTTCTTTGGGAGGGTCGTCAGTAAGCATAAATTCCAACGGATATTTACAGGCGATAAATACTTTAACTTGTAGCGATAAATGTGTTGGCGTGCCAAAAAATATTATTGCAAGATGGATGTCTGAGACAAGCGACCCGCAGGGGGATTTTGAGCGGATAAAAAAAATAAACAGAGCGTCCGGTTATAGCCACACAATTATTTCCAAGGAAGGCAGGGTGCTAAACATTGAGTCAACCGCAAAAGAGCAAGTTTTATCAACCCCTGATTTACCCTTTGTGCATACAAACCATTATTTGTCAGCGTTAAAAAACTTTAATGAAAACGATGTTTTACACACTTCAATATCTCGTTATAAATTTGCGGCAGGAAGAGTAACGGGAAAAATGAAGGGGGAGGAATTAAATAAAATAGTTAGCGATACTTCTTTGGGAAAAAATATGAGCGTTTTTAACGAACGAACGATAGGAAGGATAATTGTTGACCTAAATTCAAAAATTGCAAAGGTTTGGTTGGCAAGAGAGAAAAATAAGGGATGGGTTGATTATCTTTTTGACTTCATTTAATATTTAAAAAACACCGTACCTTGAAAAATGGAGGAAGGAAAAATGGAAATTGGCAAAGAAAAACAAGGAAAAATGGATCTTCCTTATCTTTATGATGCAAAGGAGATGGGGATTCCGGGTTACGGCGGCAAAGAGATTTATTTATTTGATTCTTTTCTAAGGGATAAACTGGGGGCAAGCCAGTTGGATGCAGACCCCATATTCAGGAAAAAAGAGCCGACAAAGGTCGGTTGTCCCTTTTGCAAAACCGGATTTTTAAAACTGGATGTGGTTAAACCGAACTATAGTGGTGCCCCGGGCCGAGTACCAAGGGAATTGTATCATTCGGGGAACAGTTATAGATATATTTGTTCAAATGATAACTGCAAAGCGATATTTTATGGAAACTACAGATGGTTATATATAGATTAACGCAGTATTCCTAAAAAGAGGTAAAAGATGGTTGAAGAGCTAATTAATAGTTTCAAGGTTATATGCAAAAAATGCGGAAAATATTTTTATAAATGGTTTGCCATTTGTCCTTTTTGCGGCGAGCCGAAAGAACGCTCTCGGTCCAAAGACGAAATTGTATTAAAAAAGCCGGTTTAATTAAAAACTGGCTTTTAATTTTTTACGCTTGACCAGTCCCTTGGGGGGTGGTATTTTTGAGGTATAAATTAAATAGGTAATCTTATGCACGAGGCTTTAGACATATTGATACTGGTATGTCTGGGAATCGTTTTTGCAATTCCTATTTTTCCGTTTGCAACGGGATTGTTGTGGGTAATTTCTTATTTTGTATCCGCTGTTCCATTTAACTGGATATTGGCCGGAATTATTTCTCTTGTGGCGGGGATGATGGTGTCGTTTCTAATATTATCGGATTGACAGTTATTAAGAAAAAAATTAACGATTGAAGCCGTCATTCTTTGGCGGTTTTTATATTGACTAACAGAAAAAATTATTTTATAGTTTTTTAAGTCTATCGCAGGTCTTTTAAAAGACGAAAGGAGGAGACAATGGTTTTGATATTACTGCTTATTTGTGTCGGCGTAATTTTAGGAGGGATTTTGTCCGGAGGGCTGATTATTTTTATGGGAATAGGGGCCTTTTGTGGATTTATAGTTGGCTTGGTTTCTGCCGTAGTTATTGGGTCATTTCTTCCGCAGAAAGAGGTTTTTGAGGAGGAAATATGGCCGGTAGCTTTTCAAACGGTTACTTTTGAAAAGAGATTTTTTAGAACGAATGGATATGAATATCTTTTTTACTGTCAAAATGGCAAGAAAATAAGACTTTGCACGATTCCCATCAATCAAACCGTTGTCTATGAATATGACCGCGGGGCAGGCTTGGTCAAAGTATACTATAGGAGTTTTACAAAAAGTTGCCATTTTATCTGGGGCGTGCCGAATGTTCATAGGTTTTATGAACTCCATATTCCGAGGAATGGTATTTGTAGATATGATTAAACAAAATAAGCGAAAATCAGGAATGCCGACTTCTTTTGAGCCGGACGCAAAATTTCCGGTTGATTACCACCATTATTATTAAACTATAAAAAATAAGCGGAGCGACATAAGTTGTCTCCGTTTTTTTTATTTAGAGCTTGGCTTGTTTTGGTTTTTTTAAAGTGGTATTTTGGAGGTATAGAAATAAAATAATCTGAAATAATATGGGCACAAACTTAGGCCGCATTGGGGCGGTAAAAAACAGGGGGCAGGTATTAAGCCCTCAGAATAAAAGGTGGACCAAAACCGATAAAAAAACGGGTCGGTTCATTGATCAAAAAGCGGACAAAAAGCCTTTTAAGGGCGTCAGAAAGAGTAAATAATTTAAACAGAAAAAGAAAGATCTCGCTATTTGAGTGGTTTTTTGGTAGAATATAAAAAATAGGCTTTTCAGTAAATTAGGGGAGTTTATTTTGATGTTAAACATAAAAAAAGAAAGCTCGGTTTTTAGGCCGGTATTTTAAAAAATAATATGAAAAATATAATTAAAACACAGTTTTATATTTTACTTGGCGGGACAATATTCGCCTGGACAAATTTTTTTATAGAGCTTAATACTTGGCTGAATAGCGGGTCGTGTACTACGAGCTGTTCGGCTAATTCAAGCAACCCCTTTTTAGCGCCTTGTTTTTGGGGCGCATTATTCTTTGCGGCCGCCTTTATTTTAAGCGCGGTGATTATCAAAAAGAGTTCTAACTAATTTTTTGTTTCGTTTAAGACGATAAAAAAATGACTGAAGAAACTATAAAAACTGGCGATGCAGAAGAAAAATTAGAAGCCATTTTTAATAGTGTTAGAGATGGCTTGGTTGTTTTTGATAAAACAGGAAAGCTTCTTCAGGCAAGCAAAAGCCTTATTGAGTTGGGCGGTTATTCAGAAGAAGAAATTATCGGCAGGGGCTTAAAATTTCTGACGATGTTTACCCCAAAAAGTCTGGCCCTTATTACGATTAATTTTGTTAAGACGTTGGCCGATAACGAAATAAGCCCATATGAGGTTGAAGCGACAACAAAAGATGGAAAAAAAGTATTTCTTGAAATTTCCGGTACTCCTTTGAAATCAAAAGGAGAGATTGTGGGAGTAGTGGCAATTACGCATGATATCACTGAAAAGAAAAAAACAGCAGAAGAGCTTAAAAATAGAAATGAGGAACTGGAAAAATTTAACAAGTTGGTAGTGGGCAGGGAATTGAAAATTGTGGAATTGAAAGAAAAAATAAAAGAGTTGGAAGAGGGGCTGAATAAAAAATAAGCGGATCAAAGCGTATGATATTTATATGATACCCCTTTTGCACATTACTACATTTTTTTGCGCTTTATTTTGTTTTTTTGTTGTCAGAAAACTTTATTTTTCCTATCAAACGTCTAAAGATCAAAACACCGGTAATTTTCTCAAGACCTTTGTTTTGGCCGGTATTTATTTCATTTTGGTTTCTTTGCCGGGTTTAATTGTGTCCGACCCCGTTTGGGTTCAAGCACTTTATATTATTGCCTATATTCCTTTGTTTTTGAGCCCAATTTTCATTTTAAATATTGCCTTTAATACTTATAATCTTTCCGGGAAAAAATATATTTTTCCGACAATTCTTGTTGTTATAATCATAACGACTATTTTGAGTATTTTGTTCTTTGCTCCGTCTGAATCCTCAAGCGCCGATGGAAGATTTTATTATTGGTTGGAAAAAACCCCTCTTTGGCTAAGGGACTTTGACGGAATAGTTATTACGTTCTTAATCGCGGGTGGAGCATTTCTGTTTTTAAACGGAGGAAGAAAAGCCGGCGATAAACTTTTGCGGAACAGGTCTTTTTTGATTGGGACCGGATTGTTGATTTTGGCGGTTGCCATCGCATTAAACTATATAGTTGCTCTCCACGTTGTTTCCAAAATGATTAAAATGTGGTCTGTATTTTCCGCCGGATTTCTTTCGTTTTTCGGAGTCAGCGCAATATTAATCGGGATTTATTATAAAGTTTCGGAGCAATCAAAACAATGATGATTTTAGTATCAAAGAATTAATTTACAAAAGTACTTAAAAACCAGCTAGAAATAGGTGGTTTTTAAATAGAGTATACAAAATGATATTTATTTTTAAATAATGTTATTATGTTGGTATGCTAATTGACGATGTAAAAATTAAGGTAAAAGCCGGTCGGGGCGGCGATGGCGCGGTGGCGTTCAACAAAACAAAAATGTCTCTTGGTCCGACAGGCGCCAGCGGCGGAAGCGGCGGCAGTATTTATATTGAGGGCGTAGCGGATTTGATGGCTCTTGGGCAATTCCGTTATAAAAAAGAATTATCGGCCCAAGACGGACAAACCGGAAAAGTTCAACTTAACGATGGGGCAAGCGGTGAAGATTTGATTTTAAAGGTGCCGATCGGTACTGTCGTGTATAATCTATTAACTGTTAAGAAAGAGGAGATTACTTCAATAGGTCAACGTTTATTGGTGGCCAAGGGCGGACGAGGCGGAAAAGGTAATTTTAAATTCCGTTCAGCGATTAATACGAGTCCGACAGAATTTCAAAGTGGTCTGCCTGGAGAGGAGTGCGATTTGCGATTAGAACTAAAATTAATCGCTGATGTCGGTTTTGTCGGCTTGCCAAATGTCGGAAAGTCCAGTTTGTTGAATAAATTGACTAATGCCAAAAGCAAGGTGGCCAATTACGCTTTTACAACTCTTGAGCCCAATCTTGGCGCTTATTATGAATTGATATTGGCCGATATTCCCGGACTTATTGAGGGGGCGTCGGTCGGCAAGGGGCTTGGCGATAAGTTTTTACGCCATGTTGAGCGCACCAAAACCATTTTTCATTTTATTTCCGTCCAATCGCTTGATCCCGCCAAAGATTATCAGGTTATCCGAAATGAATTGGGCGCATACAACAAAGAATTGTTGGATAAGCCGGAATATATTTTTTTAAGCAAGGCCGATTTATTGAGCAAAGAAGAGATTGAAAAGAAAATAGGCGAGTTAAAGACTGTTAATAAGGAAGCGATAGCAATTTCAGTGACGGATAATGTTGGGATTAACCGCGTGGAGGAAATATTGAGAGATATTATAAAACAAAAATATCAAAAATAGGATTAGTAAATCTTTGTTGAAATTTCTTACCATTGACAAACAACTGATTATCTGATACTATAATTATATTAAAAGATTAACTTGTGTGCCGTGAACAAATGTCGCCTAGTTATGAGCGGCATTTTTATTTTGCTTATGTTCAGAAATTTCAAGAAAAATTCATATAATAGATTTTCTAATCACTCGCGAAACAGATTTCCTCAAAAAAGGAGGTTTTCCGGAGGAGCGCAGTTTACGAAGAAAATAAATATTTCAAAGTTTATTAATAAAGCCGTTTTAACGGAAAAAACGGAGTCTTTTGTTCCAGCTAATCAATTTAAAGATTTTAATCTTGATTCGCGTTTGATGGCAAATATTGTTGCCAAGAACTATACCGAACCGACTCCGATTCAGGACAAAATTATCTCGCATATTTTAGAGGGTTCTGACGTAATGGGCGTTGCTAATACCGGTACCGGAAAAACAGGAGCTTTTCTTATCCCCTTAATTCAAAAAGCGCTTAAAAATCCGAAAGAAAAAATATTAATCGTGGTTCCGACCAGAGAACTTGCGGAACAGATAAACAGAGAATTTAAAAGTCTTGCAAAGGGGTTGAGACTATATTCTGTTTGTTGTGTAGGAGGCGCTTCCATCAGAGCGCAGATTTTTGATTTAAAACAATATAATAATTTTATAATCGGTACACCGGGAAGGTTAAAAGACCTTATCCAAAGAAAATTCATAAATCTTTTGTCGTTTTCTACTATCGTTTTAGATGAAGCTGATAGGATGCTTGATATGGGATTTATCGGAGATATGAAATTTATAGTGTCTCTTATGCCAAAAAATCGTCATACATTGCTTTTTTCGGCGACCATAATAAGGGAGGTGGAAACTCTTGCAAGAGAGTTTCTTAACAATCCCGTTATTATTTCTGTCAAAACAGGGGACACCCCGGAAAATATTGAGCAGGATATAATCAGGGTTGGCGGCGCGGAAAAAATAGCGGTGCTTCAGAGCCTGTTGTTTAAAGTTGAATTCACCAAAGTGCTTATATTCGGCAAAACAAAGCATGGCGTTGAAAATCTTTCTAAAAAATTAGTGGCGCGTGGATTTAAGGCCGAATCAATTCACGGCAATAAAAGCCATCCCCAAAGACAAAAATCTCTGGAATCATTCAGGGGCAACCGGATTCAAATTCTTGTTGCTACCGACGTTGCCGCAAGAGGGCTTGATATTCCAGATGTAAGCCATGTTATAAACTATGACATGCCGAATACTCACGAAGATTATATTCATCGCATAGGAAGAACCGGTAGAATCAATAAAAAAGGAATGGCTCTTACGTTTATTGACTAGGAAATTTATCCAGAAATATATTCTGTATTTGATAAGGAGAGTGCCTTTGCGGGACTCTTTTTATTATGAAAACCCATCTTTTCATTTAAGCCATTTTATGGTATAATAAAAAAATAGGAGGTTTAAAAAGATAAAGGAAAAAATTAAGAAAATTTTATGAAAAATTTTAACAATAGGTCTGGCCGTGGAAAAAACAATGATTCCAGGGGGAGGGATTTTGATAGGAGAGATTCCGGAAATAGGCGGTTTGGAGGCGGAGATAGAGAGAGAGCTCAAATGCATGAGGCGGTTTGCAGCGATTGCGGCAAGAAGTGCGAGGTTCCATTCAGGCCAACTGGCGATAAGCCCGTTTATTGCAGTGAATGTTTTTCAAATCACAGGGGAGGCTCTAATTCCGGTAGGCCCGAAAGAAGGGGGGATGAAAGACCTAGGTTTCAAGACAGAAGAAGATTTGATGCAATATGCGACAAATGTGGAAAGAAGTTTGACCTTCCTTTTAAGCCAACCGGTGATAAGCCTGTTTATTGTAATGAATGTTTTGGCAGAGGAGGCAATGTATCGGGTAAGAGTAACGAAGCAGGTGTCAACCAATACAAAGTACAATTTGATATGTTGAATTCTAAACTGGATAGGATAATAAAAGCTTTAATCCCTGTTGTTCCGGTAAAAGAGGAAAAGAAAACGGTAATGCCTGAAAAGAAAAAATTAGCGATTGGAAAAAAGGAGAAATCAAAGAAGTCTAAAAAAGCTTAACCTTAAATTTATACCAAGTCGGGAGACTATTGGAGACTATCGGAGGCTAAGCCTCCGATAGTACACTATTTTTCAAAGGCCGATTATCAGAATCGGTTTTTGATTAGAAAATATGAAAATAGAATCAGCTAAATTTATAAAAGGCGTGCTTGGCAGCGATAACATATTTGAGGACGGCATTCCCCAGGTTGCTTTTATCGGCCGTTCAAATGTGGGGAAGTCCAGCGTCATTAATTCTTTGGTTAATCAGAGGGATTTGGCCAGAACAAGCTCTTTTCCTGGACGTACCCAAAAGATAAACTTATTTTTGATTAATAATTCTTTGTATTTTGTTGATTTGCCAGGATATGGTTATGCAAAAGTTAAGGGTAAATTAAGAAGCAGTCTTAGGGCTATGGTGAATTGGTATTTTTTTGCCTCTGATTGCAAACAAAAAAAGGTAGTTTTAATAATTGACGCCAATATTGGCCCGACAAAAGATGATTTGGAGATATTGTACAGCCTGGAAGAATACAAAAAAGATATTGTTGTTGTGGCAAATAAAATAGATAAGATAAAAAAAACGGAATACGAAGAGCAATTTAAGACAATCAAAAATCTTATAGGCGCACATAAAGTCATTCCTTATTCAGCAGAAAGGAAGCTCGGCATAGACGAATTATTGGCGGAAATATTATAGGGATTTATAGAGAATTAATAAAAATCGCCTTATCGGCGATTTTTTGATAGAATAATATTATGGATAAAAAGGCATGGATTATTTCGGTAAGTATGGGATACGGTCATCAAAGGACGGCTTTCCCTTTGGAATTTTTGGCTTCTGACGGAAAAGTTTTAAGGGCCGATGATTATTCCGGAATGCCGTTGCGGGATAAGAAAACGTGGGGAAATTTGAGAAACTTCTATGAATCTATTTCAAGGATGAAAAGAATTTTTTTGATAGGGAAAGTGCTTTTCTATGTCTATGATTATTTTTTCCAAAAAATATTCAATTTTTACCCCAAAAAAGATTTATCAAGGTCTAATTTTCAGACAAAACTGATCTATAATTCCATAAAAAATGGGTGGGGGAAAGATTTAATAGAAAGATTAAAGAAAAAACCCTTGCCGTTAATAACTACTTTTTTGATTCCGGCCTTTATGGCCGATTATTTTAACTACCCTAATGAAATTTATTGTATAATTTGTGATGCGGATATTTCCAGAAGTTGGGCGCCTTTAAATCCAAAAACAAGTAAAATAAAATATCTTGTTCCAAACGAAAGGACTCTTGAAAGATTAATTCTTTACGGCGTAAAAAAGGAAAATATTTTTTTGACCGGATATCCTTTGCCATTTTACAATAATACAAATGAAAATTTAAAAATTTTAAAGGAAGACTTGAAAATAAGGCTTTTGAATCTGGATCCTAATAAAAACTACTTGAAAAAATATGAATCGTTAATTAAAGATAGTTTGGGATTTTTGCCAAAAGAAAGCAATCGTCCGTTAACTTTATTATTTTCTGTGGGAGGAGCCGGAGCTCAAAAAGAGATAGGATTGAAAATATTAAAAAATTTGAGTGATAAGATAAGGTTGGGTAGTGTAAAATTGATTTTAGCGGCTGGCGTTAAGACAGAAGTTAAGTTTTATTTTGAAGAAGAAGTTAAAAAACTCAAACTAGAAAAAGAGGTAGATATTTTGTCGGGAAAAGATATTGAAGAATATTTTTCTAAATTTAATATTTTATTGAGAAAAGTTGATATTTTATGGACCAAACCAAGCGAATTATCTTTTTATTCTGCTTTGGGAATACCAATCATTATTGCCCCAACGATAGGTTCCCATGAGGAGTTTAATAAAAAATGGCTCCTGGAGTCCGGTTATGGCATTGAGCAGGAAGATCCCGGCAATACGCGGGAATGGTTGTTTGATTTTATTAAAAAAGGTTCTTTGGCAGAATGCGCCCTGCAAGGCTTTATAGAGGGAGAGAAAAACGGAGTTTTAAATATTAAAAAAATAGTTGAACAATAGATTATAATTATAAAATCTTAAACTTAAGACACAAGAATAGCTAAACAAAATAGCCATTTTCTAGGCAGCATTTATTATTTTTTGTAAATATCAAGATTGACTTTTAAGCAGAAAAAAGTATTGTAGAGTTAGTAATTTGACAAGGAGGAAGACACAATGGCACCAAAGGATCCGGGCGTTCCTCATTATGACTGGGGCGATACAAGAACAACATCGGCAGATACTCATGCGATGATATTTTTTGGAGGAATTATTCTTTTTGGCCTCATAATGTTATTAATTGTAGTGTTCACTTAAGAGGGAAAGGGGTTATTGGCGGTGTCCAAAGGAATAAGGAGGTAAAGTTATGGTTGAAAATTTCTATATGAGGGCAGGTGCGCTCAAGCATGATCCGCAAGAGGACAATCCTGAAAAAGGACCGATTATCAAGAAGGCGGCTAAAAAAGCAACACAGCTAATCTACAAAAAACACGGCTTGCGTTATTATCGGCGAGGGATTGAATTTGAAATTTGGGCAGAACAGAAAAGGATATTAAAGGAAGAAGGCATTGATTGGAAAACTCCAAAAGAGATGAACCCGAAAGTTATATTTGATTAATGATCAGAAAGGAGGGATTTCTACGTGGAAAACAAAAAAATAATTGTTGTGGTTAAATGCGAGCCGAATGGATGCCGTTGCAATATTTGCGGCAGGCCGATACCAGAAGGAGATTTCGCATGCGATGGCGGTCATATTGTGGGAGATGAATATTCTGTTCCTGTTTCTGCAAAATAATTTTATCAAAATTAAAAACGGCGCGAGAAAAAATCGCCCGTTTTTTATTTTTGCGGTTTTTAAAATACGATATTGACAATTTCATATAAATATGGCATTGTTTTGTCAAAAGAACCTTAAAAAATAGGAAGGAGAGTTAGGAGTTGCCGGTAATAACTGTTTTAGTAGGATTGGTTATTGCTCATTTCTTGGGAGATTATTTTTTACAAAGACTTCTTCAAAAAAGTCTTGGATTATTCGGAATAAAATATACCAAGTTTGGCAGTTGGCAAATCTGGGCTCATTGCGGGGCATATTTGCTTTTCTTTATTCCGATTTTCTGGGTATTCGGAATAAATTGGCTGTGGCTTATCTTTTTGTTCTTTAGCCATTTGATTATTGATATTCAGGTTGAGAAGATAAAAGTGGAAAGAAGCTATCGGGACATGAGCTACATAAAAAGGCTGTTAAAACTTGATGCGGGGCTGATAATAGATCAGGGCTTGCATTTTTTATGCCTTTTGGTTGTTCTCGGTTTTTATGCGGTATTATAGAAAAATTTCAGAATAATTTCAGAAAAGGAGGGTGTATAAGTGAAAACCAATCTAAAAGGAATCGGTCAAGCAATCTGGAAATTCTTTGTCGGGGGTAAATTGACGGAAGAGAAGACCCAGGCGATTATAAACGCGTGGCTCGTTATTTATCAGCAAGGATATAAGGAGGCTAAGTCGGGGAAGCCGGGAATACTTGAATTAACGTTAGTGTTGAGAAAATCTAGCCTGGACAAACGTACGGTGGAAATTATTCGTGGGGGCTATCAAGCGGGATGGCGCGATGCTCTTGAGGGTCGGCCGGATCGGGCGAAAGAGTATTGGGAACAAAGATTACGACTGCTTAATGAACAAGTGAAAATACTTACAAGAATATTACCTTCGTTATAAAAAGAATAGAAAAAGCGGAGCCACAAGTGTGTCCGCTTTTTATTTTTTAGACATTGAATTTTTTCATGATATAATAGAATCGCAATATAAATTTATGACAATAATTACCCAAGAAAATAGAATTTCTGTTTTAGCCCTGAAAGAAATGGCGAAAAAGATGTTTGGTAATCTTGTAAAGGCGGTAGTTGATATTGAAAAAGGAATAATGGCGGTTGATGGCGAGCTTCACTCGGATGAAGAGCTTTTATTGATAGAAAACGGCTCTAAAAGATTTGATGTTTGGGGAATCAATCTTTATCCGGAATTTTTTGGTGAAGAGAAGTTTGTTGAGTTCGATTCTATGATTAACATTAAACCATCACAAGGAAATCGAAGTCGTGGCGTTGATGATTTGGAGATCAGAAAAAAAACTTTAGAAATTGTGCAAAAATTAGTCACAAAAGATTAATTAATGGATAAAGCTCAACACAAACAATTAGCTGACGGGCGATGGCAGAAAATGCCTTTTTTTGAGCAGATGGCAAATATAGGCAGTGAGGTTGAGCGTGCAATTAATTGGCGAAAAAAAGAAAATTTAGAATATAGCCGTCTTTCCTGCGAACGGGCGTTAGAACTTTTAGATTTAACAATTGACGACGAAAAAAATCAAAAAAGATTGCGTGAAATTTTGCGCTTAAGAGAAGTTTTAGTCGATTATTTTTATTCTTCCAATTCTTTTTCTTCGTCTGATATTCTCTGGAAAAATTATTTTTTTTCATTTAGCTGGGCGGTCAGGTCGGGATATTAATTTATTCATCTTTCTTTTGAAATTTTATTCTACTATCAATAATTACATGGAACTCGAACCAAGGATCCCTGTGTATTAAGCTATTGACAAAATATATATTTATGCTATTATACTGGTGGATAGGGTTCGCTCGGCGGAATCCATCCACCTCAATAAAAGAGGTTTTTTAACAGCTGAGTTATCCGCAATAGACGTTTCCCGGTCTGCGGACGGACTGACAGGGATATCTCGATGAAGTTGTGCTCCGACATCGGGAGAACAATGAGCACCCTTGGGCATTTACGCTCGAGGTAAAATTCCAAGAGTACCCCTCGCGAGTTTCCTATAAAAAACCTGGAAAAAACGACTCGCGAGGGGTTTTTATTTACAATAATTCAGTTGAGCGCTAGAAAGAGCTTGATTTTTTTAGATAATGATTGTAAGTTCTATATAATAAAAGGCTTTTTGATAATTTAAAAAGGGAGGGAAATTGAATGAACGCTGATGAGGGAAGGAAATTTAATTGTTATACATATAGCGAAGCAAAAACTGGAGCAGGACAATTATTGGAATTTACTTGTCGGCCGGAAGATGTTGAAAAAGTAAAAGAATTTCTTAAAATCGTTAGGACAATAGATGTTCCGGTTACGGGGACTGTAAACATTTCTCATGGCGGCTACGGAAAATATACGCGGTTTGATATTGTGCAACATAAATATGCCGGTGGAGGCATAGGATATATTGAGGTTTTAGAGATTAAAAATCCGCCGGATGGCAGGCATGGTATAGTGCTTCATGAATATAGCGGTCCCGGAGGCTCTATTTTTTATGAGTTTAAAACGCTCAAAGAGGCCGAGGGCACCTGGGAGAAATTTTTTAACGGACGGAAAGAATTAGGCCAATGTAGCGGATTTATCCGTTCCGTACCTTGCGGGTGGATGGATCCCTGGTTCTATGCCGTAGGCGATCAGCTTCTCATGGGTGACTTCGCTTTTCCCGATGTAATGGGAGACCATCCCGTTTATCGGTTCGGCCGTAAATTCGTAGTACAGGAATATGATGATTTGCCGGTAGTTAAAACTTGCGTAGGCTCTGTAATGGTTGAGCGAGGATATTACGAAAGGGAGAAGAAAAAATACACCCAGGTTTTTTGGGACGATGGAACGGTTTGGGACGAGTACTGCTCAACCAAGAAACCAGAACCATTAGCAGAAAACGAATTATGGATTCACGAAGCGACGGAAAAATTCCAGAAGCTTTTGGCCGGAAGAACGGATTCATTCACAATTGATTTTATGGGTGGCGGAAAATTTATCGGCAAGTACAAGCCGAGGGATAAAAAATCTCATCATTTGGCCGGAGAGTATAAAGTAAAATTGACTCTCGCGCCAAATCAGGTTAAAAAAGGCTCTTTTTATTTCATACCGACGCCGGAGGCTCCGACCATAGAAGAAAATATCCGCAAACAAGCGGAGAAAGCCGGAAAGGAGATTGTCAGTATAGACCTCATAATGAAGGTCGGGCGCAGAGATACAAAGAAGAAATGGGCTGGTGTCTATAAAAATCCCTATTGATTATAATTAATCAAAAAATCAAAAATTTAGATAAAGCGGTGCGGTATAAAAACCACGCCGCTTTTTTAGTTGCTTTTTTACACGGGTGGTTTTTTATAGAGAGCGAAAAGTTAAAAATCGGAAGGGTTTGTATTAACCTTGCCGAGGTGATAAAATTAAACAAAGACTAAAGAAGAAATTTATTAGATAACTAAAATTAATTATAAAAATTAAAGTTTATATAATTAATCTAGCTATTTATATTTTTTATGTTTAAGAAAATAATTTTGTTTTTATTCTTAGGCTTAATTGTTTTTATTTTAGGTTTTGGGACGGCAATTTTTCTAAATAGAAACATAGAAGAAAAAGGATTTCAGGCCGGTTGGAAGGCGGCGGAAAAAAGACTAGAGGAGACAAACTTTATTTTGCCAGAAAGGGAACAACAGGAAATAAAATCTATTTTTGGGGAAATAATAGAAGTTCAGGGGAATAAAGTCTATTTAAAAACAACTCCTTTGAGTCCTCTGGCGGATCCGAATTTGGACTTAAGAATTATTGAGGTAGATAACCAAACAGTAATTTATCAGTTAGTAACAAAAACTAGGGAACAAATAGAAAAAGAAGGCGGATCGGATGGTTCTGTTGTTATGCCCGGAGCTTCAAAGTGGTATAACAAGAGAAAAATAGAATTATCCCAATTAAAAACTGGATATAAGTTAACGGTTTGGTCCGAAGATAACGTCAGAGATAAAAAACAATTCTTAGCCAAAGAAATGTTTATAGAACCGATTAATAATTAAGTTTTTTGTAAAACTTCAATGAATAAAACAGCAAAAATTATTATCATAAGTTTTTCAATTTTTTTGTTTTGGGGTCTATGTCAAACATCGGTTAGGGCCGCCGATGATTATTTGTTCTATGGAGATTGGAATCTTGGCGCTCCCGGATATGATTATTTGACTGGAGTTAACGGATATACTGATAAAAATGGGCTTATTGAAGGTCGGCCCGGTGCAGAGTATATATTTTTTGCTGGTAGCTTCGCGTCTTATCAGGGGCCACATACCGCATATGTTTATAGGGTGGAAACCAATGGAGATCCAGAAATTCATCCAAATAATTCAGATCATCAAAAAAGGGGGCCTGTTGGTGATAGAAAATTTACTTTAGTCAGTACCCATTTTATGGGGAACTATGCTTCCGGTCACGACAATGGTTTTTATGTTGATGATACCGGAATTTATTATGGCGCATCAGATAATGGCATGTATCGTTCTTGTTCTGGCGCCGGTGAACTCATTTATAATTATGGGATGCCGGGTTGGGGGGGCGTTTTTCGTTGGGATCACAAATGGAATCCTCTTGGTTGGGTTGTAAATAAACCCGCCCCTTACGCCGCTCAAACATTTAGTCGTAATTCAAAAACTGGTGATTGGTGGGTTACTGATGCTTGTCGAGGAGTTTATAAATGGGATGGTTCTTCTTGGGCCTTTCAGTTTCGTCATCCTAATCTTTTGGGAGATCATAGTGATGGCATGGAAGTAATTAACGGGTCTTTGTTTATTTCAGACATGACCTCTGATGCAATTATTCAATATCGCCTTAATTGCCAGGGAAATATCATAGACCCCCCAAATAATCCTTATAATACATTTTATTATTTAACACCTGAATACAGGAATGTTGAGGAGATGGGCTATGGACCAAATAATCATATTTGGGTAACGAGTTGGAATAGTTTCTCTGTATATGAATTGGGTGGGGGACGCATTCAATCATTCTTTGAGGGAATACCTGACCAAAAAATACATTCCGGTGAATCCTTTAAGGAATTTAATCTTAATAATTTTGTTAAAAACAAACCAATAATTTCCTGGAAATATTCTGGAAATAATGATTTGAAAATTAATATTGATAATGCGGGTAAAGTTGCCATAACATATCCATTGGGATGGGTAGGAAGTGAGGCGATTACCTTTCAAGTTACTGACAAAGACGGAAGTTGTTTAGAAGACGAGGCAATTTTCACAGTATTGCCGTTTTTGGGAGCTTCTCTTAAGGCTGATCCACCAGAGGGAACAGCGCCCTTAATGGACGTTGACTTAGTCGCCACAATTTCTTCAGAAAGTACTGCCAAGGGATCAATTAATTATACTTTTTGGTGTAATTGTTCTGACGCAGGAACTAATATTAATGAGGTTTCAACGGCTTGTGGTGTGCCTAATCACAAGAAAGATAATTTAGAAGTTGAGAGTTATAGGGCTGTTGATGTTTGTGATTATCAAAACGCTGGAAAATATTTTCCTAAAGTTATTGTTGAAAGAGGGCTAGCTGATCCTGTCCAGGCTCATGCAACCACTTATTCGGAGACAGATAATAACGGCAATAACGAAAATGATGGTTTGATTGTTAAGCCGAATAATTCACCTAATTCTAAGGATTTGTATATGAACCCTTCGGAATGTGGAAATAATTGCAATGATTGTAAATATCCCTTAACTCCTGTTTTATACTGGACATTTGACGATGATTCTGGTGATTATCAAACAGCTTTTGAAATTCACGTTGCTGATAATAAAAATTTTAATAACTATACCAACATAACCGGTTCTAAAAAAACCGATTCTTCCAAAATTGGTGGTAAAAAAAGCTATACCGTTCCAAGTAGTATTTTATCTTTTGGAAAAAAAGAATATTATTGGCGAGTTATGGTCTGGGATAATAAAGACGTTCCTTCTAATTGGGTGGCATATTCTCGGGCCTATATTACTCCTGCTAATCCTTATCCTCAAATTAATTTTTCTTGGTTTCCAGAGAATATTTATTCCGGAAAGAAGATTCAATTTACAGACGAAACTAAATGCTTTGACGTTTTGGGTAAAGTAATTCCCTGTAAAGCTTGGCAGTGGGCATTTCAAGATGCATCTCCTGCAGATTCAATAGAGGAAAATCCTAGCATTACTTTTTTAGCTAAAGCAGGAAAAAAGTTTATAATCGTAAAGGTTACGGACTCAAGCGATCTTTTTTGTGAGGATAAAAAAGAGATAAAAACCAGTTTTTTACCAAAGTGGAGAGAAATTTTCTCTTGGTAGAGATTAACTAATAAAACATAATTAAAAAACCATCCCATAAAAAGGTGGTTTTTTAATAGAAGAGGATTCAATGTCGTTTAGTCGTGTAAGAGTTCGAAAACCGGAAAGACTTGATTGTGTGGGTGTTTTGTATTATAATATAAATTCAAAAAATAGGTTCGTTAAAATCAAAATATTTTCAGAAAGGAGTAAAAGAAATGGAAGAATTGCTGAAAAAGACAGTGGTTATTATTCTGGCGGGAGGAAAAGGAGAAAGATTGGGCTCGCTGACAAGTCAGAGAGCAAAACCGGCGGTTTCTTTTGCCGGCAGGTTTAGAATGATTGACTTTGTGCTCTCAAATTGCTTGCACTCGGGATTAAGCAAGATTATTGTTCCGACTCAGTACCGAAGCCTTTCTTTAACCGACCATCTTGATGAGTGGAAGCGCAGTTTCATAATTGAAAGAGGAGAGGCGTTAAAAACGGTTCAGCCGCAAGGCAGGACCACAATGGAATTGGAGCCATATCTTGGCACTGCCGATGCTGTTTACGAAAATTTATATTCGGTGAGAAAATTTAATCCCGAACTTGATCTGATTTTGGCCGGAGATCATATTTATGGGATGGACTATCGGGAGCTGATTTTTCATCATTTAGAAAACAAGGCAGACCTTACCGTTGCGGCGCTGGAAACAACTGACCCGGAATCAGCCGCAAGGTCCGGAGTTCTGTTAACAGACCAAAACAATCAGATTATCGGTTTTGAAGAAAAGCCGAAAAAACCGAAGTCAATTCCCAATAAGCCTGGCACCTTTTTGATATCTACCGGAATTTATGTTTTTAATCATAAAGTGTTGGTTGAAGAATTAATTTCGGACGCTGAGAATCCTTTAAGTAAGCATGACTTCGGCAGGAATATAATCCCCGAAATGGTTAATAAAAAATTAAAAGTTTCCGCGTTTTCATTCAAGGGATATCGGAGAGATATCGGCACAATAGATGCATATTATGAAGCTCAGATGGGCTTGGTTTCTACAGTTCCGGAATTTAATCTCTACAATAATGATTGGCCTTGGTTGACGTTTGGTAAACAGCGGCCACCCACGAAATTCGTTTTTGACGAAAGAATCAAAAACTCCATTATCAGCGAAGGATGTATTATAGACAGAGGAGAAATAAGGGGCTCTATAATTTCTCCTGGCGTCAAGGTTGGAATGGACGCTCAGATAATTGATTCGGTTATTTTGGATGATGTGACGGTGGGAGCTGGGACAAGAATAGTAAAGGCGATTGTTGACAGTGATAATCCGATTCCGCCCAATTCCAATATTGAGGCTGGAAGCATAAAGCTCAAGATGAAACACAAGGAAAATATTGAGGTTACTTCCTCGGGCATTGTGCTGGTACCTCGCTTTGAATTATAAATAAAATTTCAATTTTAAGATTTAATAACCCACGCTATATTTGTAAAA
>Ga0172375_10003218_pt1 | contig 24925 bp, 21 predicted proteins | sample LakKiv1m_FD_114537 | JGI IMG/M metagenome (GOLD analysis project Ga0172375, IMG submission 114537) | Freshwater microbial communities from Kabuno Bay, South-Kivu, Congo - kab_092012_11.1m | ecosystem: Environmental > Aquatic > Freshwater > Lake | place: Democratic Republic of the Congo...
ACTAAAAACCCCCGGGCCAGTCGCACTGTCAAGTTACAGTGCCCTTCCCAGGGGTTAATGTATCGCTAATTCATTGTGGAGAATAGGGGATTCGAACCCCTGACCTATAGATTGCGAACCTATCGCTCTACCAACTGAGCTAATTCCCCAGGAGAGATACGAGCCACCATCCTGTATTGGCTCACGCAGAAACGAATATACTATAGCCCAGCAAGGTAGATCAAGTGCTTTGATTTACTTAGGATACCGATCTCGGATTAACTATTTATTTATATATATAATTATATAAATATAAAAATAATTGACAATGGTAAAGGGCTAATGTAGAATTATTCTTGCCAAGGAGGCAATACATGCATAGAAAAATCGCTCTTGTTGCGATTCTCGCGATGATGGTTTCAAGTGGGGTATTCGCGGCGGATCTGACGATTTCTACCCAGGTGAACCTTGCCGCCGCTGATTATGCGAACAATTTCTTTACGTTCAAAGGCGCGGTTGGCGCCAGCGATAAAGATCAATTTGTACCGGGCGCTGATGCCACCTCTGGGGCCAGCAAGCTGGAGTCGACCGTCATTTTCAACCCCTATAGGCTCGACGTGAAAGGCAAGAAACTTCTTCCCGCCGGATTGAGAGGGCTGTTCCTTTATGGCATTGCTGATTTAGGCACTCGCGAAGCGGATGGTCTCACTGTGTGGAAAGCCCAGAACGGAGTCATCACCATTCAATCGGTGCATAGGGGCACGGCCTACAAGATCGTCACCGACGAGTCCGGCAAACTGGCATTCCCCAGTGACAGCTTCACCATGCGAGCTGTCGGCACGACGGCGAATCTCATACATCCTGACTTTTCCGCTACAGGCAAGGCCGCCGACGTAAATTGGGCAAAAATCTGGGATCCCTCGATCGCCGAAGGGAAGGTGGTTGGGACATCGACAACGAAGGTTGGGAAAATCGCTCCCGATTCCCCAAACTCCGAACTCTTTGCTTGGGAGGGATCCCTTCAGGTCATCTATGAAGGCAAAATACTGAAGATTTCCGGCGAACTCAACGCGGTGAAACGCTGACAGAACTTCACAAAAGCGAAGGGGCTGCCTAGGAAGCAATTCCATTGGCCGCCCCTTTTGTTTATTTAATGTATGATCTAAAGAACATCAAGCAAGTATTCACAACATAGGGATCGTAAATGATTCCGCTCCCCCCAGCAATCTCCTAAACCTTCGCCGCGATAAATAAACAATATGTAGACATATTATGTTGACAGTTTGTAAATCACTTTCTATACTTCATTGACTGACAGCTTGTTGCTCATTGGCGGAACTGCTGCCGTTGGAGTGATCGCTTTTAGAAGAAGAGGTGGGATGGGATAATGAAGCGGGAAGAAATTTATATTTTCTTATGTAATTTAGCGGAAGGGATAGCGGAAACCTTCGGCCCGAATTGTGAGACCCTCATCCATGATCTGAGCGTTCCTGAACATCCAATAATGAAGATATGCAATAACGAAGTATCCGGAAGGAAAGTCGGATCGACCGAGGATATCTATGGAGGCGAGTTTGACCCCAGCATGGAGAGGCCATTCATTGGGTCCGATTACGTTAATCACCTCGTCATCACAAAGAAGGGCAAGAAGGTAAAGACGTCGACATGGGTGCTGAAGGGCGACAATTATCGCTTCGGTTTCGGCATCAATTACGACTTCACTGATATGGAGGCGATTAACAGAACCTTGGAGTCCTTCATGCATGTCAATTCCGATCTTGAGGAAGCGATTGCCGAAGACAACAAGGGCAATCAGCTGGAAATCAAGGTCAAAGCCTGCATCGACGCGATGGGCAAGCCGATAGGTGAAATGACAAAGCAGGATCGTCTCGAGGTAATCAGGCGGCTGCAGGGCATGAATGCATTTCGATTTCAGAAGGCGGTTCCCTATGTCGCCGAACAGTTGGACGTGTCGCGTTATAGCGTCTACAAGTATCTCAACGAAGTCTGAGGGTAGGGTGATATGCTGCGGCGCGACGAGCTGAATTTGATCCTGCAAAGAGCCTTGTCCTCAGGCGGAGATTTTTCCGAGCTGTTTTGGGAAGACCGGCGGGACACGAACATACGATGTGTGGAGCGAACGATCGGAGGCATCACCTCCCTCCATATCCACGGGGCCGGCATCCATGTGTTGAAGGGTACCCGCAGCGTCTATGTCCACACCAACGACACTACCTTGGGCGGGCTCACGCGGCTCGCGAAGGTGGCGGCCGACCTCCTTTCGTCCAGCGCCAGTTCCCCGCTTTCGGATATCCAATTCTCCCCCCAGAAATACCCGACCCCGACACCCGTCGAGATATGGCCGCATACGGTCGATTCCCGCAGGAAAATCCAGGTGCTCAAGGAGATGGACAAGGCGGCGAGAGACGCCGGAGGAGCCCATGGAGCCGGAGGGGTCAATGGCGCCGGAGGGATCCGGAATCTCAACCTTGTGTACTTTGATTCGAACCAGCACATCCTTGTCGCGAACAGCGATGGCCTGCTGACGGAAGACGATAGGGTCAGGACGCGGGTCCGCATGGACGCGACGGTCGAGGTCGGCGCGGAGTCCCTCTTCGAGTTCAACGATTTCGTGGGTTCATGCGGCTTCGAGCTGTTTGAGGGGGACTACGAGGCTTTCGCCCGCGGGCAGATCGCCTCGATGATAGCCAGGCTCAAGGCCGAGCCCGCGGAATCCTGCGTCGTGCCGGTGGTGATCGAGGGTGGGGACGGAGGCGTGCTGTGGCATGAGGCCTGCGGCCATCCGCTCGAGGCCGAAAACATCGCCGTCGGCTATGGGGAGTTCGCCGGAAAGCTTGGGCAAAAGGTCGCCTCCGAAAAGGTGACGCTCGTCGACGACGGCGGCATTCCCGGGATGTACGGATCGGAGGCGATCGACGACGAGGGCCATCCCACCAGAAAGAACCTGCTCATCGAAGACGGCGTCCTTGTGGGCTACCTCTGCGGCCGGAAGGGCGCGCGCCTCCTGGGCATGGAATCGACGGGAAGCGGCAGGAGGCAGAGCTACTGCTTCGCGCCGGCCTCCCGCATGCATAATACCTACCTCGCCGCCGGCGAAGACGACGAGGATGAGATGATCCGGTCCATAGGCGAAGGCCTGTACGTCAAGGAGCTGGGTGGCGGGGACAGCGGCGTCGAGTTCTCGATCGAGGTGAAGGAAGCCTATTGGATAAGGAACGGATCGATCGCCCATCAGGTGAGGGGCATAACCTTGAGCGGGAACAGCATGGAGATGATCAAGCGCGTGGATCGGGTAGGGAGAAGGCTCGTGCCCGAAAAGGGGTCGTTCTGCGGAGCCTCCTCGGGATTGGTCCCGACCACGGCGTTTCAGCCGCGCATCCGGATTTCCGAGATGACGGTAGGCGGGACAAAACGATGACCGACATGAGGGCATTCCAGAAGGCTTTTGCCTCACTTCCGCACGGGGCCGTGGAAGCTGAAGTGAACGCGGAAAGCCACGGCATCGGCCGCGTGGAAGTGCATGGCGGAGCCGTGACCGGGGCGGACCAGTCCGAAGACCAGGCGCTGTACGTTCGGGTTTCGGGCGACAGGACGGGGTATTCCTACACCCAGGATCTTTGCGACGATCCCGGGAAGCTCCTGAGCGAGGCTTACGAGAACGGCCGGTTTTCCGAAAGCCCCTCGCCGGAAGAAATCCGCCCGGGGTTCGGACGCCATCGCCATCGATCTCGGCCATGCCGAGGCCGGGCTCGATATCGATTCGCTTGGCCGCTACGGCCGGGACTTTGAGCGGGATCTTCTCGCCTTCGACTCCAGGATTTCCGAGCTTTTCCTCTCCGTGCGGGCGGAGACGATAGGGATGCGCACGGTCAACTCGCGTGGCCTGGATGTCGGGGCCACGCGGCCCCTGTATATCCTGACGGCGGTGGCCACCTCCGAAAGGGGAGGCCGCCTGTATACGGCGAACTACAACAGGACGGCCTCAGCCCTGGAAGATTTCGGCGTCGAGGATTTCGGCCGGAACCTCGCGGAGATGCTGGAAAGCCAGTACGACCCGAAGCCCTTCCGATCGGGTTCCTACAAAGCCATCCTCCACAGGAACGTCGTGTACAACATCATGTCCACGGTCTGGCAGCTCTTTTCCGGCCAACGATACCTGGAAGGATCCTCCCTATTCTCGGGGAGGCTGGGCGCCAGGGTCGCCGCCGATTGCCTCAAGGTGAGGGACTATCCCTCCCGCCCAGACAGCGGGTTCGATATTGTCTGCGATTGCGAGGGTAGTCCGGGGGGAGTCGTCGACCTGCTGGAACGCGGCCGCCTCGTGGGCCTCATGCATAATCTGGCGACGGCGAAGGCTCTCAAAGCCAAACCGACGGGGAACGCCGGGCGCCGGCCCCTCCTCTCCGGGAACATCCCAACGGCCATCCAGGTCACGCCGCGAAACCTCTGCGTCGAACCGGGCTCCCGCGGCCTCGATGAGATGGTCGAAAGCCTGGGGGAGGGGATCCTCGTCACGGCGAGCTTCGATGTCTTCCATTCCATCAACATAGCCTCGGGAGCCTTTAGCATCCCCTGCAAAGGGATCGTCGTGCGAAACGGGAGGCGGGAATCGGCCACGGGCCCCCTCGTGCTTTCCGGCAACCTGGGGGACGCGCTGATGGGAGTTGAGGAAGTCGGAAGCGATTTCTATATCGGGACCATGCTGGCGCTGGACAACTACGGGATCGGAGCCTGCAGCCTGCGGGTCGATGAAGTGAGCATTAGCGGAGCCTAGGGCGACCAAATCAATTGATGGCCCGCATAAAAGAGTTCTTGATCAAGGAGGAACTGCTATGAAGAAACGATGTCTGACAATTCTCATGGTCCTTGCCCTCGCCGTGAACCTGGCGGGCGCCGCTGGGTCGAACGAAGGAGTCCTGAAGGTGGGCTGGCCCTACGAACCGGCCAGCATGGACCCGCATCGGGCAAACGAGGACGCCGCCTACGACGCGCTGCGGATGATGGTGGAAGGCCTCGTTCGAAACGTCGACGGCGAGGCGGTCCCGGGCATCGCCGAGTCCTGGGAGGCTTCCGCCGACAACATGGAATATACCTTCCACCTTCGCAAGAGCCGCTTCAGCGACGGCAGCCCCGTGACGGCGAAGGATTTCCAGTACAGCCTCTTCAGGCTCCTCGACGCCTCGAAGGCTTTCGAGAAGGCCGACTCCGCCTTCATCATCAAAAACGCGGAGTCCTATTACAAGGGCAAGAGCAAGGCTGAAGAGGTGGGCATCGAGGTGAAGAACGACTACACCCTGAAGCTGACGCTGGCCGTGCCGACCTTCCCGATAACCTTTGCCGACTGGCCCTTCAGTCCGATGAGCAAGGCATTCGTCGAGGCCAAGGGGGCCGTCTACGGGTCCGAAGCCGCGAACCTGCTCACCAACGGACCCTTCACCCTCAAAGCCTGGGAGCACGATTCGAAGCTCATTCTCGTCAAGAACGAAAACTATTGGGACTCCCGCTCCATTTCTCTCTCCGAAATCGACGCATTCATCAACGCGGCCGGCGATACGGCGGTCGACATGATGCTGGCCAAGCAACTGGACCTCGTCGAGTTCAGCAACCGCAACCAGGTCAAGACACTCACCGACAAGGGCCTCGCGGTGGAAGCATATGCCTCCAACTACCAATTTCTCCACATCAATCACAAGGGCAAGAATGAGAAGACAGGCCGGTTCCTTTCGAACGTCAATTTCCGCAGAGCCCTCAGCTATGCGATTGATCGTCAAGCCCTTGTATCGACTGTGTATACTACTTCAACTCCCTCGACGAGGCTCACCGCGCCGAATGAGCAGGGCGTGAAGGGGCGGTTCGATGAGGAATATCCCTATGCGGGCTTTCCGGCTGAAGCCAACCCCGCGAAGGCAAAGGAGTACCTTGCCATCGCTTTGAAGGAACTGGGCTTAAGTGCCTCTGATATGCCCACTTTCACGATGCTCTGCTTCGATTCCCAGGGCAGTCTCATGGCGCTGCAGGCTATTCAGGACATGCTGAAGAAAAATCTTGGCGTGATCTGCGTAATAGACGCCCAACCCATACCTTCCATGATCGCCAAGGTCTACGCGAGTGATTATGATTTGTGGAAAGGTGGCTCCTCGCTCGGCCAGGTCGATTGGCTCGACGAGATCGCGAAATCCTACCTGAGCAGCGCAGGCGCCCCATACAACTACAAGAACATGGCTTTCGACGCCCTCTACAAGAAAGCCTCCATGGCAACCAAATGGAAAGAACGCAAGGACAGAATGTTCGATCTTGAAAAGTATTATTGCGACAATGTGATCGACCTTCTTCTGAATTGGCAGCAGGTATTCGTCGTCCACAACCCGAAACTCGGCGGCATGTACATGACTACCTATCTTGACTATACGCAGGCGAGCTTCAAGAAATAGAAAAGCTATTTCAGAATAGAGGCTTGGAGTTTGCCGCCGGAACCCCCTGAGGGGCCGGCGGCGACCCACGTCGAGGGAAAGGGGGCGAGGAACAATCGATGCTCGGCTATATCGGGAGAAAACTACTGACGGCGGCCGCGACGGTCCTCATCCTGGCTACGCTGACCTTCTTCCTCGTCAAACTGCTTCCCGGGAATCCCTTCCTGAGCGAAACCGTGCCCGAGGTCATACAGCAGAAACAGCGGGAATACTACGGTCTCGACAAACCTGTTTACGTGCAATACCTCCGTTACATGGGAAATCTTCTGCGCGGCGACTTGGGCTCTTCGCTCAAGAAAGTGGGGAGAAGCGTCGTGGGGATCATCGCGGAAAGCTTTCCCGTATCGGCCAAGCTCGGCTTGATTTCGTTCCTTATCAGTGAGGCCATCGGCATCCTTTTCGGGATACTTTGCGCCCAATTCAAGAACAAGTGGCCCGACTACCTCCTGATGATCGTGGTGATCCTCGGCATCGCCTTGCCGGCGATGGTCCTTGGTCCCCTTCTGCGCTTCGTGCTGGGAGTCAAGCTGAGAATCCTGCCGGTGACGGGATGGGGAAGCCTGGAGCAGCTTGTCATGCCCGCCTTCGTCTTGGGCATGGGAACAATCGCCGTCACGACGCGCAACATGCGCGCCAGCATGCTCGGCGTGACCACGCAGGATTACATCAAGACCGCCCGATCCAAGGGGATTTCTCCCGTACGGGTCGTCATGAAGCACGAGTTCAAGAATTCCCTCGTGCCCATCATCACGAACATGGGCGTGCAGATCGCTTCGGTCCTGACCGGCTCCTTCGTGGTGGAGAGCATCTTCCTCATACCAGGCCTGGGAAAGTATTTCGTGGATTCGATAACGACGCTGGACTACACGCTGATCATGGGGCTCACCATTTTTTACGGGACCTTCCTCGTTGTCATGAATTTGCTTGTCGACCTCCTGTACGGATTCATAGATCCCAGGATACGTCTGAAGTGAGGGTAGAATGACGCAGCACGATAAGCGCTTTATGGAAGACGATTTCCTCCCCCTCCCGCGGGACGGCATGGAGCCAGACATGGTGGTCAGGAAATCCACGAGCTTTACCAAGGATGTCTGGCGGAGTTTCCGCAAGAGTAAGACCGCGGTCGCGAGCCTGGCGATTCTTTCCATCCTGGTTTTCTTCGTCCTTTTCGGCCCGCTGATGACGAAATACGACTACTTCAGCAACGACTATGGCGACGTCAATTCCCCACCGAGCGCCGAGCACTGGTTCGGGACGGACGCGCTCGGGCGCGATCTGTGGACCCGAGTCTGGGTGGGCGGACGGGTATCCCTCCTCATCGCCCTCTTAGCCACCCTCATCCCCTATCTCATCGGGATGACAATCGGGGGGATTTCCGGCTACTTCGGCGGAAAGCTCGACGGGATAATCATGCGCGGTATAGACATTCTCATTGGGATTCCGCCGCTCATCTACATGATTCTCATCATGGTGATACTCGGCAGCGGGAACATAATGACCTTGGTGCTCGCCATGTCCATCACCGGGTGGATGGGATCGGCCCGTCTCGTCCGGGGGCTCGTGCTTCAGTTGAAATCCCGCGAGTTCGTGGTCGCCAGCCTGACCTTGGGAGCCTCGCCTTTCAGGCTGATCCTCAGGCATCTTATCCCCAACACGCTCGGGATAATGGTGGTCGGCATGACGCTGACGATGCCCTCGATCATTTTCTACGAGGCCTTCCTGAGCTATATAGGCCTTGGGATCAAGCCACCGAATCCCAGCTGGGGGCAACTGATCAAGATAGCGTCGGAGATTTTTCGCTACTATCCCTACCAGTTCATATTTCCCTGCCTCTGCGTGAGCATCGCCATGCTCTGTTTCAACATGATCGGCGATGGCCTGCGCGACGCGCTTGACCCGAAGCTGAGGGCCTGACATGCGACCTGAAACAAAGGGAGCCGGGACCTCGATGGATGAAGAGCCGATCCTGTCCGTGAACAATCTGGCGGTATCCTTCGATACCTACCAAGGGGAAGTGCAGGCCGTGCGCGGAGCCAGTTGGCATCTCTGGAAGGGTGAGACCATCGCCATCGTCGGCGAATCGGGCTGCGGAAAGACCGTTTCGATCCAGACCGTCTTGGGGACGAACCCCAAAGGCGTCGGGAGGGTCAAGAGCGGCGAGATCCTCTTTCACGGCGAAAATCTCCTCGAGAAGACAGAGAAGGAGATGAGGGCGTATCAGGGGAACAAGATGTCCATCATATTCCAGGATCCCTTCACCTATCTCAATCCGACGATGACCGTGGGCGATCAGATAATCGAGAATTACCGACAACATAGAAAAGCCACGAGGAAAGAAGCCGAAAGCCGGGTCCTGGAGATCATGAGGCTGATCAACATGCCTTCCCCGGAGAAGAACATGAGGCGATATCCCCACCAGCTCTCGGGGGGAATGCGCCAGCGCATCATGATAGCCATCGCCATCATCTGCGGCCCCGAGATACTCTTTGCGGACGAGCCCACGACGGCGCTGGACGTCACGATCCAGGCGCAAGTCATCGACTTGATGAACGAGCTGAGGGCGAAGCTGAATACGGCCATCGTCCTGATCACCCACGACATGGGTGTGGTCGCCAACATGGCCGACCGGATATACGTAATGTACGCTGGCAAGATCGTCGAGCATGGAACGGCAGACGAAATTTTCAAGGGAAGCGCGCATCCCTATACGAAGGGGCTTCTGGGGTCGGTTCCACGGGTAGACCGCAAGACGGACAAGGATCTGTACTCCATCAGGGGTTCGCCTCCCGACCTGATCGCCCCGCCTCCCGGATGCGCCTTCGCCGCGAGGTGCCGGTACGCGATGAACATATGCGTCAAAACCGAGCCCGAACCCGTGAATCTTGGGGATTCCGGTCATTTCTCGGCCTGCTGGCTCAACCATCCCGCCTTCATCCGCAAAGCGAGTGAAAAACAGGGAACGGAAGCGCGCCATGGGTAACGACAAGCTCCTGGAAATCCAGGACCTGAAGGTGTTCTACCGCCTCGATGCTGGAGTCCTGAAGGCCGTCAACGGGCTCAGCCTCGCCATTACGAAAGGGACGACCACCGGCCTCGTGGGCGAGTCCGGTTGCGGAAAGACTACGCTGGGGAAGAGCATACTAAGGCTGCACAAGCCGGACGAGGGGCGGATTCTGTTCAAGGGCAGGGATATCTGGACGCTCGACCGGAAGGAACGGAAGCAGTTCCACAAAGAAGTCCAGATGATTTTTCAGGATCCCTATGCCTCGCTGGATCCCCTCTGCGTCGTAAGCGACATTATAGCCGAGGGTATGGACATCCATGGCCTCTATTCGGGAAGCGAACGGCGAAACCGTGTGCTCGAACTCCTGCGGCTGGTGGGCTTAAACGAAGGGCATGCCAACCGCTTTTCTCACGAATTTTCCGGGGGCCAGCGGCAACGAATCGGCATTGCGCGGGCCTTGGCGGTGGAGCCCGAGCTGATCGTCTGCGACGAGCCTATTTCCGCCCTCGACGTCTCCATCCAGGCACAGATCGTAAACCTGATCAAGCAGCTGCAGAAGAAGATGAATCTTTCGCTCCTCTTCATAACCCACGATCTGTCCATGGTCAGGCACATCTCGGACCAAATCGCGGTCATGTATCTAGGATCCCTGATGGAGCTGGCGCCAAGCGACAGTTTGTACGAAACGAGCTATCATCCCTACACCAAGGCTCTCCTGTCGGCCATCCCCGTCGCCGATCCGGAAGTGGAGCGGGGACGAAAGCGGATACTTTTGGCCGGAGACGTGCCCAGCCCGATTAACCTAGGCGAAGGTTGCGGCTTCAGCGCGCGCTGCGCCTACGCGAGCGAGATCTGTGTTTCCATAAGGCCCGAGCTGCGCGAGCGCGAGCCAGGGCATTTCGTGGCGTGCCACAATGTTGACATTATCAATCAATGAGCCGCTTCCGGGGTGGACCGCAGCAAGCCCGGAATTCGTCGGTCGGACTAAGGCCATACCTGGAGAAGCACCTATATGAGCTATGATTTTGATACCGCCGTCGAACGATCCGGCATCGGCAACATGATCGAGGAGATGAAACCTCAAGCGGTCCGCGACGCCGGCATGGCGAGCTACTGGGGAGCCGAGTTCGGCTTCCGAACAGCGCCTGCCGTTGTCAACGCAGTGAAGAAGGCAGCGGACAATGGGTTGTTTGGATTCACTATCGTAACACCAGAATATCTCGACCGGGTAGTCTGGTGGTTTGAGCGCCGGAGAGGCGCGTGGATCCGGCCCGAATGGATACTTCCCACCCATGGGGTTATTTTCTCGCTTGCTACCACGATCCGTGCCTTTACGGAGCCTGGGGAAGCGATCATCACGCTCACTCCCGGCTACCGGAGGTACAACCAAGCGGCGGAACGCCTTGGGAGAAAGGTCTCCGAGAGTCGCCTGCTTCTAGAGAAGGATCGGTATTACATCGACTTTGAAGACCTCGAGGCGAAAATGAGCGGATCGCGGAACAGGCTCCTCGTGCTCTGCAATCCGAACAATCCCACGGGGACCATCTGGGGAGTCAAAGACCTGGAAAGGATAGCCGCGCTTGCGGAAAGACACGATGTGCTCGTGTTCAGCGATGAGATATTCGCTGAGGTTGTCTTCAGCGAAGCCTCGGTTCCTCCCTATCACTCGGTCGCCGGGGAAGACGCCGAATGCGTCACCTGCGGCTCTCTCGGCAAATGTTTTGGGCTCACGGGCGTCAATCATGCGAATGTCGTCATTCCCAACGCAAAGCTGAGAGAGCGTTTCCTGCTCCAGCGGAATTCCGACCATTACGGAAGCATCGATCCCTTCCTTCACGCCGCCCTTCTGGGCGCCTATACGGAAGAAGGGGCGGCATGGCTCGATGCCATGGTGGAGTACATTTGGGGAAACTATCTATGTATCGATTCCTTCCTAAAGGAAAAGCTTCCGATCGTGACGGTTCTCAAGCCGGAGGGGACCTATGTCCTATGGATCGATTTCCGGGGTCTAGGATTGGAGACAGGGGAACTCAACCGATTCCTTCTTGAGGAAGCCCTCCTTTTTCTCGATCCTGGAGAGAACTATGGAGGACCCCCTGGCTATATGCGCATGAACATTTCCATGCCGCGGCGCGAGATCGAACGTTCCCTCGAACTTCTGCTCGGGGCCGTGCGCGCCCGAAATCTGGGTACGATGGGCAATTCTGGAATAAGCGAGGGCCTGCGATGAAGAAGTATGTGTTGAAGGGTAGGGTCATAGACGGCGTTTCGGACCAAGCCCTGGGAAAGGGTCTCGTGTGTTTCGGGGAGACGATCGACTATGTGGGCCCCGAACTGGGCTTCGACATCCCCGCGGACGCCGAGGTGATAGACGTCGGGAACGGGACCATCCTTCCCGGGTTCATCGACTGCCACGCCCACCTCACGGGGGAGGAGGACTCCGGAGGCTCAGAGTTTTTCGGGGATCAGCTTCTCGGCGCCGCCTACCAGATGGGGCTCCTTCTCGAGGCGGGCTTCACGGGGCTCCGGGAAATGAGCGAGGCCGGTCTCTATCTCTCTCGCGCCGTCGAAAGGGGTGTTCTTAAAGGGCCGCGTATCCTGCCGGGGGGCAAAATCCTCGGAATAACGAGCGGTCATGTGGACGCGATCCTTCACCTGCCCAAAGAGTTCGCCAACGTTCACAGCCATTCCCACAGGCTTGTGGACGGCGTCGACGACTGCGTTCTCGGCGTGAGGGAGCAGTTCCGCGCGGGGGCCAAGTTCATAAAGATATGCGCTACCGGCGGCGTCTCCTCTCCAGGCGACCGCATCGACGATGTTCAGTTCTCCCAGGAAGAATTAAAGGCGATTGTCGATGAAGCCAAACGCCACCATGGCTACGTCGCAGCCCATTGCACTGGCAACGAAGGCGCTTTCCAGGCCTTGAAAGCCGGGGTTTCGAGCATCGAGCACGGTGTCTTCCTCACTCAGAGGGAGATCGACCTCATGGCCGAGCTTGGCGTTCCCCTCGTTACGACGCTCGCGGTCTCTCTTGGAGTCGCAAAGTTGCCGAATCTTCCGCCATGGATGGCAACAAAGGCCAAGGATTGCGCAGAAGCCAATGTGAAGACCATCTCCATGGCTAGGAAGGCGGGAGTCAGGATCGTTCTCGGCACTGATTTCGGCAATACAAAGAATTTTCCCTACCTCGAGAACGGCATTGAATTCGTTGCCATGACGCAGGCAGGCATGACGCCCATGGAAGCGATTCAGGCCGGTACGGCCAACGCCGCTCGCCTGATGATGGACGATCGCGTCGGAAGCCTCGAGGCCGGTAAGCTAGCCGACATCGTCGTGGCGAGCGGGAATCCGCTCGAGGATATCGGAGTGCTGAAAGGCGCCCAGAACATCGCGATGCTGTTCCAGGGCGGGAAGCGGATGAAGGGATAACCAGACAGGAGCGTTCCATGAAGGTGATCGAAGAGAGGGAAGTATGCGAGGTTTTGTCGATGGAGACCTGCATCGAACTCATGGGGAGAACCCTGGCCGACCTTGCGGCCGGCAGATATATCCAGCCTCCCCGGTCTGTCATTCGCCTTCCGGGGGACGATCTCTTCGGATTCATGCCCGCCTACCTCGGCGAGGGCGACTACTTCGGCGCGAAGATCATCAGCGCCTTTCACCGGAACGCGGGGACCGAGTACCCGTCGCACATGGGCTACGTGATGCTCTTCGAGTCCGGGCATGGCAGCCCTGTGGCCCTAGTTGACGCGACCAGCATCACCAGAATCCGGACCGGCGCGGTGAGCGCGGTCGCCACCAGGCTTCTCGCTCGCGAGGAAGCCCCGATCCTGGCTCTCGCCGGCGCCGGCGCCCAGGCCCGCTCGCATATCGAGGCTATCAGGCTCGTGCGAACTATCGAGCGGGTCAATGTGTACGACATTTCGGCGGCGCGGGCCCAGGCTTTCGCCCGGGAAGCGGAGGAAAAATACGGCTTGCCCGTACACGTGTACCCTTCCGTCGAAGAGGCGGCGCGGGACGCGGATATCATCTGTACGCTCACTCCCAGCGCCGAGCCCATTCTCAGGCTCGAGTGGGTGAAACCCGGCGCCCACATCAACGCCGTGGGCGCCTTCAGCCCCGGCAAGCGCGAGGTGAGTTCCGATCTCGTGGCGGCGTCGAAACTTTACGCCGACGAGGTGGACGCGATGAAGAGGGAGTGCGGGGAATATATCATCCCCGTCCGGGAGGGGATCATCGACGAGCGTCACATCCAGGGATCGATAGGGGATATAATGCTGGGTAATGTGCCCGGGCGGTTGAACAAGACCGATATCACCCTGTTCAGCGCCTTGGGACAGGCCGTCGAGGATGTGGCTTGCGCCAAGTACGCATATCTGTGTCCGTAAATCGCCGCGCTAATAATTCTGTCAGAAACAATTAAATAGCCGAGACCGAGAATCGAACTCGGTACCTGCGCATTACGAGTGCGCCGCTCTGCCATGTGAGCTATCTCGGCGATAACGGCAAGAATATATCAGGTTAGGACTATCCGAATCAAGCGGTTATTGAATGAAGATGGGCTCGTTCGAATGGGTATGTCAGGGCTCGGAATGCTCGCTTGAGGTGGCTTCTTCGGTTCCTGGAGCTATCGGCTTGGAAAATTTCGGGGGTATCCGATACACTGTCTTGATCAGGTAGAAGTAGTCGTCATCGGCGCCATAATAGCCAGGGATATGGCCGATCATTTTGTAGCCAGCCTCCTGGAAGGCCTCAGGCTTAAAATTGCCGAGTTTTTTGCCCGAAGTCTCAAGTCTGATTACGGCATATGAACTGTGGTTGAGCAAGTCTTCGTCCAGAAGATCCAGTAAATGCTTCCCGCCTTCGGTGGAATGGTAATCCCGGTCCACCACGAGGTAGCGGATGTCGTAGGTGGATTCGCGGCCGTTAACTCTGCTTATGATCGCAAAAGCGACCAGAATTTTGCCGTCGCGCAATTCGAGCACGGTATAGGGATCGCCAGGAGAGCTTTTCCAGGAAAGCAATGTTTCATGCAGCAGATCAATTTCAACGCCTTTGAAGACGCCTGTGTTGGAAGCAACCCGTTCGAATTCCTGCATGTCGACATTCTCAAGCATTTTCTATCCTTGCTGCAATTATAAAGGCAAGCTCCCAACAAAGCAAATCACTTCCCGGGCTGCAAATATACTTCTTGCAGCGCCGCAGCATCAAGAAAGCATACTTGACGAAATTAATCAACATACCTCGCAGCACGTGCGAGGTATGTTTGCTCCGCAAGGTAGTGGCGGCAGTTCAATGGACGCTGATTCCGAAGAAAGGTTCCAGGGAAGCCAGCTTCCCTGGAGTCAGCTCGAAATCTGTTTCGAAACGAAGATCCGAGAGGAGCATCGTAATTCGATGAGTTCCGGGAACCGTTTTCCCGAAAGGCGATTCCAGTCGTTTGCCATCGAGGTACAATTCCACATCCCTGAACTGTATGGTTTTCCCCTCAAGAGTGGCAAAGAATTCAGGGATTCTTATCTCATAATCGACGAGAAGTGGGGTGAGGGATATCTGCATAGTGAGAGGACCCGTTACGGTGACACGTTCCGCGTAATCGGCGTACCCGGGGGCCGTGATGCGTATGGAATACGTGCCGGGCATCCAGTTACCTCTATAGGGGACGCTTCCGATGAGCACGGAATCCCGGTAGATTGCCGCTCCGGGTACATTGGTTGCGTCGATGTATATCGGAAGCGAGAGGGGCTTCATGGAAGCGTGGATCCTGTACGCGCCTCCCAGATTCACGGTTTTTACATAATCTTCATAGCCATCGAGTCTGACGATTATATAATAATTGCCTGGATTCATGAAGGCGACGAAGGGAGTGATACCCGAGAAAGCGCCGTTTATATATACTTGGGCTCCCCCAACATTCGTATCGATGGAAAGCTGGTGCTTGACCATCGGGGGAACAGGTTGAGGAAGTGGCGGCTTGGGAGGTGGCGGCGCCGGCGGCGTCGATCCGCCTAGGTAAGCCACGATTGTAATCGGGCTTTGCCCGATGACGACGGTCGTCTTGAATTCCGGGAAGCCGTCTTTGCTTACCCGGATTCTATAAAGTCCGGGAGCCACAAGGGTGGAAAAACTCGGCGACGTGTATCCAGCGAGGTTGTCATTTATATAGACCCTCGCGCCCACTTGGTTGCTCTGTATATTGAGGGAAGTCTTCGCCTGGGCGAAAACCAACCCGCCAAGAGCAATGAGTATGAAGGCGATAAGGCATAATTTTCTTCTCAAGGTTGTTACCTCTCTTTTATATAAACAAAAATAGCACGATTCATGTTTCACGACAACGCTGCGTCTTGAACCGTTTGCCGGCGGTTTCGCCTGGGCGCGGATCTCGCTATACGCTTGAAGAGTATTCGCTCAGGCCGATCAAAATTTTTTTGGGAGCAAAGATAATCCTGTGGGCAATGCCGGCAAAATCGTTCCCGCCGGCGGCCCTATTCAGCCCACTGCGACACGAGATTGATGAGCGTCAGGACGGCGAGCGACATTTCGCCTGCCGATGCCCATTCGTGCCGCGAATGATAATTATATCCGCCCGTGAAGATATTCGGCGTGGGGATGCCCATTTCGGTGAGGCGGGATCCGTCGGTGCCTCCGCGGATTGGTCTTGTCTGGGGTTCGGCGCCTGCGCGGCGGATGGCTTCGCTCAGTTTCGCAAGGACGGCGGGATGCTGATCGAGCTTCTCCTTCATGTTGAGGTACTGCTTTTTGATCGTCAGTTCGGCTTTACCCAAGGGGAACTGAGCCTCGACGGCCGAAGCGAAGGTTTTCATCGCGTCGATGCGCCGACTCATGCCCTCGGATGAGAAATCGCGCAGATAGACATCGAGGGCCGCTCTTTCCATGGATCCCGATATTTCAATCGGACAATAGTAGCCATACCAATTATCGGTTGCCTCGGGGCTTTCGGAGCGCGGCAGCATGGTGACGAAGTGGCAAGCCATCGCCACGGCGTTCGCGAATTTCCCGCGCGCCGAGCCGATATGAATGACCTTGCCCGAGAACTCGACGTGCACGCTATACGCGGTAAAGCATTCGGCTTCGATTTCCGCGGATTTGCCGCCGTCGAGGGTGTAGCATGCCTTGGATCTGGCTTTGGAGAGCGGAAAGAGGTTCATCCCGTTTCCCGTTTCCTCATCCGGCGTGAAGAATATTTCGATTGGCCCATGCTGGATTTCCGGATGGGTCGCCAGCCATTCTATGGTTGTCATGATTTCCGCGACGCCGGCCTTGTCGTCGGCGCCCAGCAGAGTCCTTCCGTCGGTGGTGATGATCGTGTCGCCCACATGGTCGAGCAAGTCTGGAAAATCGCGGGGCTCGAGCTTTTCGCCCGCCGAGAGCTCGACGCTTTTCCCATCATAGTGGCTTATGACTTTTGGGGCCACCTCCGAGCCGGGTACATCGCTCGCGGTGTCCATATGTGCCATGAGGCCTATGAAGGGCTTATCCTCCAAACCCTTCGTGGCGGGGATTCTCGCGATCAAGTAGCAATGCTCATCGAGTGAGACATCCGTGAGGCCGAGTTCCCCCAGCTCCTGAACGAGGAGCTTTGCGAGATTCCACTGCGTTGAAGTGGAGGGGATATTCTCGATATGTCGATCGCTCTGCGTGTCGATTTTCGCGTAGCGCACAAGACGGTCGATCAAATTGGCTGTGTAAGGCTGGTTCAAATAGGGGGCGTAATCTTTCATGGTAGTTCAATTATGCCTGGAAAAAGCCCTCAAGGCAACAGCCGCCCGATGGGTTGCCCTTTTTGCCCAGGTTTCATATCATTGAGAAAATGAACGACGAAATGATCATACCCCAGTATCCCGAATTCGCGCCCATCGCGCTTCCGATGATCGACCAGATGTATCCCGCCTTCAACTTGTTGAAGGACGGGATATCGGAATTTACGTTTGCCAACCTCTATCTCTTTAGGCACAGCTATGATTACAAAGTAGCAAGGCTCCCGGGCGAAGGATTTGTCATCACCGGGACCAAGGAAGGGAAGACCTTCTTCTACCTTCCCTGTTGCCTGGCGTCCAAGCAGATCTTCTATGAGCTGATGCTGAGCCACGATTATATGAAAAATCTTTCCGAAACCCAGGCCGGCCAACACAGAATAGAGTTGGAAGCGAGTGGCTACATCGTGCAGGAGGATCGGGATAATTTCGATTATCTTTATTTGAGGAAAGATCTTGCCGAATTGACGGGGCGTGAGTATCACAAGAAAAGGAACCTCGTAAACGGTTTTATAAGTTCTTATGAGTGCGAGCAAAAGCCGCTGAAAAGAGAAAATGTCAACGATGCCATCGCCGTCCTCGATGAATGGAGAACGACGAAAGGCGTAGAGGGTGATTATCGCGCGGCCAGGGAAGGCCTCGAGCTTTTCGAGGAGCTTGGCATGAAGGGGGCGGTCTACTATATCGGAAACGAGCCGGTGGGCTGGTGTCTTGGCGAGTCCCTCGCAAAAGGAACGATGTTTGCCGTACATTTCGAGAAAGCCTGCGACCGCTTCAAGGGAATCTACCAGTTCATCAACCAGGCTTTCGCTCAGTCTCTTCCCGCGTATTATAAGCTTATAAACCGGGAACAGGACTTGGGCAACGAAGGCTTGAGACAGGCGAAGATGACCTACCGACCCAACGGCTTCGTGCGAAAATACAGGATCATCCACCCGGACAAGCGGGAATTCAAGCCGCGCGAGGTCGAGGCTCCCGCCGAATGCGGACCGGGCACGATGCATGCCGACTGAGCCGCTTTCTTTTGTGAGCCGCAAGCATGGTGCCGCGCCCAAAGCGCGGGATGCGCTCGCGCGTGGGCTTGCAGCGGGAGTGCCGGCTGATTTGCGATCTCAAACATGCTGTATCACTTTCTTGGCGGGAGCCGGAACGCGGTGGGTGAAGAGTCTCGCCGCCGCGAAGGAAAAAGTGGACCGCCCGCCGGCCGATGACTATAGCCGCTTGGTGGCGGAATTTCCCATCGCCGCGCCGCGCGGACTTTTCCCCGTTCGAAATTTCATCACCGCCACCCCCCCGAGAGTTCCGATGGCGGCTTACGCCGTCGACGCATTCAAAGGCCTCGGACGGCAGATTTTCGTTGTGCGCGGATGGGAAGCGGAGATAAAAGAGCTGGTCATCGACCTACTCGGTGTCGATGAACGATCAATGAGCTTTTTCACGCAGAGGGAAGGGCCATGGGGGAAAGTACTCGGGCACGGTGACGCGGCGAGGCAATCGATGGGCCTTTGGGGCGATTCGCGCTATTTGCTCACCAATTTTGGGGGTGACGCGAGCTCGCCGCTTACGGCGCTCGCAAGTCTGCTCGCCCTGGTGGAATTGGAGGCGGCGGGGGAAAAGGCTGGACTGTTGCTGCCTGTCGCTGAAATTGAAAATCCAACATATCCCGTGATCCTCGATGATCAAGGCCTGCCCCGCGCTTTCGGGCACGACAAGCTGGGCGGGGCAGGGACGCCTGGCTTACAGGGATTCTCATCGAGCGAGAGTTCCTATACCAATGTGGGCATTCGCGCTTACCGAACGGATGCGCTTGCTGCGGCGATCGAGGAAATAGTGGCTTCCTCATGGAGCGAGGATACAGGCTATTCGATACCAGGCAACGATCCCGAGGGCCATGAATTCGCTTTAGACAATGTGGACGCCCTGCTCGCGTCGCGAGGTGAGGCCAGGATCCTGGCCATCGCGAACCCGGAGGAACTTACCCCCGCCAAGAGCTTCGACGATATCGGAAGCTTTGAGATGGCGGCTAAAAAAGTCAGGGCGGAATGGGTGCGATTTCTCTCAACCCCCGATTCCAAGCAGCTTCCTGATCGCCGGACCCGCCACGGCATCGATAATTCCCGATCCTAAAATTGCCCATAGCGCGTTTATCTTTGTGAAAGCGGCGATAGCGAACGAGCCTAGTCCGAAGGCAATGATCAGAGGATCCGCTACCGAAGGCATAAGCGCCCAAAGAGTCATGATCATCATGGCCGTGCTGCCGGTCCTCAGCGATTCGTTGATGGCCAAGGAGTTAAGCTTTGCGCGCCGAGCCAGGAGCGTGGTTACGACGATCGCCAAGACCGGAAAAGCGACCACCGCGAGAGTGCCTGCCAGCGCCGAGATAAAGCCTCCGTGCGACCAGCCGATCATGGTGGCCGCGTTGAGGGCTATCGGGCCTGGCGTGGATTGGGCAATGGCGATGAGCGCGCGGAAGTCCGTCTCATTGATCCAATGCGGCACGACTTCGTTCTTGATGATGCCGACGGTAGACCAGCCGCCTCCGAATGAGATGATACCAACCTTGAAAAAAGTCCAAATAATTTCTAGCGTTTGCATAATCCCTCGATGCAGTACAGTATCGCGATCGCCGCGAGAAGAAGGGGCAAGCTGAATGCCGGCAGCAGGATGAGGAGGGCGGAGAGTATGATCGTCTCGATTATCCTGACGGGGGTCCATGCCCGCTTTGCCGCTGTTTTCCAGATCATCGCCGCGACGAGGCCGGGGACAACGGCGCCGGCACCTTCCAGGAAGCGCCCGACGGCCGGCAAGGAGCCATAGGTGGACAAAATGCCGCTTACGAGAATAATGGCGAGAAACGGGGGGAGGACGACGCCACAAAAAGCCGCGATCGCGCCTTTGAATCCGCAGAGGCGGATGGATGTGAGCAGTGCCGTGCTGAGCGCCAGAGGGCCAGGGAATGCCTGGGCGCGGGCGAAAATATCGTAAAACTCCTTTTCGTCCATCCACCCTTTTTTCTCGAGACTTGTGGCCATTACGGGCACAATGACGTAACCGCCTCCCAGCGTGACGGTATTGATCTTCGCCAACATCCAGAAAAGGCCAGACGGCGTCGGGCCAACATCGCTTTTCTTGCCTTTCCCGCGAACACTGTTCTGCATAGTTGCCTTCATTGATATTTCCCGGGGGAGTATAGCGATTTATGCATTATCGTGTCCAATACTTTGGGCGGCGGCCTTCGCCAAATCAATGAGGGCCTCCACAGGTGGGATTGTATCCACCCAGGTGAGGTTGGAGCTCCTCAGCCAAAAAAGGCCGGTTTTTATTTTCTTGGCAGGAACCATGCCTTCGGCCGCCCTACGGTAAAGCGCCATTTGCGCTGAATAGCGGGCCGGGTTTTGGCGATTGTCCGACTTGAAATCGATGAGCAGTACCTCGGTTTCGGTCTCTATGAAAAGATCCATGCGACCTTTTACGATATAATCACCCAAAGCCAGGAGGAAGGGCTTTTCGCTCTTTTTGTTCGCAAGAGCCGGAAGCGAAAGCCAGAAATCGCTTGCAAGGAAATTCGCCGCCATCGAGGTCGCGAGAGTGACCGCGATGGCGGTCTTCACTGGATCCTCCCCGCGAAGGAGGGCGTCGGGTGGCTCATACTTGGCCATTCCCCCGAAGGCAATCGCGTGCTCGACGGCATGGTGGCACAACGTTCCAAATTTGTCCGGCGGAATGGGCGGAGCCGCGCTGGTCGCGATGCCTTCCTCAAGTCGGTCTCCGCGCAACGCGCAATCGAGTTCATTGATTTCCGTGACGCTCAAATAGCGGCGGGGGTAAATGCGGCCGATAGTCTGGGCCGCGGCATAAGCTTGGGCGAATTCTCTCGCGGGCGGGCTGGCGCGTCGTTTTTGCCAATGACGCACATCGGCGATATTTCTGCGGGGTATGCGCGTTTTTCCCAGCCGCGCGGCTGATGCTGGATCCTTCGCTTTGGCGGCGATGTCTCCATTTGTCTCATTCCCAGGCTCCGCTTGGCTTTCGCAAAATGCCTCCAGATAATACTGGAAGGAATCGCCCAAAGAATCCCATCGTTTTGGCTCTTTCCCGAAAAAGAAAAGATGATCTTCGGCTCTCGTGCATGCCACGTAGAGCAGGCGTTTGACCTCGGCTCTCGCCATTTCGTCATTTAGGCTTTTCGCGAGCCTGTAGAAAACGTTGCTCGCCTTGGCGCCAGGCTTGTCATAGGGTTTCAGATCCACCGTGAGCCCCGAGGGAAGCATTTCCCAAAGCGTCTGCCCGCGCTTCGCCGATCCAACATTCTCGACCCATGGAATCATGACTATCGGGAATTGTAGGCCCTTCGATTTGTGTATCGTGAGAATCTTGACGCCGGAAGCGCCGCTCCGGGGCACATTCTCGATATCGAATTTCTCCGTTTCGCCTTCGATATAGGGGCGGAGCGACGCGAGAAAGTCGGCCGTCCCGCCGTGCTTTTGGTCGATGCCAGCGGCCAGATGATAAAGGTAATCGAAATGCTCCAAAAAGGAGTGGGATTCAGGCCGCGACATGATGTCCAGACGGAGGCCGCCGTAATTCCATACGAAATCGACGATATCAGATACGCTAGCGACCTTGGACATGGATGCCAGTGCCTCGAAGAACGTTTTTGCCCTGGCAAGCATTCGGTTGTCGCGCTCGGAATCAGCGATCGTTTCGAAGGGCGCCGCGCCTGAGGTCATCAATTCAAGAAAGCTTTCATCCGATATGCGGCAAAGCGGCGAGCGGAGAAGGGCGGCATAGGCGGCTTTATTCTCCGGGTCTTGCGCGAAGGCGAGAATATTGTAGATATCGTTCGCTGGGGATTCCCTGAAAAGGCTCCTCGGGCTTTCGGAATCGAAGGGGATGTCGAGAAGGCGGAAATATTTTTCCAGCCTATGTTGATGGGTTGTCGTCCTGAGGAGAACGGCTATGTCCGCATAGTCGGCCTTCCTGGGGGCGTTTCCGGCTGTTGCGCCTTTCCCTGGCCGCAATTCCAGATTGCCGATAGCTTGCTTGATGAATTGAGCGACTTCAAAGGCAAGGCTGTCGTCGGCCCCAAGCTCTTCGGTACCCGGCTTTCCCACGATTGGGCTGGCATCAAAATCATCCAACTCCTCGCTTTCATCGTGCTCGTCAGGGGGGGCTTCAACGAGATAGTACTGGATTTTCGAATCGAAAACCGCAGTCGCCCGTCGCCATGCATCGTGGCTGGGTTCCATCCCCGAATAAATGGCGTAAAAGTCGGATGCCTCCTTGAACGTGGCGCTATCAGCCATCACCGACGAGAAAAAATCGTTGAAGAAGCCGATCAACTTGGCCGAGCTGCGGTAATTCGTGGTCAAAGCGACAGAGGATGATTCTGCGGCGGAATTTCCCCCGGAAAGCTCGGCCGAAAGACGCTTGAACACGGCAACATCGGCCCCGCGAAATCGATAGATGGACTGTTTTTCATCGCCGACGAAGAAAAGTTTTCCTTCCTCGAGATCGGCCGGATGAGGCAGGTCTTTCGCGGCGCGATCTTTTTTTTCGGCCAGGAAATAGAGAAGCGTTTTCTGGAGCTCGTTGTTGTCCTGGAATTCGTCGATCATGATGCTTTGAATGGTGCTTTTCCAGAACGACCGCAGCTCTTCGCGGTGCTCGAGAGTATGAATGGCGCAGGCTCCAAGATCCTTGAAATCCATGAGATCGGCGAGTCGCTTGGCTTCCGAGAGTTCCAGGGCGTATTCGTCCAGTCGTTCCAAGAGAGCGCAGTGGGAAGGGAAAGCGGTCTCATATTCGGCGATATCAAGAAGGTTGCGCGCTTCCTCTCTCGCTTCGGTCGCCATGGTTTTTATGGCTTGTTCGGAATCGCCTTTCCCGTAAGAGCGCATCGCAAGCGCCGCGAAAGAGGCAATGTATTCCGAGAGAGGGGCTATGGTCGGGGATTCGAATGAGATGACCTTGTATGCTTTAAGAAAGCTGATCGCACAGGCGGTAGCGGAAGCGCAATCGGCTCTCGGCGCCGCAACGTCCGCCGAGACGCCGATAATTTCCTCGGCAAGGGAGGAAAGGTGACGGATCGCGGCGCCCGCCTTTTCCGCGGCCATAGTTCTCAGCGATTCCCTCATTGGCGAAAAGATTTTTTCGGAAAGGGCGATCGGCGTGACAAAGCTGGTTCCAAGGTCGCCGAAAAGGCGGGCGCACACCGCGTCGAAAGGGAAAGACAAGAGCATCTCCTTGATGCCGGGCTTGTCCCTGTTCCGGAGCACGAAGCGATATGCGATTCCCTTCGCCAGATCGGCGCATTTCTCATCATCGATGGAGAAGTCCGAGCTATAGCCAAAATCGCCCGCCGATTGCCACACGATTTCGGCACAGAAGGAATCTAAGGTCATGATATGAGCATTCTGGAAATCGTCCAACTGCTGGCGCGCCCACGACGATGTCTGCGCCGCCAGTTCCCCATAGATCCGCTCATACATTTCAGCGGCCGCCTTGCGGGTGAAGGTGAGCGCGAGGATCGAGCGCACGGGAATCATTTTGCCGATCACGAGGTGAATATATCGGGAGGCGAGGACGGTTGTCTTTCCCGCTCCCGCTCCCGCGGTCACGACGCAATTCTTCTCAGCCATCGAAGCGGCTTTCTGGCGCTCATCGAGCTTGCTCAGATAATCGAAACTTTGTTGCTCGATCATGGATGCTCCGATGAAAAATGGGCCCGGCAGACGGGTCTTATGGGGCATGAGTCGCAACTCTCTGCTGAGGGGGTTATCGAAAGAAAAGATCCCTCGCGCACGATTCGGGAAACTGAAGCCAGCGTGGCGGAAAGGGCGTTTCTCTCCGGCTCAAATTCCTCGCTGCTGGCTCGCGCCCCGTCCTGGCCGAAAACAACGGAAGGCTTGCTATCCTCTATTGACCAGTAGAGAGCCCGCTCAACCTTTTTCCCTTGGCCTTCCAGCATCGCCGCATAGCTCGCTATCTGAAAATCGTGCAACTTTCCGCTTCCATCGATGAGGAAGTCCCTTTTTTTTGGGGTATTTCTCTTTTTGAAGTCAATCACCGCGTATGTCAGGGTATTGCCCACTGGATCAGAACCGGCGGTCCTCTTCGAGATTCTGTCGGCTCGCCCTTCGAGGACTAAACCCAGATCATCATAAATTCTCGCTAGGCTCACTTCGAAGTCGCCAATATCCCATCCTTCCTCACTGAAATCCAATTCGAATTCGAGAAGTTGGGCGATTCTATGCCTTATTTTCGGGTATGCTGCCTCCAGCGCAGGTTCGCTTGAAGGACCGTTTTGCCTCGTGATCGACCCCAGCACCTGTCTGAAAGAGGCATCGAGCCAGCTAAGGTATACATCGATATGGGCGGGGATGAATGCTCCGTCTTTTGCGGCGACTTCAAGCAGCAAAGTGCTTATGAGGGCATGGGAAAGAGAGCCTTCGGCCAGATCGGCGAGCGCCGATGAGCCTCCGTCGACGCCCGGGACGCAGGTGGAAAACCATTTGAAGGGGCATTGCATCATGCTCTTCAGCCGCGCCGGGGAAATCTTGAGGCGAGGTGCCGCATCGCAGGCCGGCAGCCTTAAGAGATATCGCTCTGAAAGCGGTCTTATTGCCTTGGGTTGCGTTCCTTCCGTCGCTGGTGGGGGGAAAAGCGCCCGCTCG